>LKMJ01002873.1_pt1 | contig 15950 bp, 17 predicted proteins | sample 643391 | NCBI WGS metagenome assembly LKMJ01 (sample SAMN04112250, study PRJNA286221) | soda lake metagenome | biome: soda lake; feature: Kulunda Steppe; material: water; isolation source: sample PL-Br10 brine of Picturesque Lake | place: Russia: Kulunda steppe | collected 2010-07
ACAGACCTACGAGCCAAAGGTTCGGTCGTACTGAGCCCTGTTATCTTTTGCGTGTTCTCGTATCCGGAGATCCGATAGCGTAACTTGTGTGCTCACTCATCGAGACGCATGTCTCCACCAGGACTGTCCGAGATGTCGTCCTCCCAGTCCGCCTCGCCCGACTCGAACTCCTCTTTGAGCTGGGCGAACGAAGTGCCACCACCTCCGTCGTCGTCCTCTCCATCCGTCTCATTTTCCTCGTCTTCGTCTTTCCCATCCTCATCCTCTTCGTCCCCGTCAGTCTCGCTCGCTCCCGAGTCGCTTTCTTGCTCGGCGGACTCGAATGGATCCTCGTCTTCGGCGAACAGGTCGTCGTCATCGAAGGAGTCTTCGTCGAACAGCCCATCGTCACCACCCTCGTCGAGTGAAAGTGACGAGATGTCGTCGCTTTCGGAGTCCATCGAAGACAGACCGTTGTCTTCGAGATTGTCGTCAAATTCGTCATCCAGGGCATCATCGAACCCGCCTCCCAGATCATCATCAGATTCGTCGTCGTCGAAATTGATTTCGGCGTCTTCGAGGCTCACGAGATCGCTCTCGTCCTCGTCGTCGGTATCGTCCTCTGACTCGAACGCCACTTCTGTGTCGCTCGGTGTCCCGTCTGCTCCGGTGTCGCTCGGTGTCCCGTCTGCTTTGGTATCGTCTTCAGTATCGTCCTGTGCCCAGTCGGCCTCTCCGGACTCGAACTCGCTTTTCAGATCCTCGAAAGAGGTCCCGCTGGGACTCTCAGCGGACGACTCACTCTCACCCGAGTCCGAACTCCCTGCGACCTGTTCGATAGGTTCCTTGTCAGTGTCGTCCTCGTCGTCTGACCACTCCTCTCCGTCGTCGTACTCCGCTTTGAGCTCGTCGAACGACGATGCATCTGCCCTGCCCCCTATCTGGGGCTCCGTCTCCTCGGCCGGTGAACTGCCCTCAGAGAAGGATTCATCAGCGTCACTCTGCGTGTCACCGACTGCGATCGGCGACTCACCGGCACTGCCCCCCTGTTCCGTCGATGACCCGCCCTTCGACGCGACCCCGGTATCCTCCTGCGATTCGTACGGAAGACCCCTTGACGACTCGTCGGATTGAGTGGACGCCTCTGGAACAATCGAGGGATCGAGAGCCGTCCCGGCCTGTTCGAGTTTGCGCAACCGTTCGGGCACTCCGATCGCGAATATCAGCTCTCCGGGTGAGAGGACGTAGTCACGTTTTGGACGGGAAACGGGTTCACTCTCCTCGGGTTTCACTCCGACGACCGTGATATCGAGTGCACCGACTGGCAGTCCGTGCAGTGGACTCCCCGCCGCCACCTCGGTGGACGTGTACGTCTCGTCTGCGGCACGTAACAGGGATGCAAACTCCCGTGCCGGCCTGTCTTCGACCGGGAGCGTCACGAGCCGATATCGACGGGTCGGGTCAACTTTCGGCGTATCTGCCGAGTTGATAGCGACCGTCACCACGTCGTCGGCGACACCTCGCAGCTCCCCAGTGAGAACGCGGCGCATCGGGTCCGTCTCCCAGACCTGTACGACGTCGCCGGTGCTTGCCGCGAAAGCGGGATCTGCCTTCAGCGCGACAGCGTTGGTCGCCGGTGGGAGCGTCGGACCGATACCCGCTGCTCGACTTCCCACTGCTAGCTGCTCGATTGTCCCGTCGTCGGCGAGTTCTATGTCGACAGTCCCGACACCGAAATCAGTTTTCAGCCGGGAAACGATTCGCCGTTCCAGCTCCGACACGGTCAGGTTGCGAGGGAAGACAAACTGGCGGCCCTCGATTGCCTCTCTGGTCTGTTCCGAGACTGCGTCGTATCCGACGACGTCACCGACCGCTTCGGGGACGTCGACGACTGTCACCCGTCCGACTGTCTTGACGAGCCGCGAGACTTCCTCGTCGACGGCTTCACGGTGGTCACCGTTCAGAACGTCCCTGCCAAACGCATCACCCACCCGATGCCCCCCGATGGCACCACCGACACCGAACGCGAATGCGGCGATGTTGAACAACGCTACCTCGATCGTATCCATCTCGCCGTCGATGACACGGCCGAGTGCAGTGGTCGTGTTCAGGTACACTGCGACGCCAGCGAGACCAACGAGTAATGCCAGCCCCACAGGAACTCGCTCCCGAGAGTACCAGCGGTAGCTGACCGCAATGACGGCCGCGAGAGTTGCTGCCAGGACCGCGAGACCGACGAGCTGTGACGCACCCATCACAACCTGGTCGAGCGTCACGAGCACTGGCGGCCTCATACGGCGGACTCACCTGTCTTGAGACCAGCGGCCTCCAGTTCGTCCAGTGCCTCCCGCAACCCGACCGCAAACAGTTCGTCCCCTGCCTGAAGCTCCGTGTCACTATCCGGGGCGACGAGCCAGCCGTGTTCCTTCTGGACAGCCAACACGGAGATGTCGTGTGTTTCCTCGAACTGTGGACTGCCGATGCGGAGGCCAGCGAGGGGACTATTTGTCCCGACGATGAACCGCCGAAATCTGTTGTCCGCCCGTCGTAACATCGAGATAACCTCGTATTCGCGGCGGGTTCCACGGGGTTCGACGACGACCTTTGCCTCGCTGGCCCGGAGCAACGGCTGGACGTCCGTTCTCGTTACCGCGACAGTGATTCGCCCGTCACCGCCGTCTGTCGTCTGTCGCCTGACGGGTGTGGACATCTCGTCTCCGTCTGCTGGTTCGTCAGTAGAGAGCGGAGCGATATCTGGCTCGTCCGTCTTCTCCGTTCTGTTCGCCCTCGCGCTGACGACTGTTCCCCGAACCTGCGCGTTGGGGGTGATAACGGTGACTTCGTCACCGTGAACGAGCCCTGTTGGAATCAGTCCCGAGACAGAAACCGCATGCTTGTCGTGAGCAACCCGTTTCGATAGTCCAGAGAACGGGGGTGCAGCGACGACTGTTGCTCGTCCGCGTTCGTCGACGGAGACCGAAACGTCGCCCAGGTCGAACTCGTTTTGCAACCGGGCTTCGACACGGCTCTCCAGTTCCTGCAACCGGAGATCAGCGGGTAGCTTCATCTCTGTGTTCCGGATCTCCGCTCGCAGCTCCTCGGGGAGTGGAGGGTATCCTTCCATGTCCGCTACCTCGCCGATAACACGAATGCGAACTTCCTCTCCACCGGAGACGAACTCGGCTAGATCCCGCGAGAGTGTCTTCTCCCGTAGCTGGGACAGTGATAACCGACGGGGGAAATCAGCCCCCATCTCGTCACCTTTGCTGTGAGCGTACAGTGAGAGCATCCCGACAACGAGAATCGCCGTCACGATCCTGGCACCGTTTGGGTCCTCGAGAATCGTCTGGTCGGCAAGCGCCAGCAATCCCCCGTTGATACCGGCAAGAGCAATCGCCAGTATCGTCACACCGAACCCGGGGAGGGTCACACCAGTCACGTACTTGAATGCAAATCCGAGAGCCCACGAAACCAGTGCTGGAATAATCCCGACGAGAAGACCGAGGTAGATGCCGAGTAAAATCTCCGTAGGAAACGAGACCATACGTATACAAATGTATCAACCCTAAAATCAGTTTCTGCCGTTATCAAACATGTGTCTGACAGACGAGAGGGATGTGTCAGACAGCTATTTAGTAAACAATATCGGGGTTCTCTCGTTTCACAGGGAATCAATAGTGAAACTCGGCTCATGCCCATCTCCACTGACAATGTGATCGAGAGCGACCCTGCCAATCCGAGGTCAGTACGTTCAAGTCGGTACAACTGATGGACATAGATATGCCAGAGGAGAAGAGCCGGCGGCGCAGGCGGTTAATTGGTGCCAGGGCGGCTGTGATACTGGCGACGTTCGCTGCTGTGCTGTCCCTCGCGACGGGACTGGCCAATATCACGACTGGCGTCGCGGTTGGCCCGCTCTCACCCTTCATTCCGGATGTCGTCCAGCAGACTGCCGGGTTTACCGGAACGTTGACCGGCTTTTTCCTGTTGCTCTCTGCATGGCAGCTTCGACGGCGGCTGCGTGTCGGCTGGTACGGGACCGTGATTCTCCTCCCAGTCACTGCGATACAGGGAGTTATCCAGGCCAGTCCGTACTCGTTCCCGCTGGTCGTCTTCTCGGTGCTCGCACTCCCAGTCGTTGCCGTCAACTACTCGCGGTTCGACAGACCGGTTACGTTCTCGAACACACAGATAGCAGCCGTTCTCGCTCTCGGCGGGACCCTCGCGTACGGAACCGTGGGCTCGTTCGCACTCCGGGAGGACTTCGGCGAAGTCGACAGCATCACCGACGCATTCTACTACACGATCGTTACCGCGAGTACGGTCGGATACGGGGATATCACACCACAGACTGAGGAAGCGACGCTGTTTACGATCTCACTGGTCATCCTCGGAACAGCGAGCTTTGCGGTCGCACTCGGCTCCGTTCTCGGACCGGCTATCGAAGCGAGATTCGCACGCGCGCTTGGAACCATGAAAGAGACAGATTACGACCTCTTCGAGGATCACGTGGTGGTCCTTGGCTACGGCGAATTGACAGAACCGCTTCTCGAAGAACTGGATGGCACCGACTATGTCGTCGTTATAGAAGACGCTGAGGAGGCAAGACGCCTCCGCGAACGAGGGATAAACGTCCACGTCGGAAACCAGAGCGACGAGCAACCTCTAAGGGACGTCGCTATCGGGCGTGCCCGTTCGATTATCGTCGCGACCAACAACGACGCCGAGGACGCACTGTCGATACTCACTGCCCGAGAACTCAACCCTGATGCGCGGATAGTAGCCGCTGCAACCTCACGAGTCAACATCGACAAACTTCGACGAGCAGGGGCTGATACAGTGTTCAGTCCCGCAGTTATCGGCGGTCGGCTGCTGGTTCGCTCCGCTCTTACCGACGACGACATCGAGGAGATGGCCGACCAACTCCACGAAGAGGGCTAGAACGTCGGTGTTCTCGTCTCTCGGCCCTGTTAGTTTTCAGAGCATCGCCGACGGTTTTCAGAGGCGAGGGTCACGGCGACCTGACGTGCCGCCTCCTCGGCTGCGCGCCTTCGTTCATCGTTCTCCTGTTCGCTGTTCTTTGGCAGACCCGGTTCTTTGTTCTCTTGCAAGTCCAACTCTCGGTTCTCGTCCATAGCGGAGGCTGTGCGATTTTGGGGGGCTGGGCGGTTCTCTCTCATTACTTCACCGTAGAATCCCCTATATAATAGAGTGAGAGGACCGTTATCTCCAGTTCACGCAGTTTTGGCGGTCTGTCGGTGATTTCGGTGATTTTATAGTTATTTTTACTGGCGGAATTTGAACCACGTAGTTTCAGTATAACCAATTCTAATGACCGTATAAAATTTATAAGCGGTTTAGAACAGTTTCTGTGTGCGGTTCAGTAACTGCAAAAGACCAAATCAGAGCCGAGGTGCCACGTCCTCGGCAAAGTACGTGATGATGAGGTCAGCACCGGCGCGCTTGATCGAGAGCAGCGATTCGTGAGCGACCTCGGCCAGGTCGAGCCATCCCTTCTCGTCGGCAGCGTGAAGCATCGCGTACTCACCCGAGACGTTGTAGGCCGCTACTGGATGGGGGAACTCCCGGCGGACTTCGGCAACGATATCCAGATAGGGGAGTGCAGGCTTGACCATCAGGATGTCAGCGCCCTCCTCGACGTCGAGTGTCACCTCCCTGTTCGCTTCACGGGTATTCGCTGGGTCCATCTGGTAATGCCTCCTGTCGCCAAAGGCTGGTGCACCGTCGGCGGCATCCCGGAAGGGACCGTAGAACGCTGATTCGTACTTCGCGGCGTAACTCATAATCGGAACGTGCTCGTCTCCACTCGAATCCAGCGCGGAGCGAATCGCGCCGACCATCCCGTCCATCATTCCCGACGGCGCGACCATATCCGCACCCGCCTCGGCGTGGCTCCGGGCGGTTTTTCCGAGCAACTCGAGCGTCTCGTCGTTGGCGACGGTGAGGTGTCCCCCAGTATCAGCCTCCGAGTCCAGAACACCGCAGTGGCCGTGCTCGGTGTACTCACAGAGACAGACGTCGGTGATGACGTATGTGTTCGTCTCTTCGGTGATTCGGCGAGTCGCTTCCTGCACCACGCCGTCTTCTGCCCAGGCCTGTGAGCCCAGTTCGTCTTTCCTCTCGGGAATGCCAAAGAGGATAACTGCCTCGACACCTGTCTCACGTATCTCCTCGACACGGGCAACCGCTTCGTCAACCGGGACTCGGTCGTGACCCGGCATCGATTCGATCGGTTTGCGCTCGTCGGTCGTCGCGTCGACGAACACCGGCGCAACGAGGTCCTGTGGCGATAGCTGTGTCTCGCTGACGAGTGATCTGATACCGTCGCCTCGTAGCCGACGTGGCCGCTTTGTCAGAGATCCATCGGCTGTGCCGTCTCCATCCATACCTCCGCGTTATCGCGGCCCGCCAAAAGCCGTGTCGCTCCGTGACGGCCATCATGACGGGAAACTCTGCCTAGAGAATTTTAAGAACAGCAGATATACGAAGTCACATGTCAAGTGAGGATGACGGAACGCTCAGGGAACGGTTCGCGGGATTCCTCGATAGTCTCGGGCTGGAGAACCTGACAGCGGACTATCGCGACGAGAAGCGCCATGCCGACGAAAAACTGGAACGCTCGTTCGACCCTCTCCCTGAGATGCTCGCCAGCCAACCCGAGGTCGCAGAGGTCGACAAGGTGAACGTCCACCGTGACGGGGAGGATATACTGGTGCCAGTGATTCCAATCGTGTTCGAGGATGCGGGTGAGCCGTCGATGGACACCGTCTGGGAACTCACAGACGACGTGTTGACCGCGGTTCACGAGACGTTCCGTGAGCACCGCGTGCGTCATTACGACGTCCAGTTCGGGTACGCCAACGCCGAGGAGACAGAGCCGGTATTCCGGCGTATCACCCTCGGTCAAGAACTTGCAGACGGACTGGTGCGGGACGCGACAGTCGACATCGAAATGGTTCGAGAACGGGTCCGGGAGGGTGACGACGGCGACGACGGCGTTCCACCCGTCTTCTGGCAGGAGTTCGACGCCCACTCGCCCGCAGGCTCGGGCTCCTACACCGGACCGGCACCCATCTACACAGCCTGTTCGAGGGCCACGTCGAGTGCCGTGTACAGTTGTCTCGACAGCGACGACGATTTCATCTACACCGCCGCGGGTGCGGGAGCAATCTGAGACGGCCGCTATCCCCTGATTACCCAGTGGTTCTCGGCCTGTCGTTCGAGATTCGCCGCTTCACGTAACTTGATGATGTAGCCATTGGGCTGGTGGAGTTGTTCGTGTTCGGCGTCGACCCGGACGAGATTCCCGATTAGCTGTGCGGAGGGCGGTTTCTGTGCCGCACCACAGTCGTAGATAGTAAGAAGTCCGCTCTCGTCGTCCGTCTCGTGGACGATGACATGTGCGTGCTGTGGCAGCTGCCACTCGTTTTCCCCCGTCGATGCGAGATGGTTCATACCTCGGTTTTGGAGTCTAGATCGTTTGTATTCACTGGTCCCGGTATCGAAGTGGACGTTCCAGATCACGGACTCGTCTCGAAACAGACGAGCTCGGTTTCGGTAGAGTTAATTTTCAGTGATGTTTTCTGGTCCGAATACCAATTAGTAAAGTTCTCCGGGTGGTACCCAACGGTGTACAGTTGGAGGCACCGAGGTGTTGAAAGGGCTACTTCGACGTCTGAGCAGTAAGTTGAGCCGCGAACACGCTGTCATCGGGGCTGTTATCACGAGTACCTTCTTTATCGGCTTCGGCGGTGGTGTTATATTTCCAATACTTCCAAATCTCGGAAATATTATCGGAATAACGCCGTTTCTCGTCGGCGTGATTCTCAGTGCGAACCGATTTTCCAGACTGTTTGCCAACGCCCCTGCTGGTGCGCTGGTCGACCGATACGGGACTCGGACACTGATGGTGATCGGGATGTTCGTCCAGGCAGTCGCTACCTCGGGTTACGTCATCGCGCTACTCGCGCCGTTTCCGGAGGGGTGGTTCATGGCCGCGCGGATTCTCTGGGGAATCGGCAGTGCGTTCGTGTTTGCGACGGCCTACACGATTGCCGCGGACGTGAGTACCGGCTCCTCGCGGGGTGCGAACATGGGGCTCATCCGCGGTGGCGTCCTCTTTGGGTTCCCCTCGGGTGTCGTCCTCGGCGGCATCGTGAGCGAACTCGCGGGCAACATCGCTGCGTTTGTCGTCGCGACGGCGTTCGCTTTCTTTGCCAGCTTCGTCGCCTACGCACTCATACCCGAGACACACGTCGAAGATGACAAGCGACGGTCAGTCAAGCCGTGGGATATCAACACGAGTCTTCCCGCGTTGACTGTGGGGATGGTCAACTTCGCCATCCTGTTCGTCTACATCGGCGCACTCTTTGCCTCCCTCGTCCTGTTCCTCGACGACCGCGAACTCAGTGTGTTCGGGCTTGGGCCACAGGGAACGTCCGGTATTTTCATGGCCGTCACAGTAATCGCAGCGGGTGTGTTCATGTTCCTGGGCGGCTACGTCAGCGACCGTCGCCAGTCGCGAGTTCCGACGCTCGTCCTCTTTCTCGGGACACTGACGATTGGCTTTCTCCTGCTCGTCCGTGCGAACTCCCTCTTTACGCTCACCGTTGCCTGCCTGTTTATCGGCGCAGGACAGGGCGGGACCAGCGGACCGCTCATGGCGTTGCTTGCAGACCTGACGCCCGACGACGAGATGGGACGTGCAGTGGGGACCAACAACGTCTTTGGCGACGTTGGTGGTGGCCTCGGCCCCGTCATCACGCTCCCTATTATAGACGTGATCGGCTTCTCACCGGTCTTCCTCGCATGCGCCGCGCTGCCAGCGCTCGCAATCGGCATCCTTCTCGTCGGTGTCGTCCGTGAAACCGGTGAGGTGATCCCCCGTGTACAGTGAATGGAGTGGACTGAAATCCCGAAACCACCTGAGCCGGGCGGATAGTGTAATCTCTGGGACAGGTCTCTGAGGGATAATACGGCGGTAGATAGTTTACTCGAGTCGTGTGTGAGCCCTCGTTCCGCTGTCGTAACGCTAAAGAGTCGAACGGACAATTTTACATATAAGATGAAAAAGGAACGTTTCGTCCGAAGGAGGTGGTTCTGTGGGTGTTGAAATACGCGAGTCACCCGTCTCGGACGCGGAATTTGCGGAGATGGAGCAATTTGTCCGTGACTATCTAGCCGCCAGCGTGGCCAGCGAGGACGAAGGCGGCAGAATGCGCTGGTACCCGTGGCACTCTGCAGAGTACCGGTTCAACCACATCCGCAACGTGGTCGCGCTCTCGGAGGAGATTGCACAGGCAGAGGGTGCAAACGCGGATATCACGCGCGTGGCCGCACTCTTTCACGACATCGCAAAGCTGGAAGTCGACCAGGACATCCACGCCGAGGAGGGTGCTCGTATAGCTCGGGAGTATCTCTCGACACACGCAGACTACCCCCAGTCGTTCATCGACGAGGTCTGTCGCTCGGTCAGGGACCATTCCTACCAGGGCGATCTCGGGGACCTCCCGGTGGAGACACAGTGTCTCATCGAAGCTGATATCCTCGACAAAATAGGTGCGAACGGTGCTGCGCTCATGCTGTTGCGCATGGGATACGAGTCCCGGACGCACATGGACACCGCGGAGATGGTGAGCCGCGTTCTCGAACGCGGCGAGGAAGCTCGCAAACGCGTCCGGAGTCAGACGGCTCAGGACATGGCCGACAGACGGCTCAAGCGCGTCCGCTGGTTCAAGGAGTGGCTCGAAGACGAAGTCGTCGGCATGGATCCGTAACGCGCCCTCTCGACGGTTCGGAGCACACGGGCCCCGACCAGGGAGTGACCAGTAGTGACTACTCGACGTCTCTCGCTTAGACGTGGCGTCTCTCAACTCGAAGGTTCAGACGAGTGTACCGACACCGTCCCAGAGGAAAATGAGTCCGAAGACGCCGAGTATGAGGGCACTTGCTGCTGCAACAACGGGCGCGAGAGAGTCGACACGACGGTCGGATGCAACGAGTAGTGCGGGAAAGCCGACTATCCAGACGCCGATACCGCCGAACAGTCCAGCGAGGAGTGCGATGCTACCGGTCTCGACGACGAGCACCCCGGTAACTGCGTCACCGAGGTACGGTGTGTATCCGAGAATATCGATAGTGCCTGGGTCGAGCAGAGCGATTCCGACCGTGAGCCAGAACAGTATCTGGAACGGGTTCGTCAGTCCCAGGAGGAGTGCTTTCTGGAACCCGCGCGAACTCGTCGAAACCTCCGTCTCCGTGAGCGATGACTCCATGCTCCCGAGAGCGTCGTACGCGAAATAGAGCATAAGGAGACCACCGACGGTAATCATGGTCCCACGAAGCGTCGGCCACTCCTCGACAACCGTCGCAACCCCGGCGAGCGCGAGCACGAAAAAAACCACATCCGCCGTCATGGCCCCAAGCCCGGTCACCACTCCCGCGATCCACCCCCGAATAACACTCTCCTCTGCGATGATCGCGTTCATCGGCCCCGGGGGTGCCGCGAGCGCGAGGCCGAATAGAACGCCCGCGAGAAACGAAATTCCAACGGATATGGCCATCGGATGTGTGTAACACTGTGAGGGGAATAAATATGGCGTGAATGTCAATAACACACAACACGCTAGATGGCGGAGATGACGCGTATTCGCCGGTAATTCCTCTGCAATTGACAGTGAGATTGTATATTGTGTATTCTGACAGCTATCCGAGTCAGGAGACAATCAGAGACACGAGAATACTGAGAAGGAACCGCGGGAGAGATGTCAGCTCAGATCGAACTGGTCGTTAGCTCGACGGACAGTGGCTAACGACGTAATCTTCGTCTTCGACGCCGATAATCGCCCAGTCGTAGTCAGGATCAGCATCGCTCAGTCGCCGTTCGAGGGCCTCGATTCGGTCTGACCAGGTCACGAAACAGCGAAGCCCACCCGATGTTGGGGGTTCATCTGGTTCATCCATCGGCGTTACCTCGACAACTCGCCACTTGCGCTTTGCGCGCAGTTCCGAACCGTTGACGGCCACCTCGTACCCGAGGTCGGTGAAAATGGATTCCGCTTCTTTTCGGAGCGATGTGTTAACGACTCCCATTCGTTAGTCGTTACCACTGGAAGGGTCTTAAGGCTATCCACCTGTCAACAAAGTTACTGACTTGCCTGGGGACCGACTTTACTCGTGAGCAGCATCCCACTCTTCGGCTTTTGTTCTGTTACTGCAGACGTTACACTGGACTCGACCCATCGCGTCGACAGCGTTGTCGACAGTCTCGCAGTTACTGCAGTAAAAACCCCATCGAGTCTCCTGGTTCTCGTCTGCGTAGGCTACGTAAAATGGCCCTTTTTGTCCGCGTTTACCTTCGTACGTATCAATATAGAGCGTCCGTTCGTCCGGCCCAGTCACCGTGTGCATGTTCCTGTGTATGGTCTCGAGAATGAAAGACGCTTCTTTTCGGGTATCGGGAGTTACATGTTCGCGGTAATGTAAGCAGTGAGTTCGTCGATCACGCCCTCGTCGTACGTCCAGTATCCGTCCCACGTCCCCTGTTGGAGTTCGATTGCGAGTAACGCTGCTGGTGACGAGTCTGAGCCAGAGGGAGGAGTGTGGATAACGAACCACGACGACAGGAAGTCGAAGTTGTGGCCACCGTGCATGACGACGGGAAAATCGGGCGACGGACGCCAGTCTGGACGTCCATAGACGTGGACATCCACGTCGCTGTCGGCGACACGCTCGTACACTGTCCGCGTGCCTCGCTCGTCTTCCAGTCGTGAGAGTCGCTGGAACGACGACCGGAGCGCCCCCTCGCCTTCCTCGAAGGCTCGCTTCTCGATGTACCGGGAGATGAGAATGAGGAGAAGCTTCTCTGAGTTGGATTCTGGATACCCACGGAGTTTGAACCGCGTCCCCGCGAGCCCATCGATGACGTCAGGCACTTCTGTATTTTCAAGCGAGCGCGTCCCCGTTTTGAACAGGTCAGAGTTCACGAGCAGAATCGAATCTTGTAGCTCTTCCAACGGTGAACTCGCAACCACATCACCGTCTTCGATCAGAACCACAGTATTGCTGTCGTACTCATCGGCGTCTGCCTCCGAAACCCCGACATCCTGGTTACTGAACAGTTTCTCTATCATTATCTGGAACGGCTCCGGTTCAGTCCGGTTGAGTACAGCTACTGACCGTTCTGACGCATCGACGATATCGAGAAACTGGTCGATTGGCATCTAGTGGGCGTGAGATACACGCTGTAACACTTTGAATTTACTGGCTAATTCACCGTATGATAACGAAGAGCCCGCGCGAATTGGCGCTGGCGAATAAGTCGAAGTCGAGCGATCAGTTACTGCTCTGTCTCACGTTCGAGTGGACCAAAGACTACCAAAACAGAGAGGATAAACGCGACCACCGCCATCAGAACACCCACACCGAACAGCGGAGCGGCCAGGATCTGGGCTGTCGAGGGCCCGAAAACCAACTGACCGAATCCGCGAACGAAAAATGCCAGGATGGCTACTGCGAACGTCCCGATGAAGAGTCGCGGAAACAGTCCCTGATTGAGCTCCATACCCTGACTACCTGTGAGTTGGATAAGAAGCTGTCGAGAGGGCATCAATAACACGTCGAGGGTACGTGACGGGGCAGCGAGACACAACACTACGGGGAGGACAATACAGAAACCGAACAATCGGTGATCAGTTAAATATCGACGTACTGCTCTTCCCACTCGTCGCGGGCTTCGATTTCTCTGCTGCCACGTCGGGTGAGAACGTAGGTGTTCGTCCGACGGTCGCGCTGGCCTTTTTCGACGAGACCCTTATCGACTAGCGTATCGAGATTAGGATACAATCGGCCGTGATGAATTTCAGTCTCGTAGTACTTCTCTAGTTCCTGCTTGATAGCTAATCCGTGTGGTTCCTCTTTACCCGCAACAACGTACAGCAAGTCTCGCTGGAATCCCGTCAAGTCGTACATGTATTAATCCACTTAACAGATATTCCCGACATATATTAAAGTTGTCTATCGACTCTTTACTTCGCGAGAACTGACGGTACGTCGCTCGTATATAGCCGAACCAACTAGATTATGATTTCAGATAAATCTGTTAAAATATATCTATAATACACCGTTTCGCCTATAGTTATCACAGTTACATATCTGCCGGAGCAGTTTGATAAAGTCGTTTCAGATCCACTCATCGTGAGGAGATACACGGCAGAAACGAGGAGAGACCCTGGAACTTAACACGATACCGAACCGAGTATAACCAATGACGGAGGGACACGACGATGTCGACGACCGGCCGATCGACGACGACACGGACGATGGTCGTGACCAGGAAGAGAAATCTGACTCAGGGTGGGACCAGCCGTGGCCGAGTGAGACGCGCTCCGAACAGCCAGAGACAGCCAGCAACCCGGCGTCGTCCGGCCAGGAGACAGAACCACAGGAACGGTCCCAGAGCAACCACAAACAGCGGGTTCAAGAGCAACGAGATGATCCGCAAAATACGGGACACGCCCGTATTCAAGAGTCACATGACGTTTCGCCTCAGGGGACCCCCCAGCCGGAAGGCACAAACACCGCCGTCTCGGGGACGCAGGGCCACCCAGAAGAGGGACAGAGTATCGACCCCAGAGGGAGACAGAGCGTGGCTTCCAGAGGGGAACGAAGCGTCGAGATCACAGAGGACGCACAGGGTGACGGTAACTGGGTAGACCTTGGAGAGTACCGAGCAAAAGGTGAGACGCTGGCAGTCGGTGACCTCACAGAGGAGGAGATACTGGAGTATACGACCGAACGCCGGTCACTGAATCCACTCGTCCAGGTTCACTGGGGGATTCGAGTTACGATTGGAGCGATTATCGTTGGTCTCATCGCCACCTGGGCACTGGGTGCTCTCGGTTTCAACCCGCAACTCGGCGGCGCAGTCGTCGGCCTGTTTGTGCTGCTCGGCCTGACCTGGGTCGCCCTCTACTACAGGTTGTGGGTGTATCAGATACGCGCCGATGCCATCTATCTCGAACGCGGAGTCGTAACACACGTTCGGTCACTCGTTCCGTACGTCCGCATCCAACACGTGGACACGAGTCAGAGCCCCATCGAGCGGATGCTCGGTCTCTCGACGCTTGTTGTCTACACTGCCGGCTCCCGGGGTGCAGACGTCTCGATTCCCGGGTTGCTTCCGGAAGAGGCCCGGGACCTGCAACGCCGGGTGAAAGAACTGGCTATCGAAGCGGAAGGAGATGACGCACTCTAAGCCCGAGGTGAGGTGAGATGAATCTAGATTACAGGTCGGTTCCGTACAGGATATTCGAGAACGCGTACCGAATCATCGGTATCATCGTTATCTCGATTATCTTCTCGACGGGTGACGGTGGACAGGAGGGCGCTGAAACGACGGGGTTCGACCCGCTGATCTGGGGCGTGTTCGTTCTGGTCGGTCTCGTTGCGGTTGGACTGTGGGAGATGGCGTACGTCAAGCGATACGAGTACCGAGTCACCCGGGATACGTTCGACATCGACTCGGGCGTCTTCTCACGTCGTGAACGCGAGATTCCGTTCGAACGAATTCAGAACGTCGACGTCGCACAGAACGTGTTCCAGCGAGCACTGGGCATCGCAGAGGTGCGTCTCGAAACGGCAGGCGGTGGCGACAGCGAAGCGCGACTCCGGTACGTCAGCAGACCCGAGGCCACCCGGCTCCAGGAACTGGTGAGTGAACGAAAACGCGGCGAAACCGAGCGCGATCCCGAAGCGCCAGATGACGTCCTCTTCGAACTCGACAGCAACGAACTGGCTATCCTGGGGCTCACGTCGGCGAATTTCAACCTCCTCGGCCTCATACTGATACTCTTTGTCGTGCTCGGCACACCTGTCGCCGCCGAGCAGGTGTCGCCGCGGCTGAGCGTCCTGTTGCTCCTGGGACCAGCACTGGCAATACTGGCACTGGTCCTCCTGTGGATTGTCAGTGGAATCCAGGCAGTCCTCCGCTACTACGGCTTTCGCCTCGTTCGACACGAAGAGGAACTGCGCTACCAGCGAGGGCTTCTTCAGCAGTACAACGGGACGATTCCACTGTCGAAAATTCAGACGTTGATGATACGCGAGAACCTCATCGCGCGCAGTGCCGGCTTCGGAAACCTCGCTATCGAAACAGCGGGTTACGCTCCGGGACAGGGTAGTGATAGCGTGGAGTCTGCGATTCCAATCGCCAAGCGGGACCGGCTGTTTGCCCTCGCACGGTCGATCGAAGACATCGGTGAAGTGACGTTTACGCGACCACCGAAACGCGCGCGGATTCGATACGTGGGCCGTTATACTATCGTCGTGGGTGTACTAGTCGGCGTTCTCTGGAGTATCCACGCGACGACGGGTGCTCTCGACGACTGGTATCTCGGTGCCGTCCTCTGGGTTCTCGTTCCACCTGCGGCACATCTGAAATGGGTACATCTCGGCTATTACTACGACGAAAACTACGTCGTCACCCGGTCGGGCTTCTGGACCCGACAGACGACTATCGTGCCCTACTACCGTGTTCAGACAGTCTCCGAATCCCAGACGATCTTCCAGCGTCGCCGACAGCTTGGAACGCTGGTCGTCGACACGGCCAGTTCGGGCGGATTCTGGGGCGGGAACGCAGTCGCACTGGATATCGACATCGAGGATGCACGGGATCTACGAGAGGAAGTTCACGACCGGTTCCAGTGGAAACTCCGTGAACGCCGAACCGGCCGAAACCGGACAGTGCGCACCGGCGACTGAGTTCGATAGTATAAACTATCGCCACAAAATACGACAGCGCGACCTGGTTCGATACCAGAAGCTTCTTATAAATGAAACCGCTACCTCCTCGTGCACCCATTCTGGGTGCCACTTCCCCCCTTCCCCCCTCTTTCCCCACCCCACCTATCTATCCCCCCTCTTTCACAATTTTGCGACAGTAACGAACTGTG
>LKMJ01002874.1_pt1 | contig 15947 bp, 19 predicted proteins | sample 643391 | NCBI WGS metagenome assembly LKMJ01 (sample SAMN04112250, study PRJNA286221) | soda lake metagenome | biome: soda lake; feature: Kulunda Steppe; material: water; isolation source: sample PL-Br10 brine of Picturesque Lake | place: Russia: Kulunda steppe | collected 2010-07
ATCCTAATCTCGATACGCTCGTCGATCATGAGCTCGTCGAGAAGGGCCAACTCGACCGGCGGACCAACTATTATGCGCTGACCCCGAAAGGCCAGCGCGAACTCGAGGCCCGCCAAGAGTGGGTCAATCAGTACGTCGATGTATAATCTGTAACCGGCCCCCGTGGCCGTCCTTTGGGAGTCCTGTAGCGTGTCTACACCCGATTTCGAGAGCCGCGGTGTTAGTCGCCGCTATCGACGGTCACTTGGAGCGTGAACGCACGGTCTTCGAGGTCGCCGGGCTCTAACAGCCCGATTGCATAGCCCGTATAGGCAGTCCCCAGTTCGAGTTCGACATCGAAGCTGGCGACGGCTTCGGGTTCGCCAGCCGGCCGAACCTCGAGGGTGTATTCCCCGGCAGGCACCGGCAGGTAATCGGTCGCCTCCCCGAAGGCGACGTTCTCGAACAGCGGTTCATCGGTCCCTTCGACGACAACGTCGACCGCCGGCGCGTCGGGAGCGGCGTGAGCCAATCGGATTAGCGAGGAGGCAGCGTCGACGAGGATCAACGGTTCGAACGTGGAGGCCTCGAGTTCGCCGATAGCGGCGATCGTATAGAACGCCGATTCGACGACAACTTCGCCTTCGAATGCGACGGTCTCCGGGTCGCCGGCGGCTGTGATCGTGACCGTGTACGTACCGGGCTCGACAGCGAGATACTGGGAGACCGTTCCGTATGGAACGTCGGCCAGGACCTGCTCCCCATCGATATAGATGTCGACGTTGGGTGCGTCCGGTGAGAAGTGAGCGACGCGAATCGCTGCCTCGGCTGGCGGTAGATCCGTTTTGTCGTCCGTTTTGTCGTCCGTCTTTGCTTTCCGCTCATCGTCTTTGTGCTCGCCGGCGGCGAGTACCTGTCCGCTCAGTGCTGTCGTTGCGCCTGCAACGCCAAGCGCTTTTATTGTCGTTCGTCGTGAGACTGGCATGACAGAGATAGCGGAGGACTATCTACACAAAAGCGGTGGAGACCGTTCCGCGCTGTCGGAGACGGTTACCGCGAGGGAGCTGCCGGTAGGCACGGGAAACAGCTCAGAGTGATATCGTCGAGAGGTCGGCCTCGAGCTGTTCGACGTACTCGTTGAATGCGGCAACGAAGTCACCGAATTCCGGGGCATAGCGCTTGATCTCGGGAGCCGACGGTGGCTCATACTGGGAGAGAATGTAGGTGCCGCCCTCGCCGCCAACCCGGAGATAGGACGCTGTCGGCCCGTCCCATTTGAGTTCCCAGCGGGTGCCGGAGACGGTTGTCGCGTACGTCCCGTACTCGCCGTCATATCGGTTGAGTTCGCCGGCCATCCGGTCGGCTACGGTTTCGATCTGCGCGACAAGCCCGTCGCGTGCGGCGACGATCTCTTCGGTCGAAGCGACTGCTGGCGCCTCGACTGTCACATCGGTGAGTACGTCCGCAAGCGATTCGACGTGCTCGTTGTAGGCCTCGACAAACGCCTCGTAGTCGGCCATCGCCGTCGCTAACTTCACCGGTTCCGGTGGCTGTTTGGTCGAAATAACGTATATCTCTGCTCCCGAGCGTGGAGCATATCGGAGATAGGCGATATCCCCGCCATCGTATTTCAGCGTCCACGTTCCGGAATCGGTATCGAACGACTCCTGTCCGTAGTCGCCACCGCCTAAGAGGGCAAGCTCTCGAGCGATCCGCCCGGCGTGATCACGAACCTGTCTGACGATCGCATCGCGTTTTTCGGCGCTCTCGGCCACCGTGGCAAGGTCCGCTTCGGGCTCAAACCCATCTGTCATGGCGGTGGTGTGGGGACAGTGGGGGATAAGAGCGCTGGTCGGGGCCGAGCGTCGAACTCGAGAGACGAGCCGGCGAGACAATCAGGGCGTTGCCCGACGAATCCAACTAGTCCATGCCTGGACGAGATTCGTGCTCAACACCGTCCAGCGAGCGACAGGCGTCGGGTGTGGGTCGGGCCGGGTCGTCACTGCCATCTCACATGACGGGCAGTGATACACCAGTCCGGCCCGTTCGTGTCGGCAATCCCAGTCACCGTCAACCGGGCTCGCATGGTCACAGTGTGGACAGAATAACATGGACTTTCGTGCTGGTGGCGGCTCTCGTGGAGGGGCAGCGTGTACGGGGTCGGTCATCGAACGGTCTAAGTGATCATCGCTCATAACGCTGGCGTATCGTGAACACACGAGCTGTAAAGTGTATGTTGCCCCTACCCCGCACCAACAGGTGGTAGTCACGACATACATTTTCTTAGCCGCGAGTTCGATGCGCCGAGGACACAGGTATATATAAATATATCACCTATCAATGTGACCATAATGGCCACCGCACCGTCCGTCGACTGCCCGGTCTGTGGAGAACAGGTACGCATCGGACTCCCACATAACGTTGAGACTGTCGACGTTATGACCGAACCGGATCCGGAGAAACCGGAGGACAATTATCATAAGACTCGGACCGTCTCCTGCTTGGCTGGGCACGATGTCTACGTTTATTTTGTGCTCGGTAGTAGCCACTAGCACGCCATACCAACGGCTGTGTTCGTGGGTCTGAGGACGGCAGGAAACACCAAAATGCGGACATTGCGGTTCAGGCGGAGAAGGAACTCAACAGTTGTAACGGCGGATAGCTAACACCGAGAGTATCACTCCAACGAGGCCAGCGACGAGACCGAATCCAGGGAGTCCATCCTGTTCACTTGCCTCCGCTGGCGGCGTCTCAGTCGTCGCTGCCGTCTCTCCCGTCCCAGCGATGGAATCGGTTGCCGCCAGCACGTTAATGCTTCCCGACCCATATCGGTCGTCTTTTTCAGTTGGTGCGTCGGCTGGCTTTTCGGCCGTTTCGACGAGCGCTGACTCGATCTCAGCCGGCGTCAGATTTCCATTTACGGCTATCATCAACGCAATTGCTCCCGAAACGTGTGGGGCCGCCATTGAGGTCCCCGACGAGTAGCCGTAGCCGCCGGGTACCGTACTCCCAACGTTCACCCCCGGCGCGACGAGGTCGGGCGTCAGGTAGCTGTCGGGCCAGTGGGTCGGTGGCTCACGCCAGTCCTCACTCGAGATCTCCCCACCACCCGAAAAGGAGGCAACCTGCCGATCCTGATCGACGGCCCCGATCGCCAGCGCGTCATAGACGTTTGCCGGCGAACCCGACACGTCCGGTCCGTCGTTCCCGATTGCCGCGACGGGAACGGCACCGCTCTGTTCGATATGCTGGATCGGCCGGATGAGCGCATCGAACGTGCCGCTCGCCCCAAAGCTCATACTCACCACGTCGGCCTCCTGCTCAACTGCCCACTCCATACCGGCGAGCATCTGGGCGAAAGTCCCGGTCTCCTCACCTAATACCTGCCCGTGGAGCAAGTCAACATCGGGGGCGACTCCAATATGAACGCCGATCTCATTTCCGCCAGCAACCGTTCCGGAGACATGGGTCCCATGAGAGCCGTAATCTGAAGGGACAGAGCCAGGCACTCGTTCCCCGCGCTCGTCGAACTCCGCCCAGCCACCGGGATAGGTCGGATCGTCAGGGTCGTCGGTATACAACTCGAGATCCGGATGATCGGCATCGATTCCGGTGTCGAGGACGGCGACAGTTACGCCCGCTCCCTGCGTATCATACGCATCCCAGACGCCCGGCGCATTAATCGATGCCACGCCATACGTCGTCGTGTACCCACCTCCCGCTTCGTCGTCTTCGGCCTCGTCCTCGAGTGTTTCCGCCTCAACCGACTCGAGATCGATCTCTGGCTCCGGCGAGGAAATCTCGAAATTTTCGTGTATCGAAGTTACCTCGTCAATAGCCGCGAGCGCTGCCAGATCGACCGTCGACGGATCAACTTCGAGCAACACCGCGTTGGCCAGCCAGAACTCCGTTCGTACTTCGAGATCACTGCCACTGTTTGCGTACTCGTGGATTCCCGCCTGGGTCTCCTCGGCATGCTCCTCGAGGACGTCTTCGACGTCATCTTCGGGGACATCGGTGACAGGCGCTGGCTCGAACCGAACGATCAGTTCGACCGTCTCGAGGCCGTTTGTCTCGGCATCGTCGGGCAGGTCCTCGAGGTCGTCATCGACCTCGACCGTGGCGTTCGTCTCGAGGTCGGTATCCGAAGTGACGGGCTCGAGTTCCGGAGAGTCAGCCAGTGCAAGTCCAGTGGCTGGGCCGATGAGACCGACAACAACCATGAGCGCAACAGCCGTCACAAGAACGCTAAGATGACCGAAAAGAAGCGGAGAACGGTGTGAAGACATTCACTGAATATTTACAGTCAACGGATAAAGATTCTCCGCCTGTGTTGAGAGAGTGTGGGTCGGTTGGGGCAGGTATGAGCCACGGAACTCACTCGAGCCGGCACACCATCTCGACGACGGGCAACTCGACGTCGTTTAGGGAAAGCGTCCGATCTGCAACCCGCCGGTAGCCGTGGCGTTCGTAGAACCCAACCGCGTTCAGGGATGCCCACAGTCCAAGCAAGTCGAGGCCCTGCTCGCGGGCGTAGTCCTCGAGTTTGGTGTAAAGTGTTGACCCAATACCGGAACGGCCAACGGCGGGGTGGACGTATACTGCGAACACCTCTCCAGCGACCGGTTGCTCGAACGCCGCCTGCTCGGGGTCGGTGTCGAGGATGCCGTAGCCGACGATTTCCGCTCCCAAGCGTGGGTCAACCTGTGCATCATCACTCGAGCCGGCAGATAGCTGTATCTCACCTGTTCCACCATCGCTTCGGGTGTGTTCGGCGACGACTGTCCAGCAGGCTGTGCCCTCGAGCGGATACGTCTCCGGATCGAAATTTGTGGCCCACGCCTCCCGTTGGGCGTCGTTGTAGGCCCCAGTGGTGAGCGTTTGGATTGCACGTTTGGTCACCCGGTGGATCGCCTCAGCATCTGCTGCAGTCCCAGGGCGATACGCAACAGGCATGTGTCTATTCGATGAGTGAGTCATCATATTGATTCGGGTTCGAACGCGGTCTCTCGAGTGAACGGGTGACCTTTCGGTTAGGTCGCCTCCGATAGTGGTGAACCGAACTACAGTGCTGAGAGCAGTATTGCCACTCCAGCTCCACTGAACATGGCCCCGAAAATGAAAAATAAAAACCCATGGAAAAATGTGGCACGGACGGCTCGAGACTCATCTCCGGCGGTAATCCGGTACAGACTCGAGGCCTCACTCGATTCGACACACGCATCCGCCAGATTCGTCTGCGGCGTTTGTGTCGCCACCTGTGTGCCATAGATGTGGACTGATTCCCCCGGTGAAATATGGCCTGCCGAGTAACGCTGGCGTCGGCTGGCGTTCTGTGCAAGGATATCGCCGAGGTCGAGTTCGTCGGTCAACACGGACAGTCGGAGTCGAACCGAATCGGGAAGGGAGGAGCTACGAGTCATCCGTGTCGTTTCGTTGGCGGGTGATATTTCGGCGCCAGTTGGATCGACCTCGACACAGCCGGAGTCGTCTTCGACGAGAAACGGACGCCGGATCGTGCCGTCGGTTTTCGTTCGCCATTTCGATCCTGATCCACGTCGTCGCGAACTACTTGATTGCTTCCGTTCTTCGACCGTGTACGTCGAAAGGAGGGCTTCTTCACCGGTGAACGGCTCTGTGAACGTGTCGGCGTGGCCGTCCAGTGGCCGGACCGTCCCCTCAAACTCGTCGGTGCCCGTATCCTGTGCTGCCTCGCGGACTGAGACGGGTTCGTTGCGCCAGAGCGTGAATCCTTGGTACATCCTGTTGCCACCGCTTACGATGGCGAACACGCCGATTCCTCCGAACACCAATCCGAACAGTAACGCTCCGATACTCATTTTTTGTCACCGCCAGTACGCCAAAGCTGGTGCCATTGCCATCGCCGTGTCCACGGCTGGCGCCATTTCGACGGCTTTCGCCACTGCCACTTCATATTCCAATCAACCCCCTGACCGCCGGCACAAGCATCGATCCGGCAACACCCACAAAGATTCCACCAAAAGCAAGCGTGAGCAGTCCGACAAAAATCGACTGCGCTACCGATTTCGCCTCCTGTTTGTCCTCCGGGGTAATTCCCTCCGGCGAATTACGCTGGAGACGGAACATTCGGGAGGCCGAACCATCGATCCGTTTCCCTGTGCTCTGTTCGACGCCGTCGCCACTGTCACTACCGCCTGCTACCCCATCACCACTCGTGATTTTCCCATAGACGTACACCGTCTCACCCGGCTCGAGCACCCCTTCCTCGTACCGCCGTGGCTCGTCGACCGCCCGCGCCTCGAGCTGTCGCGAATCGAAGTCAAATCCCTCACACTCCCCGAGGCGTTCTCTGGCCCGTGCTGGCAACCGTTGATCACCGCCGAGTGTGCTTTTCGAATCACGTACTATGTCCGGCGCCGCGCCATCGGGGTCGACTGTCAGCCGTCCGAGCGCGCCCTCGAGTTCGAAGGGGGCGGTGTAGCCACCGTCGACGACGGTCCACCAGCCGATATCGTCGGTTTGCTGGTCCATCCGATACTGGTAGCCGATGGCGTCCCGTCCCGAAAACGGGCCGACGGTGTGCCCCGATTGTGGATGTGGGGTCACGCGACCGGTGACGACCGCGTGGCCGGAGTCAGGTGCCTCACCTGGTGACACTGGGTCGGTAACCGAGGAGTGGACCGTCGATCTAACTGACTGCCATGCAGTGTAAAAAGACGCAGCGCTGAGGGAGAGGACAAATATTCCGATTGCGAGAAACGGGAGTGCAAATAAAATAAAAACAATCGATCCAACGAGACTCATTGCACTATACCTCCCGGTTATCCTTATGGATGAAAAATATAACGAAAAACAACGTCACTCATCTATCGAGGTGTCCTCAATTGAAGCGTCCGCTCTCAGCTCTCGCGTAGCAACTTTCAGTTGGCAACTGAAACTAAAACTGGAAGCTACTCATCTGCGATAATAATTTCGTCAGCTGACTCTTTTTCGCCCTCCTCGAGCTTTTCGAGCGCTTCGTCGACTTCTTTTTGTGTCGCCCCTGCCATGTTCTGTCGCCTCTCACGTAGAGCGTTCGCCTAAGAGAATATAATACACTGTGACCGTTTTCTGATCGAGAAAATACCCCCGCATCGTCCGCGTTCGACCTCTGGTTTCGTCATCCTCGAGTAGTGGTTGCAAGGGATTTCATAACCAGCTGTTTCGACCCCTTTCGGACCGTTCAAGACACTTCGAGCGTCCCCACTTTTTGGTACAGATAGCCGCCGACCCCACCAACGGGAAGAGTCACCCAAAACGTGAATATGAACGCAAAGCTGGCGACAATGACGGCGAAGATGGTAGCCTCCTGGATAGCGGTCGATGTCGCCGTCGACTGAAAAACGGCAATCGAGACAAACCACACTGCCAGGACGATGACACCGCCGAGATAGGTTCCAACCGTCGCTAACACGCCGGCAACAACGCCGAAGTATGGCGTTCGGTCGGGGAGGTATCGCCACGTCACAACACCGGCAGCGAACGCGGCAGGGACGACAATTGGGATGGCAACGACGCCGAACATCGCCGGAATCGGCTCGAGACCAAACGGGCTGTTTGCGACCTCGAGGGCACCCATCAGGAAAATAAAGAGTCCGCTGGCGGCGAGGGCGGCGACGGCTCCGGCATAGCCGGCACCAACAGCATGACTATCGCCTTTGGGGAGTCGGTCGGCGTATCGTTGCCAGACGGTTGCAATCCGTTCGAGACGTGCTGGAGGGCACATACAGTGTCAGTTGTTTCGACTCGAGTGTTATTGTTTTGGTCCAACCGATAGTGGACAGTACTCTCACGTGGAGTAGACCACACAGGTCGCAGGTTGATACGTCTGTGTGTTGGGGTGTTCGGTCGTGACACTGGTGCAGTTTACGCCGCTGGGTCTGACTCGTGACAGACCACCGGGTTGTGGTCGGCCAATAGATTCAATAGGTAAAACGAGAAGATGTAGCTGACAGTATGTCGACGATATCGAAAACGGGGGAATTGGAGGGGGCGAGTTACGAAATCCAATCGGACCCAACGGCCAACACACTGAGCCTGAGGCTTTCGGGCCCGCTGACAGTCGAGGAGAGCAAGCAGGCGGCAAACGAGATGCTGCTGTTTGCCGTCCGACTCGAGGACGAATTCGAAGTGGAGATTGATCGGACGGCGTTCGAACCTGCATCCTCGGAGGCAGCGGAGCCGATTGATACTCTCAGGCGTGCACTCGAGGGAATGGGTGCCAAAAACGACCTTGATGAGCACGTAGAGGAGACGCTCGAGGCGTTATAACGAGTTCGAGAGACGTCGCGAGGAACGTTTCGGGCAGTTAGAACCGTTGATAGCCGTCGGTATCCAAATAGTGGTGGACGATCGTAATGGCGTGGTCGGCGTGAAGTGCGGTTGGTCCGAGACGGAGCCGTTGATTTGACGCCGTTTCGAGTAGCGTGCGTTCGGCTTCCGTAAAGTCGTGATGGTCCGAAAGGACAAACACCGGATCGGTTGGAACGTCCGCGTCGATAATCGGTTCGCCATCTTCGTGGAGATAAATAAGTGGGCCCGCAACTGACTCGAGGGTCGCTTCCAGTCCCCGTCGGTACAGTTCGACGCCAGGGCTCGGTTCAGCTGGGAGGGACCCGATTGCTTCGGCTTTGCGCTCTAGGGCGTTACGGACGAGGGCAGCTGTTGACCGTTCGTCGGGGTGTAAGTTGCGCAATTCCGTGCTATCGAAGGTAATTGTGAGTTGGTCTTGGATGACGAGATGGACGCAGACAGGTGAGCGGAGGCCGTGTGAGGTGACCAGCGCAGCGGTGATCGACCGACAGAGGGCGTCAAGCCGGCCGGCACCGCCGGCCAGGTCATCGAGCGAGAACGTCGGTTCCGTTGGGACGTCGTGGGCGAGGCAGATGAATTGGCGCATACTCGAGGGTTGGGTCCGGCGTGTATAGTGGTCTTCCGTTGTGGATTGGTGTGGGTATCCGTTGAGGATTGGTGTCGCTGTGCGGTGACCCAACCGGTCCCGACTCATCGATTGGGCTGGCGATGTTCGTGGCCGACAATGAGAGCCACAATATTGAGCCCAAGAAGTGCGAGGAGCACTATCAGTTGTGTAAACGAGTCGACACCGCTGATAAAAAGTGGGAGATAGACGACTGGAAGGAGTGCACCGAGCCAAAATCCAGCAACCGTGACCGTGTTCTCGACGGCCATCGTCTTATCGAATCGACTCAAGGTCGATGTAGGACCCCTCCTGGGCGGAAATCCACGTGGTCGTTAGCTCAGCTTCCGATGCCGTGGCGGGAAAGAGTGCACATTCGTTTGGGTCGTCGTCGTTTTCGACCGTGATATGATCGATTTCGAGGGTTGGTTCCTCGGCTGGAGGTAATGGCGCTTCGGATGGGTGGTCGATGTCGGAGGTCATTGAAGGTCGTATTCGGCCGTACAGCCGACCGGCATATTGTTATCGTGGGGCTACAGCTATTGTTCAGGGGTAATGGCGACGCTGTCTATCGATTCACGCCAATCACTCACTGGAGAAAGAACTCAATGACTGCTGAGTTATCCGGTCAGTAAATCGGATACTACCGACCGTGTATGGTTTAATTTATCAGGATTAAATGTTAGGATTTTCGCGTTCACCGAGAGTCAGGTCAACCGTCGTGGGTTCGCCGTCGCGGTAGATCTCGAGTTCGATCGTCTCCCCAGGAGTCGTTTCGAGGGCGAGAAACGCCGAGAGTTCGTGTTCGTTGGGAATCGGTCGGCCGTTCATTGCCCGGATAACGTCGCCACCGACAGGGATGGATCCACCACGGTGGGTTGCGGTATCGTCGCTTCCGCGAAGGATACCATCGGCAGGGCCGTCCGACGCGGTCTCGACGACGAGGACGCCCCGTTCTTCGGGGATATCGTTTGCGTTTGCAACGATTGGATCGACCGAGAGGAGTCTGATTCCCATCCACGAGTGGCGGTATTCCCCGTCTTCGATGAGGGCAGGGACGACTCGACGCGAGAGGGGTGCAGAGATGCCAAACGTAATCGATCCGCCAGTGCCTGCGCCGGCGTTGACGACCCCGACGACGTTGCCCTCGAGATTGACAATCGGGCCACCGCTGCTCCCGCGGTCGGCCGTCGCGTCGGTCTGGACGACGTTTGGGATGGTAAAGTCCGTCGGTCCTGGTGTCGAGCGGTTGACACCGCTTACCACACCCGTCGACATCGAGCCCTCGAGTCCGAGTGGGTTCCCGATTGCAAGCACTTCCTGGCCGACTCGAGGGTGGGCCTCGGTGAACGAAAGTGGGGTGGCGGTCTCCGGTCGTTGGTCGATTCGGAGCACGGCCAAGTCGCTGTAGATGTCGGTGCCGGCGACGGTGGCGTTTGTCCACTCGCCGGTGGTATACTGGAGGTCGACTTCGCCGGCGTCACGGACGACGTGTTCGTTGGTGACGACGTGGTTTTGATCGTAGAGGAAGCCAGAGCCTTGTCCTTGGCCGCCTTCTTCATTTTCACCTTCGTCTCCCTCTTCCATCCCAACGGGGTCTCCGATACCGAAAGCTCGAACGAGGGTGACGGAGTCGACAGTTGACTCATAGACGTCGGTGTATGTCGAGCCATCGGCTCGATTTTCCCGGTCGATCGTCGTTTCGGACTCGACAACGGTCGACTCCGCCCGTGGCTCGACACAGCCTGCAATGGCGGCGAGCGCTCCACCGCCGGAGGCGACGAGAAACCGTCGCCTACTGACACCGTATTTCCCGTTCATACAGACCGGTTCGTTTGGGGGCTCTTGAAACACCTGCCTCTCGATGTTCGATATGACGTGTGAATCAAACACGGACTCCCACGTGGCGACCACGAAGGGAAAACATGTTACCTCCGGCCACCTGACTGCGGACAATGACCATCACCGAGGAGGCCCGACGGCTCCTCGAGACGGGGCCACTCTGTGACTCCTGTCTCGGGCGACCGTTTGCGGCCCGCAGTTTCGGCCTGACGAACGGCGAACGCGGTCGGGCGTTGCGAACGACGGTCGCGTTGGCCGACGACGAACCCTACGAACCGACCGCGCCGATCGACTGCTGGGTCTGTGAAGGCTACTGTGGAACGTTCGATGCACTCGCGGAGACGATCGTCGCCGAACTCGAGGGTGTCGGCTTCGATAGCTATCAGGTCGGCACAAAAGTCCCCCCACTAGTCGAGGAAAACGACCGTCTGCTCCGGGAGGACGGCGGACTCGAGCCCGATATCGGCGAGTTGTTCAAACGGGAGGTCAACCGTGAGGTCGGCCGACGCGTTGGCGGGCTCACCGGTGCGGAGGTCTCTTTTGACCGGCCGGACGTGCTCGCCGTGATCGATCTCTCGGGGTTCGATCCGCTTGCCGAGGAGCCGGTGACGAGCCACGTCGTTGACGTGCAGATTAACCCGGCGTTCGTCTACGGGCGCTACCGGAAACTAGAGCGGGATATCCCACAGACGGAGTGGCCCTGCCGGGAGTGTGGCGGCAGCGGAACCCAACTTGAGCCGACCGGCGAGGAACCCTGTGAGCACTGTGACGGAACGGGATACATGTACCCTACGAGCGTCGAACAGGCCGTCCGCCCCCACGTCGTCGAGGCGATGGACGGCGAGGCGGGAACGTTCCACGGCGCTGGCCGCGAAGATGTTGATGCCCGGATGCTCGAGGGTGGCCGACCCTTTGTCCTCGAAGTGAAACGGCCCCGTAAGCGGAGCCCGGACGTGGCGGCGATCCAGTCGGCAGTAAATGAGACCGACAACGGCGTCGAAATCGACGGCCTCCGACTGGCTACCTATGAGATGGTCGAACGGGTGAAAGAACTCGAGGCGAGCAAGCGCTATCGTGCCGAGGTCGAATTCGGTGAGCCAGTTGAGGAGGCCGCGTTCGAAGCAGCACTCGAGACACTCGAGGGGGCGACAATCGAACAGTACACGCCCCAGCGGGTCGACCATCGGCGGGCAAATCTAACGCGGACGCGGACCGTCTACGAGGCGACGGGGGCGCTCGATGCCGACGATCCAACGAAGGGAACGGTCGACATCCACGGTGCAGGCGGCCTCTACATTAAGGAGTTAATCAGCAGCGATGACGGACGAACGGAGCCGAGTCTGGCCGGCATCCTCGGGACTGAAGCGGTCGTGACGGCACTGGACGTTTTAGCCGTCGAAGGCGAAGACGAGCCTTTCGAGCGTGAGGAATTTTTCCGCGAATCTTGAGCGAGCGCCCCTCGAGAGTGCGTAATCTCTCAGACGAGTTCAGGTGCGTGGGCGGTGATATCTGTCGAGGAAATCATCCCAATGTATTCGTCGTCGTCATCGACAACCGGGAAGTGTTTGATACCGAAACTGGTCATCATTGCTGCGACTTCCTCGATTAAGAGGTCAGTTGGCACGGTCTCGACCGATTCGGTCATCACTTCGGTGACGGGAAGCGCCGCAGGGTCGTCACTGGCAGCGACGGCATCGACGATGTCGGAACTCGTGATAATCGACGGCGGATAGGTGGTTACGACCAGCGCGTTAAATTCCTTCTCGCTCATCACTTCGGCTGCCTCCTGTACGGTTGCCCCCTTCGAAATTGTCTCCAACGGCGTCGACATAACGTCCTCGACGTGCGTCCGGTCATCTAGGTCCATACGCTGACAACGCGTTCGAAGAGTATTGTGTTTTTCCATCATACTACTGCGGTGAGAGGGCAAACGCTTTGCCCCCAACCCTGCCACTGGGTGATATGTACCGCTTCGGCGTCGATGAGGCCGGCAAGGGGCCGGTGTTTGGGTCCATGTTTGCTGCCGCCGTCTGGGTTGGGGAATCGGCGACACTCCCCGAAGGAATCGCTGACTCCAAGCGGCTGACGCCAGCCCGACGAGAAACGGTGGCGAAAGCCCTTCGAACCACCCCTGGCGTCGAAATCGCTGTCGCCGAAATCACTCCCGAACGAATCGATGAGGCGACGACCGATATGAACTCCCTGACAGTCGAGGCTCACGCTCGAGCGATCAGCGACATCCTCGAGGGTGCAAACAGTTCCACGGGTGGCACCAGTCCCCCGAGTGGCCTCTGTGACGCCTGTGATACCGACGCCGACCGCTTTGCTCGGCGGGTGAGCGAACGCTGTCACCTCGAGGACGTCACCATCGACGCCCGCCACGGCGCTGACGACGACTCGCCGCTGGTCGGAGCCGCGAGCATCATTGCGAAAGTCGAACGCGACGCACACATGGCCGCTCTCGCCGAGGAATACGGCGACGTCGGCAGTGGCTATCCGAGTGACCGGACGACCCAACAGTTCCTCGAGTCTTACATCACCGACCACGGCGAGTTCCCACCGTTTGCCCGGCGGTCATGGTCGACCTGCAAGCGGGCGCTCGCAAAAACGAGCCAGCGGGGGCTTGAGGAGTTTTAGGTATCGTCAGTAACAGCAAAAAGGCGCTCAGACCGCTTAGCGCTCGGTCATCAGGTATCGCAGGATGTCACCGTAGGCCGGTCGAGTGACCAGCACCCCGACGAGCACGCCGAGGATGGTGATGATCGCAAACCCACGGAGGTCTCCGAGGCTCAAGATCGCGAGTGGGCTCATCGCGACGATGGTCGTCGCGGCGGCGACCCCGATAACCCAGAACGCCTTCCGGAAGCGAGATTGGAACACGCGCCTCGAGTTGACATCACCTTCTGACATCACCTCGTCGGCGATGATAATGAGGTCGTCAAACCCGGTCCCCACGACCGCGATGAAGCCGGCGATATGAGAGAGGTCGATCGGCATGCGTATCGCGGCGGCAAAGCCAAGCAGAATAACGACCTCGGCGAGGCCGGTGACGATCATCGGGACGGCGACACGGGCGTCGGCGTACCGGAGGTAGATCATGCCACTGACCGAAAGCACTGCGAGGATGCCGACGAACAGCGAGTAGAGCTTGAATTGGTCACCGAGTGCCGGATCCAATGTAAACGTCTGACCACTGTTGAAGTCCAGGGGGGCAGGTAGGGCACCGGCGCGGAGGTTAACCGAAAGCTGCTGGGCATCCTGCTGGGTTGGGGTCAGCATCTGGAACTGTGGGTCCTGTACCCACGTTCCCTGATTCATATTCGCTCCCAGGTCCGGGCTCATCGAGTGTGAGTCGACGACCTCGCCGTCGACGACGGTCAACAGACAGTAGTTCTGTCCGTCAGCGCCGTCGTCTTCGAAGGCACACTGTCCGGCACCCGTTGTTGTGAACCCAAAGTCGTTCATATCGTCTTGGAACCCTGGGGCCCGCTCTTCGGTAATCGTCACTGGGACGTAGTCACCCGACTGGTCGTTGAACGACGCCGTTCCGATCGTCGCAAAGTCCTCTTGGACGAGGACGGTGTCGTTCTGTTGGCCGCCATCATCGTCCGGGTGATGGGCAACGACTTCGACGACACCCCGTTGCTCGATCAGTTCACGAAGCTCGGTGGGGCTCATATCGGGGACTTCGATGACGATGAAAAACTGGCCGCCGACATCAGCCTGACTGACGCTGGCCCCCGAAAGGCCCGCTTCGTTGATCCGCAGGCTGATCGTCTCGATGATGTCGTCACGGGTGGTCTGGGTGACGCCATCCCGGATATTGTCCTCGGTGGCGTCGACACCGGCCTCCTGGAGCGCAGCCGCAAAGTCGGCATCACTGACGTTGTCAGTGAATATTTCAGCAGTCGCGAGACCGCTCTCTTCGTCGTAGCGGACGGTCGCATCGGCCGTATCGAGGTCGAGTTCGCTGTACAGGGTCTGCTCGATTTCGGTTTGATCATTTGGATCGATCTCGAGGTCTTCAGCAGTGCTCCCGACAACTGGTGCCGTGAGTCGTGTTCCGCCGTCGAGTGTCAGTCCGTAAACGAGGTTCGTCCACCCTTCACCGACCTCTTGTTCGTCTTCTTCACCCTCGAGACCGCCGTCGCCGGCAAGCGTGTCGTCGGCTAACAGCCCACCGGGCACGAATAGCGCATACAGGGAGACGCTGACGAACAGCACGAGCAGCATAATCTTCCAGTATGCTTTGAGGAACTCTTTGGGACTCATCGGCTCACCCCACGGAACTTGTACCAGCGAAGGAGGCTGAGGTTGAGCATATAGGTGTTCATCAGGTCAGCGGCGAGGCCGACAAAGAGGATGAGCCCGATGTTCGTGAGCAGCCCAATGCCAAAGAACCACGCCGAGGTTGCCATCACGAGCATCGCAACCATCGACGTGACGGTCATCGTCACACCGGTTCGCATGGCGCGATGGGTGCTCTCATAGAAGTCACCCGACCGCCTCAGTATGTGATTGTTTAAGAGAATATCCGAGTCAACTGAGTACCCGATCAACAGGAGGAGTGCGGCAACGGTTCCGAGCGTCAACGGAATGCCAGCGAGATTCATGAACGCAAGCGGGATCACGATATCGGAGAACGCTGAAATCACGATCGCAATCGAGGGCACGAACGTCCGGAACGCAATGAACGCAATGAGACTCATCCCGATAAACGCAAACGCGACGCCAAAGAGCGCCGTCTGCTGGAGCGCCGCACCGAAGCTCGCGGAGGTAGAGGTCGCTGACTGGACGATACTCGCCTCGCCAGCCGGCTCGAGGTTCGACTCGGCTTGCTCGGTTAATGCCTGCTGGTCGTCAGAGGCAAACTGAAGGATATACTGGTTGTCTTCGGCCTGATTGGCCTGGACGGACTCGGGCTCTTCCTCAAATGCGTCCGGAATGTCCGCCCGGTCGGTTGAGGTTTCGACTGTCAGTTCGCTCCCACCAGCGAACTCGATTCCGAGCACGACCGGCGTTCCGAAGACGAGATACCAGCCGCCCAGAATCATCAATGCCACCGCGAGGACCGCAAGCGGGACCGCCACTAACTGGCGGTTCGTATACCGGGTGTAATCAATCTCCGGTATTTCGAAATAACCCATATAAATCGTCCGAAGCAGTCAGGGTAAGTAAGCTTTCTCAA
>LKMJ01002875.1_pt1 | contig 15946 bp, 14 predicted proteins | sample 643391 | NCBI WGS metagenome assembly LKMJ01 (sample SAMN04112250, study PRJNA286221) | soda lake metagenome | biome: soda lake; feature: Kulunda Steppe; material: water; isolation source: sample PL-Br10 brine of Picturesque Lake | place: Russia: Kulunda steppe | collected 2010-07
CCGCTCGTTCGCATCGCCAGGAACTCAGCAATGCCGCAAAAATGGTATAAACGCGAAACTTAATTGCCCCCGCCCCGTCAGTACACCGCGGGGTTTTCCTGGCGCCGTACGCCAGCACTCAGCAACTCAGCAACTCAGCTCAGTGGGTGTCAGGGCCATCGTACGGTGTTTGCCGGCAAAAATAGGCTCAGTCAAGCCATACAGGTGTAACTTCAATATCTGTAAAAATGATGTTTCCTCCTAATTCACGTTTGTCTGGCTCAGAAAAGTACACACACCGTGGGAACTTGTGGGTGGAAACAGATGAGAATCTTGGAATGAGTGCGGTAAAAAAAGACATGCTGCTCATCTTGGATACCTTCAGCATTGCACAGGTCACAGGTAGGGGAGGTGTGGTCGTTCCAGGTCTCTGTTTCCATCTCTAAGGGTGTGTACACAAAGTCTGAAATGTGCCACGCTACAAATAACCTCAAGAGACATGTGCTTGGGAAGGATACATAGCAAATGCGTGGCAGAGCCCTCTTTGTAGGAGGGGCGCACCTGTCATGCCAGTTTAGTGCATTGCCAGATTTGTGCTGCATCGTGACTGGACTCCGGGAGGTTATTTGAGTCAATTGGTGGCGTATTCGATCCAGTCGGTAGTTCAGCTAAAACTGTATTTTAGAATGTAGAAGAGGAACTCACAATTACTCCTTGTTTGCTTCTAGTGACCTTGTAAGATGTACCCCTAGCCTGGGGGAATAGAACCCCCCAGCCCTTGGGGGGCAACAGGCTGTGGCAGTGCCATCCAGTCCAGTCCAGTCCACCCTTTCAGTGTGAGTACATCTGACAGCCGCTGCATGCAGCGCTGACCTTGCCTGTCCGCAGGCTGAGCAGAGCAGAGAGATAACTTGTAGGGAAGGACAAGGGTATCAGGGACTACGCAGTCTCGTAGCGGGCAACCTGTTGTCTGTCTGCAGCCAGTCCACACACCACTTTTGCTGAAATACGGCTTCCGGCTGAACTGATATGGCCATGCCGCGAGTCTGGTTTGGATGCAGCAATCTCTCAGCGTGACACAGAGTATTACCTATCAGAAAAAAAGGGCCCAATGTTCCAATTGCCTGTCCCTAAGGCCCACCACAGAATGACTGAGATATATGGGCTCACACTCCAGCAGCCGTTCTTCAAACAAGTAAAATTGCGTCAAACCATTATGAAAAACAGACTGTGGGGTGACCAGCAATTATCACACCCTGAACTCAGTTGCATGTCTTATGAAACCTTTCTAGCAGTGGAGCTACTGCTTTGAGTCAAAGAATTGTACAGCCGTATTGCTGCACGGAACCACTTAGGCTGTAAAGGCTTCAGACCACACCCGCTCATGACGCACCATGAAGGAGTCAAGAGACTACTGATGTAAACAGACACAAAGGCAAGAATAACAAAGATGTCTTGATCAGAGAGTTTGACCTGCCCAAGAAGTCTGAGAACCATTCAACGATGTGACCATTAATGTCAACCACAGGCATCCATATGGCTAGAAACCCAAAGCTGCCCTTTTCCCTTGCAGATTCTGCTCTCTGCTCATGACATTTATAGTTCCTAGAGGTAAGGCTGCATAAACCGGGTGTCAAGTTCTTTAACGAACTGTCAGCATCGCAATTGCCCTCAGCCTCTGCCGCATCATTTATGATATACCCTTTAAATGCCCTCCAGAGCCGCAAAGCCACATGGTAAGGTTGTAGCTTATTAGTTGTGTAGCTGTACCAGCTGAATGAGCTCATAATAACCTCAAGATCAGCTGAGAAAAATAAACACAATCACAAGAAGAGACACATTATAGCAGTTGAAGACAAGTTGCACCGATCGGAAGCTCTAGTAAGTACTATGACGCTCATGGACTGCATCACTGAAAGTCACTTGTTAAGTACCTTTAAAGCTGCTGATCACTTTTTTGCCTTACGACGCATGCTGTTTAACCTTGCTTGTGCCTCGGCCCCCTTTCAAACAGCTTCAGCTGGGCTCCACGCCCAATGAACGTATATGCCTTAATTTTGTCTTACACATCATTTCTAAACTGATCCATTTGCTTTACAGATATGCCTTGCTTTGCAGATTTACCAGTGTGCCACTTTCTTCCCATGAGTCTAAGCTCGCAGGTGCAATTCACGCATCATTCCTGCATTGAAACCCACAAACACACACTAGCAATTCACGAGGAAGATGAGAGGCACATGGTTGCAAGGCGAGTGCCTGGATCTCGCGCCTAAGTCAATAGTTCTTATCTGGTGTAGTGTCCCTGCAACAGTCCAAAAAGTCAACCGAGCATAAACTTGACGCAGCATGCCTAATTTCATAAAAGGATCATAGATGGTCTCCTGCAAGCAACAAGGAGAGATGTATGAGCCCTGCTTTCGAAGCTGTCCCCAAAACATCCTACGCACACATACATGCTGAATGTGCATTGAAATGCTTTCCTAAAAATTTCATACGGATGCACACATGCTTAGAATGTGCAGTTAAATGCTCACGGACAAACTCAAGAGTTGCGTTAGTATACACACAACACGCATTTTTGGGGATTAAACATGTCTCAATCGTGAATCTCTCTATCCAAACTAATATGCAAATAAATTTAAAACTGGGTATGGCCGACTTGATGCTTTCGCCCCACTAATCCTTAATCCTAATATAAAATGTACAGTGAGCCGCCTTGGGTGTTTAAAGGAAGGGCGTTGTACCAGTTGCAGCTGGTGAAATCAGAGGAGGTCAGGCACTCAGGGGATACTGTGGTGGGAGGCTCTATCCCATGAAGTTTTGTTCACCAAGTATCCATCTGCTGCTATACAGGCAAAAAAACGCATTCCAGAGGGCTTCAAGCTTGTGGAAGCATTCGGGTGAGTCCAACCATCTACAAATATCAAGCAGACGAGAGGAGCACCCTCGCTTGCAGCAGAACCTCAGCTTTCCCACCTCCACTTTGCCTGCTGCAGGTACACACTGGGGGGCTTTTACCTGGCACGGTATGACGACAGTCCAGCGGGCAGCTTTGATGAGGTTGGTTTGTGGTGTGCATTCCCCAAGATTCTTCTGACAACACAATGATGCCTGGATGCACTGATCTACAGCAGTGCATTTAAAACTATAGAATTTCCAATGGCAAAGTCAACACCACATCCACCCAAACTGAGTTGCGGCGTATCCCTTACTTGCGCGCAGCTGGTTGCACTCACCGGGTTGGTGTGGAACCCTCCCACATCCTGCGCGTGGGCAGCACGCGTGTACGTGAACAGCAAGTGAGTTAATCTTTAACCAAAATCAGATGTCCTAATTCTCTTTGTATGATGTCAGGAAACATCTGGCTCTGGCAAAACCTTTGCCAATAATTGAATGGTGTGAGGATAGCCTTTACTCATAGCTTTTACTAGGGTTCATTTTGCAAGCCCACACTTGTTTCTAATCTCGGTCAGCATGTAGTTAGGTTAATGTAAAGCCTCGATGGAGAAATTACTTGGTATTTGGCTTGCACGCTGAAACACACATCGTCCTCTATTCCTTACTGTTTACGTGTGTATACATGTTCATCCATCCACCGGCACAACTTTAGTGATTCTAGCCTGTGTACATGTTCATTTAACAAATACCACTAAAATATGTGTATTATAAAGCGTTCTCATTAAATCCGCTCTAAGGCTGCCCGTCACCCACACAAGTGCTCTAACAGAGAAATGAGAAGACCCGTATGCGCCAGCCAGGGCTGTCCCCCATGGTTTGTGTCCTAAAATTTGGAATAATTTTTATGGTCACTTGAGAGCAAATTTAATCGGTTGCCAAAGCATCTCCCATCCTGAATTGATGACCCAAAACCTTTCTTTAATAGACACCCTGGATTTTTCATTCTCTCCCTATCCCTCTCTTCCCTCCAGGGACGCCCGTGACCATGGCCTGCAATCAGTTGGGCTACCATCTCGTCTGGCAGACTTCCGGGAAGTCCCAGCCAGCGAGGATGACAAGAAGGTGAGTTTTGCTGTGTTGGTTTGCGTTCTGTTCTCATGGGTGCTTCCTTTGCAAGCAGGTGCGCCTCATTTCTGCTGATTGCTTGCTTCACTGGCGTGTGATTACCTAGCTGCTGAGCGCCCTTATCACTGTTTGATATCGCAACACGCCAAACAAACATGTGTTGGAAGGTTGCCATGGAGCCATACGTGGTGGCGCAGTGATGCTGCTTGCAGATTCGGTTCAAAGAGAGGAGGCGAAGGCACGGCCTTGGCCTGGCTAACTGGTGGCGCCAAGGAAAAGGCAAGGCCTACTGTATATTTCATGTGCAGCTGGTGGGCAGCTTGTGAGCTATTGCGAATTAAGAAATGATAAAAAAAGTGATATCAAGCCATATAAATATCATCCCTCGTTATCAAACCTGCCAGGATCCTTTATGCTAAGTCTTTCTTTCTTTTAGCAAGCCACCTGTATAGATCCCCGAATTGGAACCTCCAAGCTGCGCAGCTTTGGGTGAAGTTGAGATAATGTGTCAATCAAGATGGAAATTTGCAGTGCAAGAGGCTAGACCATCAGGCATTCTCCAATGAAGGGCTGCCCGTGACTGCATACCTCTCTCCGTACTTACCTATTGTCTCACCTCATCTGTGTCTGTCTTGCGCAGGATGTGCACCAAGTCTTGACCAAACTGCAGATGCAGATGGGAGTTACCTTCAAGGCTTTCCTGATGTGCAGGTGTGCGCTTGCCTTGGAGTGTGTGACAGGATGCGGTGTTTGAGGTGATATCAACTCTTTTGTCTACCTGAAATCAAGATAGCACACAGAAAAATCAGCGGGCGACTTGCTCCTATTCCTTTCGTTGATCTCTAAGGTTACATGGCCAACATGCCGCTGCTTGAGGGTGTTAGTCAAGCCAGGCTTCCTCAAACCTTGCAGCATGGGTCCTTCAACACGGCTTCCTCGAACTTTGCAGCATGGGTCCTTTCAACACGGCTTCCTCAAACCTTTCTCATACCTTGCACCATGTGTCCTTTAACACGGCTTTCTGACTTGCTGGCAGGTGTGGAACATGGAGCGCGCCCGCGGGCGTGGTCTTAAAGGCAAACCTGTGTGTACTTTCACCTCCCTGCCCCATGCCTTGCCTGCGGGAGGAGGTGGGCTTGGACCACGCATCCGGATGTTTTTGCCCAGGTGCGGGTATGGAAATTCACATTGCCATCGCAGGTGTGGAGTGAGAGTCGACCTTTTCTCAGCCCCGTATATTGCATGACATTATGTGGTCGCGCCGTGTTACGCTGTGTGGTCTAGCTAGCATGGTTTGCTCAGGTGTCCATCATGAAACTGACAGCCGGCCCACACCATAGATCCCACAAATACCCAAAAGCACCCCACACCCAAATTCCTGGTTGGAGAGGCCTGGCTTGCACAGCAAGTTGCAGCTAGAGTGCGCTTCACTGGCTCGTGTGTGCCATGCCTGCAAATTGCAGCTTCTCTGGTGGCACCATGGAGCATCCAGGGCTGCTGAAGTACTCTTGTGATCTGCGCACCAATGTGCGGCTGCTGCCGCCTGCACGGGTCCTGCTCCCACTGTGTGAGGTCAGCGGGGCCAGCGGGAGCGAGAGCACTGGGGGGGTTGGCGGAAGGGAGCACCGAGGCGGCAGGGTGCAGCAGCAGGCCAGCAGCGCGCGCTACGCACCTGAGGAGGGGGGGGAGCTGATGCATGCAGTGCTGGGCGGGAAGCCGCTCCTCACCATGGCATTTGACAACATGGAGGTGTGGCACCAAAAATGCTTGGCGTGCCTTGCCACAAACACTGTGCTGTAATGTGCCTTGAGTGTCGAGTTGCCGTGGGCTGTTATGGCATGCCTGTCCAGGCGGGTGCTAGACCGTGTGCCCATGTGTTGCGCCTCTGCCTGGTGTGCTTTTCATATCAGGTGGTCCTGACTATTAGAGTGCTCTTGCATGCGTGAGCAATATTTTACCTGTGTGTAAGGTATCAGCACGCAGACCGGTGAAAGGGGATGGAGCATGGAATCTGGCCCATTTGCTTAGCACAAAGTGTGCATTGACTTGGATCAGCCACAGCATCTGGGCAGGGCAATGTGCACATGCTGTTCTGTGCTGGACATGAGCCGTGGCACCTGCCTGGTCCACATATACATGGTACAATTAAATGAAGCAACTTTCAAGTACGTATACACGCGTCTGCGCACATGCACACACGTGCACGCACATATGCACGCCAAGCTTGTGACTTCTGGGTCATCTTGTACATTTCTCTTGACCCCCGCAGATGCATGTGGAGGCACCGTTGAGATTAGAGCTACCTGATGCAGACCTCAAGCCTGCACTTTCCTCATGTGCTGGATCTGGCAAAAATGGAAGGTAACACGCTTTTTAAGCAACGCTAGTGATGTTAGCTCCCTGGATTATCTGTCGTCATTTAGTTTGGTGCTCCCCATTTAGTCCTTTGTTCAATGGACCAATTTGATTCAATAAGGAGGCTGTGCAATGCCTCGTTTGTCAGTATTGGGCACTCTCATTCTTGAAATGCACTGCGAACTGATTCTTGGAATGCAATGCGTGAAGTTTGTTTTGTATGTCTCCTTCTTTGCCGTCACAAAACTCCAAGCGCGATTAAGAGTAGCGTTTTTGTGACTTGGATGGTTGCTCATACAAGCAGCGCTCAAGGGTTAGTCATATGTGCAAGCAATCTTTGCCAGGTAGCTTTGAATCAGAGTGCTCTAGAGAGGGTCAAAACAGTAGTGAGCATGGCACTTGGACAAAACCTAAACGGCATTGACACAAATTGAAGTAGTGCGGAAGGGGAAAATCTGCTTTTTTGTTCCTATTTGTAACAATTCAGGTGTTAATCGGCTGCCTGATTGGTAGGCTATTATTTGGTAACCGGACATAGTTGGTTGAAAGCAATCCATGATGGCTGGGATGAAATTGCTGGATCTGAAGTGTTGTTGATTAAAAAAATTGAAGGCTGCCGCAACTTATAGCAGCTCATAAAAAAATAGGCAAACCAATAATGATGAGCCACAGTTTGTTGTTGCATTTCCTGGGGGTTTGTATCGGCAATGTCCCTGCACACTTTCCTGAACAGCCAACCAGGTACTACCGTTCCTCAATGCAGGCTACAAGGGTCCTCCTTGCTACTAGCTGTCATGCCAGAGCGGTGGCATTGAGCACTTAATATTTTCGCACGCACATGCATGCATACGTTTTTTTGTCAATCGGTTTGTGTGTTGTTTGGGATAAGAATGGCTTAAAAAAGACTGGAAGCATCCCACTCATCAAGGATCACTCACAAGTTAAAGTTCAACTGCCAACCAGGCTGATGGGTACTTGGCTGTTCATATGTATGTGCCCAAAAGATACAGACAAGTGTAATGTGTTGCTATAAATTTTGAATGGTATAGTCCGTTTGCCGCTGAGGAAATCAAAGACAGAGTGCACTATCACGTGATACAAAAAGGCACGAAAAATGAAAGGAGTCCCCACAGAAAAAAGACAGAAAAAGGTGTAAGCATAAAAAAACACTCCATCAATCAAGGAATGGGGAAACAGAAAAGAAGAAGTCACGCGGAACAGGAGGATAACTAGCAGTGCCCCGTCTGGCCTTGATGATGAGGATGGGTGTCATACGTTTTCTCAAGAGGAGTTATCAAGCATATGGGACCGAGAGAGCGTTGAGCATATGCTACATGCATGTAGCAAGCTTGGTAGCTTTCTGCCCATAGAAATCAGGCATTTCCTTTTGAGGAGCCACGCAACCTCATTGAGCTTTGGCAGGAAAAAGACATGTGCCACATTCTCCAGCATTACACGCAATATTGCAGGCGTCGCAACATTCATGCCTATTTCCACCTCTGCCAAACAGAGGATGCCACTGCCAGAAGTGCACACAAAAGGAACCTGCTCATATTCCTCTTAACGTTCTAATGAAACTCAAGCTAAGGACCGCTGACAAAGTAGAGAAATAGGTATGAAAGAAAGCATATGTAAACACCTTAAAAACACGATGTTTGCGGTTAAGAAAAATATCATAAATTCCAACGACTGGAAAATTCAATTACTAGGCAAAGATCGCATGTAGGACAAAGATTTTTTTCAGGTTGTAGATGTTCTATGGTAAATGAAGTATAATCATATGCTTTAGGTAGTGTTTCTAGGCATGCAGGGGAGGAGCAGCTGGAGGGGCACCATCAGCAGCCTTAAACAGGTGTGCTCAGTTACTGGCAGCAAGCTGAGCTCTTGCTCTGGGCTGTATGATCACACACTCGCACAGGCACACCTGTGGATACACGCTCTCAGGATGCCGATGGCTTGGACTCTGATGCTTTGAGCGCTGCTATTACTCGGCTTGGGGCTGGGCAGGCATTTTCAGATGCTCGCAGAGATGAGGTGCGTGCGCTAAGAGCAAGTGAAGTAAATTAATGCTATCTTCTTGAAGCTTGAGCAAGTTTTGTGTGTGCAAGTGCTTGCATCTAAACGCACACGCATGTGCATGCATACACAAATAGTACAGTTCTCGCACACACGCATGCTATCGCCACATCCATGCAACACCAGTTGTGCTCCATGCTGCCTTCGTAGGTTGGAGAGGACCTGGCATTTTTGGCGCAGCTTGTTATGAAAAGCACTGGCAGCAAGGGCCGTCTATCAGGGTAAGAATGATCAGCCTTCTCGTTGCGCCACGCTGAGCTCTACAGGCCCTTGTGCACTGCATAGGCTTTTGTGCATGGCAAAGGCTCTTTTCTCTGCATGTGTGACAAGCAGCCTGTTCCTGTTTTCTTACAGTGCTAAGGCACAAGTGCTCATGCCCCTGCTAGCGTGCGCCTGCAGGCAGGCGTGCCCACGCATCCGAGGCCTTGCAAAAACACGCGCACATGCGCATGAAAACTCAGGCAGTATGCACCCGTACCAATCCAAACATGCGCCACCGCCTGCAGGCCCCCACCTGCCGCCATGCCGTATTGCCGTCTCGTGTGCACGGCCTTCAATGCCACCCAACAGCCCACGAAGGTCAGCGCTAGCGCCGCCAACATCTGCTGCGCGGCGCTGCGCAGCCTGGCAGATGCGCCCCATCAGTCACTTGCCCCTCCCCAGCCGCCACCCCTTGCTCTGCCATCCAGGAGGGTAGCGCCCGAGGGCAGTGCTTGTTTGGACCCGCCGCCGCCACAGCCGCAGCAGCAGCATGCGCTGTATGTGCTGCAGCAAGAGGCGCTGGCCGCCTTGGCATGTCTCCTACAGGGCTGTGCGACGCAGGTGCGCGCACGGTGCCTGCTGTATCTGCTTGCCCATGTATTGCTTTGGTGTGTGGGGCCGCAGGTGCAGGGAGCTCCCGTGCTTTAGGCAGCGGATGCCATTTCTTGGTTTGTCCTGCTCAGCTGTCTGGGACCCCCTGTCTGCAGGTCCAAGTTGATTTCATTCTTGCCGTCCACCCTGAGGCGCAAGCCTGGGGACCCGCTTGCTCAACCTGCCAGGATGCTTGCCTGCCTGTTTGCTCGACCTGCCAGGACGTTTGCCTGCCTGTTTGCTTGACCTGCCAGGACGCTTGCCTGCCCTGATGCCAAGATACCTGCTAGGATGCTTTCCTGCCTGCACAGGCTGCCCCGCATGAGCATGCGGCCTCAGAGGCTGCACCTGTGGCACACAGGCGCCTGCCCGTGTGCATGAAGGCCATTCATCAGCCATACCCCCAGCAGAAGGGCCCAGCGTCGCATCACGAGTGCACGCCCGCCTGCGCAAGCGCATGTCTGCGCAGGCAATGTCATATCACCACAGGCGACGTCATGTATCCAAGGGGCGCGCGTCTGCGTGGTTGCGTGCCTGCGCAGGTCGCGCAGCATGAGCAGGTGGCGCTCATGGCACTTCTGACGTCTATCGTGCAAGCCTACTCAGATGCGTGCGCGGCGCCGCTGCCAGCGGCACTGTTGGGCAGGCCCGGCAGCAGCGGCAGCAGCAGCAGCAGCACCAGGGCCAACCCGCTCACTCAGCAGCGCGCAGATCTCATGGAGAGCGCAACCCTGGTGGGTGGGGGTTTGTGTGCATGCATGCGTGCGGGTGCGCGCGCCTGTGATGAAGCTGTGCTTGAAGCACGTTCCAGGCAGGTGTGGGTGTGCATGCGTACGCGCATGAGCATGAGTGTTTTTGCTGGCCAAGTCTGTGCTTTGCATGCAGCTCAGTGCAGCTTGGGTAGGCATGGCACCTATGCTTTGGGCGCATAACAATGGCGAGAGAGGTATGTGTTGGGCAGTGAGGGGCAACAGGTGACCAGCCGACAAGGCTTGTCGCCGCCCTTTCAAGAATTCTCCCAGCGCCGCACCAAGAGGCCGCCATGCATTGGCCATGTGCTTCGAAAGGCAGGCATGCGTGCTTGAATAGGCAGGCGATTGCGCTTGGAAAAGCTGCGCCATATCATGCGCCGCATATGTGCTTGAAACATGCCGGTGTGCCCTGATCACATCCTTTTCCACACGAGGCCGTCCTTGCACACAATCACAATCTCATATGTGCATGTGCATCTGCGCCCGGTCCTCATATCATCGCATGCACAGGCGCTACAGGCGCTGTCCAGCTGGCTGGGTCGTCCCGGGGGGGCATCAGGCATCAGTCCAGAAGGCCTTGGCAATGCGCAGGTGAGGGGCGGCCTTCCAGGGAGCACACAGGCGCACACAGTCTCAAAAGTGCCGCCAGGCGCACACAGTCTCAAAAGGCGCACACAGTCTCCAGGCGCACACAGTCTCAAAAGTGCCGCAGCAAGCGTCCCAGCTGTGCGGCGCTCAGAGCTGTGCAGAGCGGCCATTTGCATGACTGTGGGTGAGAGGCGGGCTTGGGGCAGGCTCGCCCCTCCTGGAAGTTGAAGGCTTTATGCGCGAGCACAAATGGTCAAAAAAGCAACTGACAAGGGTGGCGGAAAGTGAGGGAGCTTGAGGTGCGAGCCAGCCTGGCTGGGTCGCTTGAGCTGCGCCTCACCTTCATCTTCCGTGCTACAGACGGACGCAAGGTGAGGTGCAGTGCAGGACCTTTTGCTCTGTTCTGTGTTCTGTCTGTGTTTGGTCTGTGTTCTGTGTCTTTTCTGTGTTTTGTGTATGTATCTTCCGCGTTACACACGGCGAGGTGCAGTGCGGGACCGTTTGCTCTGCTCTGTGTTTGTCCTGTGTTCTGTCTGTGCTTTGTCTGTGTTCTGTGTCCTTTCTGTGTTTTGTGTTTGTATCTTCTGTGTTACACACGGCGAGGTGCAGTGCGGGACCTTTTGCTGTGTTCTGTGCTTTCTGCAGAGGGGGGCTGGCGGTGATCCATGAGCTGCAGCAGTGCTGCGGGTGGCAGCATTTGTGTGCTACGTGTTGCATACAGGCACGGCTCAGAGGTTGCGGCAAATCCCAGATATGAAAGGGGTTGAAAAGGGCTCCGCACCCTGAACCCTTAACCCATGCGCATACTGTGCGCTGCATACAGGCATGGCTCAGAGGCTTCAACAAACCCTTCATTTTAGAAGCGCTTTAAGCGCAAGCGTTCTAATCCTGAACCTAAATCCATATGCATACTGTGTGCGGCAATGACGCATGCCTCAGGGGGTGAAACAACATACAAGTTAGGGTTTAAAGGCCGGCCTTGCTCATTAGCTGATCGGTTTGTGGCTAGTCTTCACCAGCCCAAAAGTAATCCATAATGTTGACGATGAAATAGCAGAGTTTATTGTGCCTTTGTGAAAGGCAATCAAAGACAGTCTGACTAAGCAAGGCATGCAAATTAGAAGGAGCTGTCATAGAAAAAGACTGACAAAAAGGTTGCAACAGGGCCTTGCTCCTCTCAGCACCCTCTTTTTCTCCTGGAGGCCTGCCTCTTGTCATCTGCACGCCGCCCTCTCTTCTCTCCTGCAGGCCTGCCTCTTGTCATCTTTGCAGCGCTGCTGCATCGGCGCTGGCAGAGTTGTTGAGGACGCGGCACACTCTCGGCTGTACGCCGCACTTCTGCGAGCGCTTGGGGGCCTGATCCCGGAGGTGCGCGGCAGCCGTGCATGCGCAGCACACAAGTCGCGGCCGTGCATATGGGGCGCATAGCTGGCAGCTGTGCATATGCAGCGCACTGCATGGATACCTGAAGCATTAATCGCTGCAGCATGGATCGCTGCAGCATGGTCCTGCTTTGCTCCCTATACTGTGCCCCTCATGCTCGCCCCGCAGGCCAGGAAAGCATGGGTGCCTCATACTGCAGCCTTGGTGGAGTGCTGCTCTAAGTTCCTGAGGTATGGCGTCCAAAGCCACCTGCCTGCGGGTAACCCACCCACAGCAGCAGCGACATCTGGAAGGGGCCAGGCCCAGGCACATGGCAGCAAGCTGAATGATGAAGGAAAAGAATCCCAGGAACTGGCAGGTGGGCAGCTGCTCACATGTCGACCACTGTGTGTGCCCATGCCCCAGGCTTATTGCGTGCACTTGTACCCTTTTGGGCTTTGTTGATGCTGCAGGGTCGTGCGCGCTTGCATCCTGTAGCTGTGCCTGCTTATACCACAAGTATGTGTGTCTGCACGCGCATGTGTGAGTGTACGTGTGTGCGCGTGTGTATGTGTTTGCAAGTGTGTGTGTTAGTGTGTGTATGTGTGTGTGTGCATGTCTGCATGCGTGTGTGAGTGTGGGCGTGTGTGTGAATGCGTTTGTGAGCGTGGGTGTGAGTGCATGCGTGTGCGTACCTGTTTGTGCACGCGTTTCCTGTGCTTGTGCATACCCGTGTGCATGCTCGTGCCCCAGCCAGGCCCCCTGATGCTCACACCACAAAGGATGTGCGTGCTCGAGCCTGCATGGTGTGTCCACCTTTTCCTGCTGGCCGCTACAAGCGGCCCAGCGTTGGGCCTGCCACCTGTCTGCTGCCATGAGCGACCTGTTTTGCCCGCAGCCGCAAAAAGCAACCCCACTCTTGGGCGGCCCGCCTTTCTGTACACCTTGTTGCTGCCTTATTGTCTGCAGGCCGCTACAAGCCGCCCCATATGAGGTCAGCTCGCACTGCAGCTGCAGCCGCTATGGGTCGCGGCGGTGGTGGGCGCTGGCGGGAGGCAGGCAGCGACAGCGGCAGCGGCGGCAGTGGGTGGTCCGATAGTGAGACCAGTGACAGCGACACAGGTGCTGGCGTGGTTGACAGGTGTGTGTGTCGTGTGGGTGTGTTGTGTGTGTGTGTGGTGTGTGAGTGGGTGATGTTGTGCATGAGTGGTGTTGTGTGTGTGACGTGTGTGAGTGGTATTATGCGTGAGTGGCGTTGCGTGTGTGTGTGTGTGCGCGTGTGTAAGTGGTGTTATGTGTGTGTTGCGTGTGTGAGTGAGTGGTGTTATGCGTGAGTGGCGTCGCGCGTGTGTGTGTGTGTGTGCATGTGTAAGTGCTGTTATGTGTGAGTGGCGTTGCGTGTGAGTGGTTTGTGTGTGCGTGCGTGTGTATGTGTGTATGTTGTGCGCATATGTGCAGGCACATGTGTATCTGTATGCATTTGTGTGTGTGTCAATGCCTTGTTCGGTGCACATCCGCCAATGGGCCTTTCCAAACCAGTGGGTTATTATGTCCCCCAGCCAATGCCTGTTGCTCCCTTTGCTGTGAGTTGGAAGGCAGCTGTACTCCTGCAGCCATCTTGAAGACAGGCTCTCCTCGCGCACTTGGCAATCAAGTGAGCGCAGGCTTGCACTTGAGCAAGCACTTGCAAAGCGTGTTGGCCTCTCTCAACTTTGCCACCCTCAAGCGTGCTGCTCCTGACAGGCAGCTAAGGACCCACCTTGCACCCCTCCACTGTTCCCATTGCCAAGCTGCACGCTTTCCTCCATGTCTTACCACCGACGGCAGCCAAAACGGGAGTGCACAGACGCGTCTGCTACTGAGCGCACGCGCCACCTTTCTTGTGTTGCAGGTCCAGGTCCTCCCGCGTGCACCTGCTCCAAGTCCTCCCGCCTTACATGCGCTGGTCCATGTCTCGTTGCATGCGCCTGTTTGAAGCCCTCCCACAGCTTCAGTCCAAGTCCCCCCGCCTTCTTTTCGCGTGTCACGGTTCCCGAGATCCCTGTGGTGTAGGTCCCCCCGCCTTTGCGCGCGCTGCAGGTTCCGGTCCTCCCGCGTGCGCCTGGCTGTCCTCAGCTGCCTGCAAGCCATGGCCAAGGCGGAGCCCCGCGCCCTGCACGCCCACTGGACAACCTTGCTGCCAGTGCAGCAGCCGCTGCAGCCGCGCCCGCTGTCCCCCCACCTCGTCACTATGCTACTGCACGACCCGGTGTCCAAGGTGCGTGCCGGTGCGGAGAGCGGAGGGCAGAGGGCTGCGCCCGTGTGTGTACCTCCATGCTCCTGCCTTACGCCATGCACTGCGTCTGAAACGCGCATGCAGTGCGTTTTGGTGCGGCTGCTGCTCTGCATGAATTCTGGTCCGCCACAGCAGCGCACCTACACCACTTTGGTGAGGCTTACGTGAGTGAGCCACCAAACAGCTCACCCAGCCGAGCCACCAAACAGCTCTCCCAGCCGCGTCACCAAACAGCTCACCCCGCTGCGCCACCAAGCAACTCATTTAGCTGCGCCACCAAACAACTCACTCAGCCGCACCACCGTATAGCTCACCCAGCCGAGCCATTAAACACCTCACCCAGCCGCGTCACCAAACAGCTCACCCAGCTGCGCCACCAAGCAGCTCATTTAGCTGCGCCACCAAACAACTCACTCAGCCGCACCACCGAATAGCTCACCCAGCCGAGCCACCAAACAGCTCACCCAGCGCCACCAAGCAGCTCCCTCAACCGGGCCTCTGCCTGGCTGGGCCGCAGGAGCTCTGCACCTGCTGAGCCTGCTTCCCAAAGGCCATGCTGAATTGCAGGGGTGTAGGACTGCTGCCAAGCTGTATGTTTATTTGGCTGCTGCTGCTGCTGCTGCTGCTGCTGCTGCTGCTGTTGGCAATGATTCTGTTGCGGATGCTGATGCTGATGCTGAGCCGTCCATCGCTGCTGCTGCTGCTGCTGCTGCTGCTGCCCAGCTGTACGTCCATAGTGCCGCTGCTGCTACTGCTGGAGCTGTTGCTGGGCCGAATGTCCGTCTTGTATCACATCAGCACGGACCTGCAAGAGACCTGCGAGTGGCCCAGCATGTGTCATGAAGCCCAGCATGGCATATATCACATCAGCACGGACCTGCAAGAGATCTGCAAGTGGCCCAGCACGTGTCGTGAAGGCGCATGCGGGCACCAGAGTCACATGCCAGAGTCACATGCCAGGTGCATAGTCCAGATCCACGTGCACGAGCCACATTTCAGAGACATGCAGCTAGGCACACTTTCAGCACACGCCCAGGGCATGCATCAGAGACACAGACCAAAAGTTGCACACTCCCTGCCGCTGCTGCTGTTGCTGCTGCTGCTGCGCCTGTGGGGCCTGCAGGTGTGCAGCATGGCGGCCGCGACCATTGCATGCTTGCTGGAGGGGCCCGCGCAGCGCGGGTTTCTGGCGGTTGCGGAGGCGCGCAGCATGGTGGCGGCGTCCGCGCGCGCAGCGCCAGCGCGCGGCTTCGTCACGCTGTCCGCCTCGCTGGGCCAGATGGTGGTGTGCCTGCATGCGGGTGCGTGCTGCGTTCTTTGGCTTTGCATGCAAGAATGGGGGCGGTCAGGCACAGACGCGCCCCATACCGGGGCATAGGGAGACGGCTGGATGTGTTGGGGGACCCTTCAGGCCTTGGGTAGTGGCTCAGGTAAAGCAGGGAATGGCTTCCCCTTTCTGCTGAGATGTGTGTGCACCATCCAGCAGGCAAGGCATGCCCAAGAGATGTGTGTGAGATGTGTGTGAGATGTGTGTGCACCATCCAGGCAGGCAAGGCATGCCCAAGAGATGTGTGTGAGATGTGTGTGAGATGTGTGTGAGATGTGTGTGCACCATCCAGGCAGGCAAGGCATGCCCAAGAGATGTGTGTGAGATGTGTGTGAGATGTGTGTGAGATGTGTGTGC
>LKMJ01002876.1_pt1 | contig 15938 bp, 11 predicted proteins | sample 643391 | NCBI WGS metagenome assembly LKMJ01 (sample SAMN04112250, study PRJNA286221) | soda lake metagenome | biome: soda lake; feature: Kulunda Steppe; material: water; isolation source: sample PL-Br10 brine of Picturesque Lake | place: Russia: Kulunda steppe | collected 2010-07
AGAGCACCGAGGGGCATGAGGTGCACAACGAGGAAGTGGTCCAGCGCATCAAGGAAGGCGTGGACATGACGCTGAGCATGTTCACCGGTGCCCTTGAGAAGTTCAATGTGCAGCAGGTCAATCCGGTAGGCGAGCCCTTCGACCCGCAGCTGCACGAAGCCATGTCCATGGTGCCCAGCCCGGATGCGGAGCCCAACTCCGTGATCGCGGTCATGCAGAAAGGGTACACGCTGAACGAGCGCCTGGTGCGCCCGGCAATGGTCATGGTCGCCAAGGCGGAGAAGGCTGAAGGCGGCAATGTGGATGAGCAGGCTTGAAAAGTCTGAATTGAATCCAATATAGGGCAGTAACAGCCGCAATAGTGGGCACTGCTACAGAATTCGAGACTGAATAGAAACTGGAGTGATTTTCATGGGTAAAATTATCGGTATTGACCTCGGCACGACCAACTCCTGTGTTGCCATTCCTGATGGCGACGGGGTCAAGGTCATTGAGAACGCGGAAGGGGATCGCACTACACCGTCGATTGTGGCCTACACCGACGAAGGTGAAACCCTTGTGGGTCAGGCGGCGAAGCGCCAGGCGGTCACCAACCCCAAGAATACCCTCTATGCCATCAAGCGTCTGATCGGGCGTCGTTTCGAGGACGACGTTGTTCAGAAAGACATCAAGATGGTGCCCTACGACATCGTTAAGAATGAAAACGGCGATGCCTGGGTCGAGGTGAAGGGCGAGAAGATTGCGCCGCCGCAGGTCTCTGCGGAAGTGCTCAAGAAGATGAAGAAAACCGCTGAGGATTACCTCGGTGAGAAGGTCACCGAGGCGGTGGTCACAGTTCCGGCCTACTTCAACGACAACCAGCGTCAGGCCACCAAGGACGCCGGTCGTATCGCCGGTCTGGAAGTCAAGCGCATCATCAACGAGCCCACAGCGGCGGCGCTGGCCTATGGCCTGGACCGCAAGGGCAAGGATCGCACTGTCGCGGTCTATGATCTCGGTGGCGGCACCTTCGATATCTCTATCATCGAAATTGCCGATGTGGACGGCGAGAAGCAGTTTGAAGTACTGGCCACCAGCGGTGACACCTTCCTGGGTGGTGAAGACTTCGACATGGCATTGATCGAATACCTGGCCGATCAGTTCAAGAAAGACCAAGGTATTGATCTGCGCGGCGATTCACTGGCCATGCAGCGCCTCAAGGAAGCCGCCGAGAAGGCCAAGATCGAGCTGTCCAGTGCGCAGCAGACCGATGTGAACCTGCCGTACATCACGGCGGATCAGGCCGGACCCAAGCACCTGAACGTTAAGGTGACCCGGGCCAAACTGGAATCGCTGGTTGAGGATCTGGTCAAGCGCAGCATCGATCCCTGCAAGACCTGCATCGAGGATTCTGGTGTGAAGGTGGGTGACATCGACGAGGTCATCCTGGTCGGTGGTCAGACCCGCATGCCCAAAGTGCAGGAAGCTGTGAAAGAGTTCTTCGGCAAAGATCCGCGTAAGGATGTGAACCCGGACGAAGCCGTGGCCATGGGTGCTGCTCTGCAGGGCTCCGTACTCTCCGGCGATGTGAAGGATGTGTTGCTGCTGGACGTGACCCCGCTGACGCTGGGCATTGAGACCATGGGCGGCGTGGCGACACCGGTGATCGAAAAGAACACCACGATCCCGACCAAGAAGTCCCAGACCTTCTCCACCGCCGAGGACAACCAGACTGCCGTGACCATTCACGTGGTTCAGGGTGAGCGCAAGCAGGCGGCTCAGAACAAGTCGCTTGGTCGCTTTGATCTGGCAGACATTCCGCCGGCGCCGCGTGGCGTGCCGCAGATCGAGGTGACCTTCGACATCGACGCCAATGGCATCCTGAATGTGTCCGCCAAGGACAAGGCCACCGGCAAGGAGCAGTCCATCGAGATCAAGGCCTCCTCCGGTCTGACCGAGGACGAAGTGGATCAGATGGTCAAGGACGCCGAAGCCAACGCCCAGGAAGACGCCAAGTTCGAAGAGCTGGTGCAGGCGCGTAACCAGGGCGACAGCATGATCCATGCGGTTCGCAAGAGCCTGGAAGAGGCTGGTGATCAGGCCACTGAAGAAGAGAAGAGCCAGATCGAGAGCGCCATTTCCGAGCTGGAAGAGGCGCTTAAGACAGACGACAAGGACGACATCGAAGCCAAGACCCAGAAGCTGACCGAAGCCTCTTCCAGCCTGGCGCAGAAGATGTATGCCGGGCAGGAAGGCGCCGAAGGGCAGGCCGAGGCCGGACAGGCTGAAGGCGCTTCGGAAAGCGACGATGCGGTTGATGCGGAGTTCGAAGAGGTGAATGACGATGACAAGCGGTGATCCCGCTGTCATCATTCACACCCTTTGAAAAGACAGAGCGCGGGAAGTTCCCGCGTTTTGTCGTTGTAATCCGATGTTATGTTCTGTTTTGGCGCCCATGTGGCGCCAACCGTTTATAGATGATGGGTTGTCATGGCCAAGCGCGATTATTACGAGATCCTCGGAGTATCCCGTTCCGCGGACGATAGAGAGATCAAGAAGGCATACCGTAAACTGGCGATGAAATACCATCCGGATCGTAATCCGGATGACGAGGACGCGGAAGCGCGCTTCAAGGAAGCCAGTGAAGCCTACGAAGTGCTGAGCGACCAGGATAAAAAGGCCGCCTACGACCAGTTCGGCCATGCCGGGGTTGACGGCAGCGCCGGAGGTGGTGGCTTCGGAGGTGGCGGAGGCGGCAGCTTCTCCGACATCTTCGGAGATGTCTTTGGCGACATCTTTGGCGGTGGTCGCGGCCGCAGCAATCGCGGTTCCGATCTGCGCTACACGCTGCAGCTGGATCTAGAGGACGCTGTCCGCGGCAAGACCGTCAAGATCCAGATCCCGACCGCCGTGGAGTGCGGAAGTTGTGATGGCTCAGGCGCTGAGCCCGGGACACGACCTGAAACCTGCCCGACCTGTCGCGGTATGGGGCAGGTGCGCATGCAGCAGGGCTTTTTCTCGGTGCAGCAGACCTGTCCGAACTGTCGCGGCAGCGGCCAGATGGTGAAAAACCCCTGCAAGGCCTGCCGGGGCATGGGTCAGGTGGAAGAGGAAAAGACCCTGTCCGTCAAAGTGCCGGCCGGTGTGGATACCGGCGACCGCATCCGGCTTTCTGGCGAAGGCGAGCCCGGCATGCAGGGTGGTCAGCCCGGTGATCTCTATGTGCAGGTCTCGGTGAATGAACACCCGATTTTCACCCGGGATGGACGCAACCTCCATTGCGACGTCCCGATCAGCATCACCGATGCCGCCCTGGGCGGTGAGCTGGAAGTGCCGACTCTGGATGGGCGGGTGAAGCTCAAGATTCCCGCTGAGACCCAGACCGGCAAGGTCTTCCGGCTGCGTGGCAAGGGTGTGACCTCGGTGCGTGGCGGCCCGGCGGGTGATCTGCTGTGCCGCGTCATGGTTGAGACACCGGTCAATCTGACCAAGAAGCAGAAGGAGCTGCTGCGTGAGTTCCAGCAGACCCTGAATGAGGACAAGGACGGCCAGAAGCATGGCCCGAAGAAAAGCTCCTGGTTTGAAGGCGTAAAGAATTTCTTCGACGACATGAAATTCTGAGCACCCCGTAGGAGCGCACCTCGTGCGCGATTGATTCTGCCTGCTGGGGGCCAGCAATCGCCCGCGAGACGGGCTCCTGCGGGTCTGGTTTTGTGGGGGGCGCACTTCGTGCGCGATTGATTCTGCCTGTTGGGGCCAGCAATCGCCCGCGAGACGGGCTCCTATCGGTCTGGTTTTGTAGGAGCGCACCTCGTGCGCGAATGAGGGAATCGGGTGAGGGGGTGTTGATATGACGCGTATTGCGGTGACCGGCGCGGCCGGTCGCATGGGTAAGGCACTGATTGAAGCCGTCACGCTGACCGAGGGGGTCACGCTTGGCGCGGCGGTGATTCGTCCGGAGAGTTCGCTCATCGGTGTGGACGCGGGCGAGATGGCCGGGGTTGGCCACAACGGCGTGCCCATGGCTGGTGATGTGGCCGATGTGCTGGATGATTTTGATATCCTCATCGATTTCACCTTCCCGGATCTCACCCTGGCCAATCTGGAGAAATGCCGGGATGCCGGTAAATCCGTGGTGGTGGGTACCACCGGCCTGAGCGAGGCTGAAAAGCTGCAGCTTGAGGACAGCGGTGTCGGCATCCCGGTGGTGTACGCGCCCAATATGAGTGTGGGCGTCAATCTGCTGCTGCAGATGCTGCAGACGGCGGCGCGGGTCATGGGTGAGGATTCGGACATTGAGATCATTGAGGCCCATCACCGCCACAAGAAGGATGCGCCTTCCGGCACGGCCCTGCGCCTGGGGGAGGTGATCGCCGATACATTGGGACGCGATCTGCAGCAATGCGCCGTCTATGGCCGTGAAGGCTTTACTGGTGAGCGACCGGCCGAGGCCATTGGCTTTGAAACCATTCGCGCCGGGGATATCGTGGGCGAGCATACCGTGATGTTTGCCGGTCTGGGTGAGCGTATCGAGATCACCCACAAGGCCAGCAGCCGCATGACCTTCGCCAAAGGGGCTGTGCGGGCCGCGCTCTGGCTGTCACGCAAGGAGCCGGGTCTGTACGACATGGAGGATGTTCTGGGGCTCAAATAGCGCATCCGGGAATCCCCTTAATGGACATCGACCCCTTAACCTCTATAAAATAAGCAGGATTTTTCGAAGCGCTTCCTTCACCGGCGATGGCCCGATCACAGAAAAGCGGGACGGAGTCTTTAGACCGTTCCGCTTTTTTGCGGGCAGAATTCCTGCCGGGGTGTCGTGACGCGCGTCCTACCCGCCAGAGACGCTAGAAAGGGGCATGGCATTGACACAACCAGCGATTCTTGCGCTTGCAGACGGTAGCATTTTCCGGGGAGAGGCCATTGGTGCCGAAGGCAGCACCAGCGGCGAGGTGGTTTTCAACACCGCCATGACCGGTTATCAGGAAATTCTCACTGACCCTTCCTACACCCGCCAGATTGTAACGCTGACCTATCCGCACATCGGCAATACGGGTGTGAACCCGGAGGATGTTGAGTCCGATGGTGTCCCGGCGGCCGGGCTTATCATTCGGGACCTGCCTCTGACCGCCAGTAACTGGCGCCGCTCGGGCACCCTCAGTGAGTATCTCCAGCAGAACGGCATTGTGGCCATTGCCGGTGTGGATACCCGACGCCTGACCCGCCTGCTGCGGGATAAAGGTGCCCAGGGTGGCGCCATCGTGGCCGGCGCCGATGCCAGCGAAGAGCAGGCCCTGGCGCTGGCCCGTGAATTCCCCGGCATCAAGGGCATGGATCTGGCCTCTGCGGCAGGCTGCAGTGAGGCGCGCAGCTGGACCCAGTCCGCCTGGACACTGATCGATGGCTACGGTGAGGCCGGCGAGAGCCGCTACAAGGTGGTCGCCTACGATTACGGCATCAAATACAACATTCTGCGCCTGCTGGTCTCGCGTGGCTGCGACGTCACCCTGGTGCCGGCACAGACTCCGGTGGATGAGGTGCTGGCCATGAGCCCGGATGGCGTCTTTCTCTCCAACGGACCGGGCGACCCGGAGCCGCTGGATTACGCCATTGAGGCCATTCGCACCCTGATTGAGCGCAAGGTGCCCACCTTCGGCATCTGCCTGGGGCATCAGTTGCTGGGGCTGGCCGCCGGTGGCGAGAGTGTAAAGATGAAGTTCGGCCACCATGGCGCCAACCATCCGGTGCAGAACGTGGCCGACGGCACCGTGGTTATCACCAGCCAGAACCATGGCTTTGCGGTGGATGAGGCGAGTCTGCCGGGGAATGTGGAAGTGACCCACAAATCACTGTTTGACGGCACGCTGCAGGGGATCCGCCTGACCGATGCGCCGGCATTCAGCTTTCAGGGGCATCCTGAGGCCAGCCCGGGACCCAGGGATGTGGTGCCTCTGTTCGATGAGTTCACCCGACTCATGGACGAACACAAGGCAGGTTAACCCGATTCTTTACGCGTCAGTTGAAAACAGGACAGCGATTTAATGCCAAAGCGTAGCGACATTAAAAGTATTCTGATTCTGGGGGCCGGTCCCATCGTCATCGGTCAGGCCTGTGAGTTTGACTACTCCGGCGCCCAGGCGTGCAAGGCCCTGCGCGAGGAAGGGTTCCGGGTCATTCTGGTCAACTCCAATCCGGCGACCATCATGACCGACCCGTCCATGGCCGACGCCACCTACATCGAGCCCATCACCTGGCGCACGGTTGAGAAGATCATTGAGCAGGAAAAGCCTGACGCGCTGCTGCCCACCATGGGCGGGCAGACCGCACTCAACTGCGCGCTGGATCTGGAGCGCCACGGCATGCTGGAAAAGCATGGAGTGGAGATGATCGGCGCCAACGCCGACACCATCGACAAGGCCGAGGACCGCGACCGGTTCGATCAGGCGGTCAAGGCCATCGGCCTGGAAACACCGCGCGCCTCCATGGCCCACAGCATGGAGGAGGCCTACCAGGTGCTCGACCACATCGGTCTGCCCTGCATCATCCGCCCTTCCTTCACCATGGGCGGCTCCGGTGGCGGCATTGCCTACAACCGCGAGGAATTCCATGAGATCTGCGAGCGCGGTCTGGCGCTGTCGCCCACCAATGAGCTGCTCATTGACGAGTCGCTCATTGGCTGGAAGGAATACGAAACCGAGGTGGTGCGGGATAAGAACGACAACTGCATCATCGTCTGCAGCATTGAGAACTTTGATCCCATGGGGGTTCACACCGGGGATTCCATTACCGTGGCGCCGTCGCAGACGCTGACGGACAAGGAATGGCAGATCATGCGTGACGCCTCGCTCGCGGTGCTGCGCGAGATCGGGGTGGAAACCGGCGGCTCCAACGTCCAGTTCGGCATCAACCCCGATACCGGGCGCATGGTGGTGATAGAGATGAATCCCCGGGTGTCGCGCTCCTCGGCGCTGGCCTCCAAGGCCACCGGCTTTCCCATCGCCAAGGTCGCGGCCAAGCTGGCGGTGGGTTTCACCCTGGATGAGCTCAGCAACGAGATCACCGGCGGTGTGACACCGGCCTCCTTCGAGCCGTCCATCGATTACGTCGTTACCAAGATCCCGCGCTTCACCTTTGAGAAGTTCCCTCAGGCCGATGCCCGCCTGACCACCCAGATGAAGTCCGTGGGCGAGGTCATGGCCATTGGCCGTACCTTCCAGGAATCCATGCAGAAGGCGCTGCGTGGGCTTGAAACTGGAGCGAACGGCCTTGATCCCATCCTTGAGGGCGACGCCCAGGACCCGATGGACACACTGGTTCAGGAGCTCACTGTGCCCGGTGCCAGCCGCATGTGGTACATCGGTGACGCCTTCCGTAACGGCCTGACGCTGGATCAGGTTTTTGAATACACCAACATCGATCGCTGGTACCTGATCCAGATCCAGGATCTGATTGAAGAGGAGAAGCGCCTGGCCTCGATAGGCACGGCAGAGCTTGACTACGACTTCATCTATCGCCTCAAGCGCAAGGGCTTTTCCGATACCCGGCTGGCGGAGCTGCTCGGGGTGTCCGAGCAGAGCTTCCGCAAGCTGCGTCATGATCTGGGTGTACGTCCAGTCTACAAGCGGGTGGACACCTGCGCGGCGGAGTTTGCCTCCTCCACGGCCTACATGTACTCCACCTATGAGGAGGAGTGCGAGGCCGACGTCAGTGACCGCAAGAAGATCGTGGTGATTGGCGGTGGTCCTAACCGCATCGGCCAGGGCATCGAATTCGATTACTGCTGTGTCCACGCCGTGCTGGCCATGCGCGATGACGGCTACGAGACGGTCATGATCAACTGCAACCCGGAAACCGTCTCCACCGACTACGACACCTCCGATCGCCTCTACTTTGAGCCGGTGACGCTGGAAGATGTGCTGGAAATCGTCCATTCCGAGAACCCGGACGGGGTCATCATCCAGTTCGGCGGCCAGACGCCGCTGAAGCTGGCTCGGGGTCTGGAAGCGGCCGGTGTGCCCATCATCGGCACTTCGCCGGATGCCATCGACCGTGCCGAGGATCGTGAGCGCTTTCAGCAGATGATCAACCGTCTGGGGCTGAAGCAGCCGCCCAACGCCACCGTGCGCAGTCTGGAAGAGGGCATTCTGGTGGCCCGGGACATCGGCTACCCGCTGGTGGTGCGCCCCTCCTATGTGTTGGGCGGGCGTGCCATGGAGATTGTCTACACAGAGGACGAGCTCAAGGAATACATGCGCAGCGCTGTGCTGGTCTCCAACGACAGCCCGGTGCTGCTGGATCACTTCCTCAATTCCGCCATCGAGATTGACATCGATGCGGTCTGTGACGGCGAGACGGCCATTATTGGCGGGATCATGCAGCACATCGAGCAGGCCGGGGTGCACTCCGGTGATTCCGCCTGTTCACTGCCTCCCTACACCCTGCCGGTGAACGTGCAGGATCAGATGCGCGAGATGGTCCGCCGTATGGCGCTGGAGCTCAATGTAATAGGGCTGATGAACGTGCAGCTGGCCTGGCAGGACGGCGAGATCTACGTGATCGAGGTCAACCCGCGTGCCTCGCGGACCGTGCCGTTTGTCTCCAAAGCCGTGGGCCTGTCCCTGGCCAAGATTGCCGCACGCTGCATGGCCGGGCGGACTCTGAAGGATCAGGGGCTGACCCAGGAAGTGGTGCCGGCTTACTATTCGGTGAAGGAATCGGTCTTCCCCTTCCCGAAATTCCCGGCCGTGGATCCGATCCTCGGCCCGGAAATGAAATCAACCGGCGAGGTCATGGGCATTGGCGACAGCTTTGATGAAGCCTTTGCCAAGGCCGCACTGGGTGCCGGTGAGACACTCCCCGAGAGTGGCACGGCTTTCATCAGTGTGCGCGACGCGGACAAGGGTGAAGTGGTGCGCCTGGCCAATGACCTGGTCGATGTAGGCTTCAGCCTGATTGCCACCGGCGGCACCGCCAAAGTGCTGTCGGACGCTGGCATCAGCGTGGAAAAGATCAACAAGGTGCGCGAAGGGCGGCCCCATATCGTGGACGCGATCAAGAATGGCCAGGTGGATCTGATCGTCAATACCACCGAAGGGCGCAAGGCCATTGCCGACTCGGCCCAGATCCGCCAGTCCGCACTCCAGAAGAAGGTGACCTACGCCACCACCCTGACCGGTGGTGAGGCCTTCTGCCGCGCTATCCGTTTCGGTTCGGAGCGCAAAGTACGTCGCCTTCAGGACCTACATGCAGGATACACAAACTATGAGTAACACCCGGGTTCCCATGACCAAGCAGGGCGAAGCCGCTCTGCGTGAAGAACTGAAAAAGCTCAAGGCCGAGGATCGCCCGCGGGTGATTCAGGCGATTGCCGAGGCCCGTGAACACGGCGATCTCAAGGAAAACGCCGAATACCACGCGGCCCGCGAGCAGCAGAGTTTTGTGGAAGGGCGTATCCAGGAAATTGAAAGCAAGCTGGCGGCGGCGCAGGTAATTGATGTCACCACCATGGAAAACACCGGCAAGGTGCTCTTTGGCGTCACGGTGCGGCTGCTCAATCTGGATACGGATGAGGTGGTCAGCTACCAGATCGTGGGTGACGACGAGGCGGACATCAAGGCGGGGCGGATCTCCGTATCCTCACCGATTGCACGGGCCCTGATTGGCAAGGAAGAGGGCGAAGAGGTGACCGTCCAGATTCCCTCAGGGACTGTCGATTACGAGATCGAGTCCGTCGAGCACCTGTAAGCGATTGCGGAGCGCGGCCTCAGCCGTTGCTCCGCAGGTTTGACAGCTTCGGGTTCGGATCCTTGGCGCGGCGCAGCAGAATGGCAACTTTTCCGATGGTCTGCACCAACTCCGCACCGGTCAGCTCGCAGGCCTGCTCAATGGCTTCGCGCCTTTCTTCCCGATCACTGGCGCTGACCTTCACCTTGATCAGTTCGTGGTCGTCCAGGGCCCGTTCCAGCTCTTTGTGCAGCCCGTCGGATACCCCGTTGTCACCGATCATGACAACCGGTTTGAGTTCGTGGGCCAGGGCGCGATACTGGCGGCGTTGTTCGGAAGACAGCGGCATAGGGAGTCTCTTGATCAGCGGGATTGGGTCGGTTGGCTGCAAACGGCTGGGCCATTCCATAGAATTGCCAGTGTAACATCAGTGCCAGAGCCGGTGCAGGGCATCACTGGGCGGAGTTTCTGACGGAGAAAAGCGATTGGGACGTTCCAAAAGCAGTGATCGCTGGCTGCGCGAGCATCACAGTGATTTTTACGTACAGCAGTCAAGAGAGGCGGGCTATCGCTCGCGCGCGAGCTTTAAGCTGCTTGAACTGCATGAGAAAGACAACCTGTTCCGATCCGGTCAGACCGTAGTGGATCTTGGGTCGGCACCGGGGGGGTGGTCGCAGATTGCCGTGGAGAAAGTTGGCGACAAGGGGCATGTGATTGCCAGTGACATTCTGGAAATGGACCCGATTGCGGGGGTGACCTTCATTCAGGGGGACTTCACGGAGGAGGCCGTTCTCAACCGGATTCTTGATGCCCTGGGCGAGCAACCCGTGGATCTTGTCATTTCTGACATGGCCCCCAACATGAGTGGCATGCCAGCAGTTGATATCCCCAGGGCCATGCACCTGATTGAGCTGGCGCTGGACATGTCGCAACAGGTTTTGCGTCCTGGCGGTACGTTGGTTACCAAAGTATTTCAGGGCGAAGGCTTTGACGACATTCTCAAGAGCATGAAGACGGATTTCCGGCGGGTGGCTTCGCGCAAACCCGGCGCCTCACGGGCGCGCTCCAGGGAGCAGTATCAGGTGTGCACCGGGTTTCGCGGTGGTTAGAGCGCTGCGGGGTGGGTGGTCCGACGGTGGTCGCTGCCCCGGCAACTAGTGTATGGTTTCAATATGACCGTTCTGCGCGAAATGCGCGCAGACGCAACAGACATATGGGTGAATGACCTTGAACGATATGGCAAAAAATCTGGTTCTCTGGCTGATCATTGCCGCAGTGCTGCTGATGGTGTTCCAGAACTTCAGCCCAGAGACCCAGCAGGATGAGGTCAACTATTCGCAGTTCGTTGAAATGGTTCAGAGTGGCCAGGTTCGGGAAGTGACCATTGACGGGCACACCATTACCGGTGTGCGTCAGGACAACGCCCAGTTCAAGACCATCCGCCCCTCCATTGAAGACCCCAAGCTGATGGATGACCTGTACAACAACGAAGTACAGGTTGTCGGCAAGGAGCCGTCCCAGCAGAGCATCTGGACCCAGCTGCTGGTGGCCTCCTTCCCGATACTGATCATCATCGCGCTCTTCATCTTCTTCATGCGTCAGATGCAGGGAGGGGCCGGCGGTGGCGGCAAAGGGCCCATGTCCTTTGGCAAGAGCAAGGCCCGCCTGATGAGCGAGGACCAGGTCAAGACCACTTTCGCCGATGTGGCGGGTGTGGACGAAGCCAAGGAAGACGTCCAGGAGCTGGTGGATTTTCTTAAGGACCCCAGCAAGTTCCAGCGCCTGGGTGGTCACATCCCCAAAGGCGTGCTCATGGTCGGCCCGCCCGGTACCGGTAAGACCCTGCTGGCCAAGGCCATCGCGGGTGAAGCCAAGGTGCCGTTCTTTACCATCTCCGGCTCGGACTTTGTGGAGATGTTCGTCGGCGTGGGCGCCTCGCGTGTGCGCGACATGTTCGAGCAGGCGAAAAAGCAGAGCCCCTGCATCATCTTCATTGACGAGATCGACGCCGTGGGCCGTCAGCGTGGCGCCGGTATGGGCGGTGGTCACGACGAGCGCGAGCAGACCCTGAACCAGCTTCTGGTCGAGATGGATGGCTTCGAGGGTAACGAAGGCGTTATCGTCATCGCTGCGACCAACCGGGCCGACGTTCTGGATCCGGCCCTGCTGCGTCCAGGGCGTTTCGACCGCCAGGTCCAGGTGCCGCTGCCCGACATCCGGGGCCGTGAGCATGTGCTCAAGGTGCATCTGAGCAAGGTGCCTCTGGCCGATGGCGTGGAACCCCGTGACATTGCCCGGGGCACCCCCGGCTTCTCCGGCGCCGACCTGGAGAATCTGGTCAATGAGGCGGCGCTGTTTGCTGCACGCCGTGACAAGCGCCTGGTCTCCATGGATGAGCTGGAAATGGCCAAGGACAAGATCATGATGGGCGCCGAGCGCAAATCCATGGTCATGTCCGAGAAGGAAAAGCTCAACACCGCCAATCACGAGTCCGGCCATGCCATTGTCGGGCGCCTGATGCCTGAGCACGACCCGGTCTACAAGGTGAGCATCATCCCGCGCGGCGGTGCTCTGGGTGTCACCATGTTCCTCCCTGAAGAGGACAAATACAGCCACAGCCGGCGCTACATCATCAGCCAGATCTGCAGCCTCTTCGGTGGGCGGATTGCCGAAGAGCTGACCCTGGGCAAGGACGGTGTGACCACCGGCGCCCAGAACGACATCAAGCGGGCTACCCAGCTGGCGCGTAATATGGTCGCCAAATGGGGTCTGTCTGAAAGGCTGGGGCCACTCATGTACGATGAGGACCGCAGTGAGCCCTTCGTCGGGTATGAAACCGGAACCGGCAGCCAGGGCGTGTCCGGGCAGACCGCTCAGGTCATCGATGAAGAGGTCCGGCGCATCATTGATGAGTGCTATGACACCGCCAAGCAGATCCTGGTGGACAACATGGATAAGCTGCAGCTGATGTCCGATGCGCTCATGAAGTACGAAACCATCGACAGCCCCCAGATCGACGACATCATGGAAGGCAAGGTTCCCCGTCCACCCAGTGGCTGGGACGATGACGGACGCGGGGGCGGCCCGCAGGTCTCAAAGGACATCAACGCCGAGTCGGAAGGCGAAGAGTCCAGCCAGGAGGGTCGCCGGGACGACGGCAGCGCGCCTGTCAGCGATCACTGAGCGCCTGCTGCAGCCTGTCACAGTAAACGCTCCCGATGCCCGGCATCGGGAGCGTTTCAGGTTATAATCCCACCTCATACGATTCTCTGGAGCTGATCTTTCATGCCCTGTTCGTCCCGATTCCTGAGCCAGATACCCGCTGTCATGGGCGTCCTCAACCTGACGCCGGACTCGTTCTCGGATGGGGGGCGCTACGACAGCGTCGAGGCGGCGCTGGAGCAGGCCCGCACCATGGTTGAGGCCGGTGTGGATTGCCTGGACATTGGCGGTGAGTCCACCCGTCCCGGCGCTGAGCCGGTTTCCGAGCAGCAGGAGTTGGATCGTGTCGCCCCGGTGCTGGAGGCGTTGCGGGCCGAATTTGAGACACCGGTTTCCGTGGATACCAGTACACCGGCTGTGATCCGGGAAGCGGCCCGGCAGGGTGCCAGCCTGATCAATGATGTGCGTGCGCTGCGCCGGGAAGGTGCCCTGGAGGCGGCCGCAGAGGCTGGTCTGCCGGTGTGTCTGATGCACATGTCCGGTGAGCCCGATACCATGCAGAACAACCCACAGTATCAGGATGTGGTCACTGAGGTCCGTGAGTTTCTGCATGAGCGGGTGGATGTGGTGTCGGCGGCTGGCATCGCGCAGGACGCCATCCTCCTGGACCCCGGCTTTGGCTTTGGTAAGACACTGGCGCATAACCTGGCATTGCTCCATCATCTGGAGGATATTGTCGCGCTTGGGTATCCGGTGCTTGTCGGCATGTCACGCAAATCCATGCTGGGCAAGGTGACAGGGCGGGATCTTTCCGAGCGCATGCCTGCCAGTGTGGCGGCGGCGACCGTCGCCATGACCCGCGGCGCATCCATCGTTCGGGTGCACGACGTGCCGGAAACACTGGATGCAGCGCGGCTTATACGGGCGTTGAACAGCAGCGATTAAGGGACGGAAACCATGACGGATCGAAAGTATTTCGGCACTGATGGTATTCGCGGGCGGGTCGGCGAAACGCCAATCACCCCCGAATTCATGCTCAGGCTTGGGTGGGCTGCAGGGCGTGTCTTTCAGCGTCAGGGGCAGGCCAATACCATGCTGATTGGCAAGGATACGCGCCTGTCCGGCTATATGTTTGAGTCGGCACTGGAGGCCGGACTCTCGGCCGCTGGTATGGACGTCCGGCTGCTCGGGCCCATGCCGACGCCAGCCATCGCCTATCTGACCCGCACCTTTCGGGCCGCGGCGGGTATTGTGATCAGTGCCTCCCACAACCCCCACTATGACAATGGCATCAAATTTTTCTCGGCGGATGGCGTCAAGCTGGATGACAGTGTTGAAAGCGCCATCGAGGCCCACCTGAATTGTGAGCTTGAGGTGGTGGAAGCCGCGCGTCTGGGCAAGGCCACCCGAGTGGACGACGCGCCGGGCCGTTACATCGAATTCTGCAAGAGTACGGTGCCAGGTCACTTTACTCTTGAGGGACTGCACCTGGTGCTCGATTGTGCCCATGGCGCCACCTACCATGTGGCGCCCAGTGTATTTCGCGAACTCGGCGCCCGGGTGACGGTCATCGGTGCCTCGCCCGACGGACTGAACATCAACCTGGACGCCGGCTCCACTGAGGTTACCAGCTTGCAGCAGAAAGTGTTGGACGTGCAGGCGGACCTCGGCATTGCCTTCGATGGCGACGGAGATCGTGTCATCATGGTCGATGCCAAGGGTCGGGTGGTTGATGGCGACGAGTTGCTGTACATCATTGCCGAGGAACGCCAGCAGAGCGGGCGTCTTCAGGGCGGAGGCGTTGTGGGTACGCTGATGACCAATCTGGGCGTTGAGCAGGCCCTGGGCCGACTGGGAGTGCCCTTTGCTCGGGCCAGGGTTGGAGACCGTTACGTCATGGAGGAGCTGGTCCGTCGTGGCTGGCAGATCGGTGGTGAAGGGTCTGGTCACATCGTCTGCCGTGACTGCACCACCACAGGCGACGGAATCGTTTCCGCGCTGCAGGTGCTTACCGCCGTATCACGCCAGCAGGCCTCTCTGGAGGAGGTTCGGCGCGCCGTGGTGAAGCTGCCCCAGGAAACGGTCAATGTTCGCGTCAGCAAGCGCTTTGACCCTATGAAGGTCGAGGCAATCGCTGCGGCTGTGGAAGCGGCCGAGGCGGATCTGGGGAGCGCCGGAAGGATTCTGCTTCGTGCCTCGGGAACTGAGCCATTGATCCGCGTCATGGCCGAAGGCGAAGATGCGGATCGGATTGCCCGGGTCGCTGCGGACCTTGCCGGCACCGTGGAGCGCGAGTCGCCCTGACTTGTCAGTCAGAGGCAACTTGGGTATAGTGCCGCATCCCTGAGACAGGGGTTTTTGTATGCGACGTCGCCTGGTGGCTGCGAACTGGAAAATGAATGGAAGTGGCGGTTTTGCGAATGATTTCGCGGCCGCCCTCGTGCCGGCTCTGGAAGGTCTGGATGCCGGCGTTGAAGTTGTGGTGGCTCCGCCATCAATTCTTGTGCCCGTGGTGCGGGATGCGTTCAGAGACCATAAGGGTCGGCGAGTCAGTATCGGGGTGCAGGACGTGGCCGAGTGGGAGTCCGGCGCCTATACCGGTGAGGTATCCGCCGCCATGGCGGTGGATCAGCACTGCAGTTTTGCCATAATAGGGCATTCCGAAAGGCGCAGCCTCTTCGCCGAGGATGATGCCTGCATCAACCGGAAGCTCCATCAGGCTCTGTCCGCCGGTCTCGAGCCGATTCTCTGCGTTGGGGAAACCCTGGCCGAGCGTGAGGCAGGGGAGGCGCTGGCGGTGGTCGAGCGCCAGGTGGCGCAGGCTCTGCAGGGCATGGAATCCGGTGACTGGCGTCACCTGTGCATAGCCTATGAACCGGTCTGGGCCATCGGCACAGGGCATACCGCTTCGGCGGAAGACGCCCAGCAGGTACACGGCCACATCCGCCAGTGGCTCAAGCGCCAGGGTGGTGCGGCGGCGGACGTACCCATAATTTACGGCGGCAGCGTGAAACCGGAAAGCGCGGCCGACCTGTTTGCACAGCCGGATATTGATGGCGGTCTGATCGGGGGAG
>LKMJ01002877.1_pt1 | contig 15936 bp, 16 predicted proteins | sample 643391 | NCBI WGS metagenome assembly LKMJ01 (sample SAMN04112250, study PRJNA286221) | soda lake metagenome | biome: soda lake; feature: Kulunda Steppe; material: water; isolation source: sample PL-Br10 brine of Picturesque Lake | place: Russia: Kulunda steppe | collected 2010-07
GTCTACTTGGATAGGTGGGGGTGGAGTGATGGTGTGCTCAGAACGTCTGTAGGGTTTAATGAGGGACACATGGAAAACAGGGTGTATGCGGTATGTCTCAGGAAGTCTTAACCGCACCGCTGCTTAACCAATGAGTCTGTTTATTGGAAATGGCCCAATATACTTGGGCAAAAATTTTCTTGTGCCCAAATTTTTAGAACTGAGCAGCACCATGTCTTCAGGGGTGTATTTTACATCCCTGCATCTGGCGTCAGCGTACTTCTTTTGTCTGTCTTGCGCTTTGCGCAGATTGTCTTGCACCTGTCTGATGGTCTGTTGTAATTGGTCTGCGTTCAGTCTGGCAGATGGAACAGTAGAGTCTGTCTGGATTGTCACGGGAGTAAGAGGGTGTTGGCCCTGCATGAGAAAAGCAGGGATCTCTCCTGTGCTGTCATTTTTAGAGTTATTGACCGCAAATTCAGCCGCGGGCAACAACTCGTCCCAATTGGTCTGGTCTGCGCCTACATAGTGTCTGAGCATGTCTTCAAGGACAGCATTGTATTTCTCTGTCTGTCCGTCTGTCTGGGGGTGGAAGGCAGTGGAGAAGGCATTCTGAATGCCAGAGTCTGCAAAATTCTGTGAACAAATTGCTAGTGAAGCGCGTGTCTCTGTCTGTAATGAGCTTCTTGAGAAGCCCAAACAAAGAAACCACCCTGTCTGCAAATATGTGGGCTGCATCCACCGAGGACATGTCTGTGGTCGTGGGAGCAAAGCGCACGAGTTTTGAGAGCTTGTCAAGAAATACCATAATTGCATCATGGTGTCTGGAGGACTTTGGCAGATGCGTTATAAAGTCCATCGTTATTTAGTTGCAACACCAAGTATGCAGCATCCAGACCGGAAGCTGCATCACGCAAAGCCTGGGGCCTTGCAAGCTTACACTGTGTCTTACACTCTGTAAGCTATTTGTCTTGTACAGACTGTGTAAGCTATATGTCTTGTACAGACTTGGACTTGCCGACTGCAACTTTATGCCAGCCCTCTGCTTGACAGCCATCCTTGAGTGCAACAGAAAAACCAAACCTAGATTGTACATCCTGTAGTCAAGTGCACCATGCGCATGAGCTGCGCTCTGCAGAGCACTCTTGGCTACCGCCAGCACGCACATACTTAGCTTGCACTGTATCAAGTTTGAATGACTGCTTGCTTTTTTGAAGGGGTCCTCCCTGGTTCCTCTCCGGTGAAGCAGCATGAGTCACGTCGCATGACCTGGACCTGCTATTGATCATTCATTGTGGCCAGAGGCTACCAGCTGCATCACTCCAGCTGGCCGCTCGCAAGAGGCATGCTCCAGATGAGTCTGAAGCCTCTGCCCATAAGCGTTCCCTTTGCTGGCCGCCCAAAGAGGGCACACATGCACTGCGCAGGTCAGGAGGGCACACATATGCACAGCGTAGGCCAGGAGGGGCCTCACCCCGCGCGGCAGTGCAGAGTCCACCCTTTGCCTGCTGAGGCGCACTGAAGCCTCTGCGCGCGGCGCGCTTGAGCCCCTGAACATGCGCGTGTCTTGTCATGTGCGCAGGTCGTTGGCTCCACAGCCTACGGGGTGGACTTCAATGCCATCGAGCCTACACCCAACGGCGCCTCAAGGTCGGAGCCCAAGCGCTCACAGTTAGCGCTCACAGTTAGCACTCACAGTAAGCGCTCACAGTTAGCGCTCATTTGCACAGCCCAAGCACTCACAGTTAGCGTTCATTTGCAGCCGCATTTGTGTGTGGCACGAGAGGAGATGGTGCAAGCATGCATCTGGCTTGCCTGGCACTGCGTATGCAGGCCACGGCATCATGAAGCGTTTGCTTTGGAATTGTCCATCTGCCAAGGAGCCTTTTTTTCGTGCTGGCAATTTCTGATGATGCTGGGAATGAATGGTGGAGCAATGCGCCAGGGCTTGCAGCCATTTGACTGGCTTTCCAGCAGCTCAGAATACACAGCAGTAGCCATGTTGACATTGGATTGCTGAAAACAGTCTAACACGCAGTGCAAGTGCCACTATTCATGCTGAACAATCAAAATACGCTTGGTATACTAACGGTTCCAAGCAAGCCTACATGTCCACACTCCTCTGTGTGCAGGCCTGCAGCCCCTGCATCTGCGCCAGGTTCCCAGCTGGTGGAGGCATGCAAAGTCTTCTTCAGGACTGCCAGCTTGCACGTGAGTGAGGAGCACGCTAGGCAGTCTTTCTAGAATGCCCGGCTTGTGTGTGAATGGAGCGGAGTGTGCTGAGTGCACTTCAAGGCTGCCAGCTTGCAAGTGAATGACGAGCATACTCGGTAGTATTTTCAGACGCCTAGCTTGTGTGTGAATGGAGCGGAGTGTGTTGAGTGCACTTTAGGGCTGCCAGCTTGCAAGTGAATGACGAGCATACTCAGTAGTATTTTCGGACGCCTAGCTTGGATGTAAATGGAGTGGAGTGTGCTGGTTGCACTTCAGAATTGCCAGCTTACATGTGAGCAAAGAGCGCCCAGGGGATCATTTTAGCTTTGGGTGTGAACGAGACAGTGCACTGGGTGCTCCTCAGGGCGGCAGGCTTGCTTGTGCAATTGGCGCCGGCGGACAACTGCTGCATGCCTCGTGGGGCAATGCCTCGTGCTGCATGCCTCGTGGGGCAATGCCTCGTGCTGCATGCCTCGTGGGGCTGTATCGTGGGGCAATGGCATGCCTCGTGGGGCTGCATGCCTCGTGGGGCAATGCAGGAGCTTCCAGGAGTGAGTGCGGTCCCTCAGAGGGGAAGAAGAAGGGAGTGCAGGCAGGGGGTTGAGCGCGTTCCGTGAGCCGCGTGCCCGCTTGTATAGATGCGCGCATCCATGACGTGCCATCCGCGCAGCCCTGCTGCAGCGCTGGCAGCCCAGTGGATGTATGTGTGTCGTCTGCCTCCATGGCACATCCAAGGCTCCAGGCACCAGCACAGCATCAAGCGGGGCTGTCGTCGTCGGCAGTGCTCACTGGACTGGGTACCCTAGAGTGTGCAGCAGCACCGCGCGGGAGTCGCACACAGCTAGGTCCAAGTTTGATGAGGCAGCTGTTATTCATATGACGTGCACGCCTGCTGTTCGGTTTGTGCTTGCATCACAAAGGCCTTAGTTGTGCAAGCTTGCGTTGGCCTTGACCTTCGCGCTGCACAGTCCCGTCTACCCTTTAATGCGATGGTGTGATTGCACTACGAAGGCTAGTGTGCATCAGCTCTTGACGCGCGCAATGGCCCCAGTGCAGTGTCCGGGCTCTACGCTTGCATCCGACCCACGCGCATTGGTGTCACCACCACCCCCGAATCCCCAGCCATCCGCGGCTCGTTTGCACTGCCGCATTGCCCGCATAACCCCAAAAATGGCATTATTGCGCTTCCTTTTTTTGGCTTACCGCCTGCTGCACCGTTGGCGGGTAGTCGCGCCCAATGCTCAGCTCAACCGCCCCAACCAACCAACTCAACAGGGTTCTTCAAGTGGGTGTCCGCCAGCGCATGCAGCCCGTGTGTGCAAAGGTAAAGCTTCTCGGTACACCCAAAACAGTGTGAACAGCACCAGGTCTGAGCAACGGACACTCTTTCCCTCACACATACATGAATTGCTTATGCGTCCAGCACGCAGATGTGCAGCGAGTGGTCGTGTACGCACTCACACACATACACCCGCCCATGCGCGCCTACACATGCATACACACATGCGCACACAATGCCATGCAGACGGGTAGCAAGTGGTCCCGCGTCTCGATGCTCATGCCGGAGCTGTCTCCCATCTGGGCCCACCTATCCCGCCTCCTGCCCGACCAGCCGCTGCTGGACCAATGGAAGGTGAGCATCACATAGAAGCCTTGCCGGGAGGTGTGTGGACTTTGACCCATTGGGGGTGTTATGCAAGATTTGGCGTCAGGTCTAGCTTATTGCGGGGCCAGGATTTTGTTCTGCCGTGAGCTGACGCCAATCAGGTCACAGCCTATTGCAGGGCCAGGATTTTGATCTGCCAAGGATATGGCGTCAGGTCTAGCCTATTGCAGGGCCAGGATTTTGTTCTGCCAAACGCCCCAGCTGGGGCCGCCTGTTACAGGTAGTCTGTTGCATGGCCAGGGCCCTTTCTGTAGCAGCCAGGCAAGGCGTTTTGCGCAAACCCCCCTTATTAAGCCGGGGGCAGGGCCAGGGAAGTCTGCTTTGACGCAGGTCACTTCATGTTCCCGACCAAAAAGCTAGAAGTTTGTCCCGCCTGACAAACTAGGGGTGGGGGAAGATGGACAGACTAGGGATATGACAAACTAGGGATATGGAGGAAGATGGACGGCCTCACTAATTGCTTGCAGCTGTGTCCATTAAACTGATGCACTGGCGTCTACGGGTACAGGGCAGATGCATTTTCTTTCTTGCTTGGGCACAGGGAAGTGCCTGGCCATTCTGTCAGCATTATTAGTATCTGCAGAACTTCAAACGAGCCAACACAGTATGACATGAGGCATGACACATGGCGTATCCATAGCTAATGAAGGCCTTGATTGCATGGTCTATGACTGTTGCCTTTAAACTTCCTTGTCATATCAAAATGCAATGTTGAAAATCAAAGCCGCGTCCCCCTATCATCCTACCCACACACATGCTCACACAGTTACTTCTATTGCATGCTTTTGTTCCGAAGACATGCTCTTGTGCAATGGCCTGTACATGCGCGCTGCACCATCCTGGACACCAGGAGGGCCTTCCCCAGAGCCTTGATATTGCACATGCACGCGTACACTCGCGCACATGCAATGTTATGCGCTGGGCAGGCGCGCCGCACCATCCTGGACACCAGCAAGGCCCTCATCCACGGCTGGCGGGAGCACAAGGCGGGCAAAGGTGAGATGCAGTCTGAGCGGCTGCTCTAGCTTGTGGGAGAGGAGGGTCCAGGCAGGGGCTTGAGCTCTGCAGTCTGACAGGCTTGAAGACGGGCTTGCAACTTGAAGGACAATCTTGATCCAAGGCTCGGGTGTGTGAGACAAAGCCAGAAGAGCAGCCAGCGGTAGGGCGACCGGCTTCCAAGTTTCATTGCTTCAGGTTTCAGAGTGCGCTTGTCGTCAGAGCTTCAAAGTTGAAGTGCTTCATAGTTCAGGGTCTCAGTGCTTCAGAGCTCCGAAGCGCACTTTTGGAGTCTGTGGGAAATGGTTGGTCCAAAGACTTACCTGACTGGGCCAGGGTGATGAGAATGAAGAATGGAGAAATGGAATGGAATGGGATGGGATGGTTGTGGTTTGCTGTGTGTTCCTGGGCGTTTGCAAGACCGAGCAGATAGAGTTGCAATTGTGAGCCCCAGCAGACTCTGTGGAGAACAGGCAGTGTGCACAGACTGGGAGGACAGCTGCCTGCTGGCTTCTCGGTTCAATCCAGGACCACTTGGCGAGGCATGATGCTGAGAAAGTGAGATGCGCGCTTGTCTTGCTCATACCTGTTTTTGACGCATGACAGCACAGCACACCTTCCTGTCGCCATTCTCCAGACAGTGTTGAATCATTCTCCGGTCTGCGTTGAACCAGCGCAGCAAATTAGACAATGACCCCAGGGGCCCAGTTGGCCACCACAGAGGAGTGGTTGGTCGGTGATTGGACCTTTTGCTTACAAGGCGCAATGTGGATTGGACCTTGCGTTGGTCGGTGATTGGACCTTTTGCTTACAAGGCTCAATGTGGATTGGACCTTGCGTTGGTCGGTGATTGGACGTTGGTCGGTGATTGGACCTTTTGCTTACAAGGCTCAATGTCAGGCAAATCTGTGGGGTGTATGTGCGGTGCTGCTCAACGTCAATGGATCACAGAGCTCCCCACTCATGCGCCGCGCCTGTGACGGTGCAACCATCAACGCGCAAGATCATAAAGCCCTGACTTCCTTCAAGCAGCAATAGCAAAAGCTAACAGGCTTCTTCTGTCTTGTGGCTTGTGGCTAGAATCTCCCTGGCTAGCCTGCCTGGTGGCACTCAGCGCCAGCATCAGGTCTGTTGGTGGTAGCGGCGTGCTCTTGAACACCCATTGCTCAAATCTGGCTGCCCCATCCTCTGACATTTGCAACCTTGCAGGAGGCAAGATAAGAAAAGAAGTAACAACGTAGGCAGTGGGCAAATGGGTCTCAGCAATAGGGTGCAGTGCAATGCGAGATAGTGCACGGACCTGTGCAGTAAGAGGCAGTGCACGCGCACGCGCCCCTGCCCAACACTGAACACGTGCACTGGACCGGGATTCTGCCTAGCGCTTACTTCTACACAACTGTTTGAACTGCGTCTATACGCTGCAGGCGGCGGCAGCAAGGAGCCCCTTGTGGGTGGCGGCTCGTTCCTGGCGCGCCTCCTTGACGAAGACCGCGCGGGTGCTGTCGCCAATAGGTTGACGGACATCCAGCTCGCCGCCCAAGCCAACACCTTCACGCTGGCGGTGCGTGTGCCACAGCCTGTGTGTGTTGGTATGGGGTGTGTGTTCGCAATTCGTAAATGTGATTTTAACCCCAGCTTGCTGCCCAAGCCAACACCTTTGCGCTGGTGAATGCCCTAGTATGTATCACTATCTTTGTGTGTGTGTGTGTGTGTGCATTAGGCAGTGGATCACCGGCACCTTCATGCTGGTAGTAAATGCAACACAGCGCACGTTTGGCCTCCAGTGTGGGTACAGCTATCTTTATAAAGTTATTGGTGTGCATGTGTGTGTACGTTTGTGTATGTGTGCGGGCGTTTGTACCCTCTGAAGACCTTAATTCCCTGAACCCTCACTGAACCCCTCACTGGACTCTTTGCAAGTGTAACTGCTGCCTGCCACCTTGTGCTGTACTTCACAACTTGTACGCCTTGTGCTGCAAACACCAAGTGTTTAAAGGGCGTTGTGTGCGCCCTGTAAACACACAGTGTGAGTGGGGCTGGCTATCTGCTCCGGGCCACACGATTGGTCGCGAGCACGAGTGCCTCCCTTTCGTGGAGCCTGAATTGCTGCTTTCCTACATCCTCCGGTTTGCTGGCCTTGTGCACAGCTGCTGCCCTGCAGCTCATGCCTAACCTTTTGCAGCAGCCCGGCTGAGTTTGTACCTGCCACGGGTGCTGGACGGGATGTGCCTGCACGGCGCAGTGTGTGCCGTGGGTGCTGCACCTCTGCCTCGGATGCCACAACTGAGTTTGTACCTGCCACGGGTGCTGGACCTCTGCAGGGCTATGAGACGACAGCCAATGGGCTCGCCTTCACTATGTTTCTCCACGGGTGCTGAACCTCTGCAGGGCTATGAGACGACAGCCAATGGGCTTGCCTTCACTATGTTTCTCCTCGGCTGCAATCCTAATACTCTACAGGGCTATGAGACGACAGCCAATGGGCTCGCCTTCACTATGTTTCTCCACGGGTGCTGAACCTCTGCAGGGCTATGAGACGACAGCCAATGGGCTCGCCTTCACTATGTTTCTCCTCGGCTGCAATCCTGAAGCAGAGGCCAAGCTGGTCGCTGAGGTGCGCAGCCCTGAAGGTCCATTTGTGTTGCAGCAGCTGAGTGCACGGCTGCAGCGCGTGTGGGGTGGTGGCCAAGCTGATCCCTGGGGTGCGTAAGACTGAGACCAAGGGTGGGGCTGCTCAAAAGCTTTGGTTCAGCTTGGCATTTCTGTGTCAGGTGGCATTCCTGTGTGCATTTCTTTGTGCACCATCACGCAGTGTGTGTGTGTGTGTGTGTGTGTGTGTGTGCGCAGAGCGATGATGGGAGCAATGATGGGTGCACACAGGCTGGGAGCATAAAGGGGCTGTGTGCCCAACAATGCAAGGCGTGCATGTGCACCATGCGTAGGGATGGGTAAATAGGGTCTGATCAAAATGCCATAGAGGCTCAAATAGGCTCAAACAGGCTTTATAGAGGCTCTACAGAGCCTTGACAAGGGTCTGTCAAACCCTATGTACCCATCCCTAAGCATTTGACACGCTGGAAACTGCGGGTGTGTGCGAAGTTAGAATTTTGACCTGCAAACTGTTAAAAGGATGGCAGGTCGGCAGGTGATGCTGCCACAGATGTTGGGACCTCGGTTCATGTTGCCCCAGGCGGTAGCAAAACAGGTGTGGCATTGCCACAGGTGGCAGCGCAATTGGCAGCGTCACCACATCACGTCAGGTGCCTGCAAGGGCCCCTTGTGCAACCAGGAACAACGCAGATGCTCTGGGTTTGGGTCCGGTGGTATGGTGCCTCCAGCTGTGCGTGCAGGAAAGCGCAGCATGTGAGCGCAGCATGTGAGCAGAAAAGCGCAGCATGTGAGCGCAGCATGTGAGCAGGAAAGCGCAGCATGTGAGCTGGGTCGCTGCGCTTTGCCGTAACACCCACTCACAGCGCAGAGCTCCTGAGAGGTCAGCTCAATGTATGGGGGGCAGACAGCCTGAAGATGTGCAGGTTGTGTGGCATGCTGTTGTGTGCTGCTGCAGTCCTGGCTCCTGCAAGTCAGCACTGTGCCACCTTCTCAATGGGGGATTTCGTACATTTTATCCATTGTTCATTCCACCTTCCCGTCCATCCCTTGATGTACACATACATGCACCATGAAAGACACATCCATTTGGCCCTCCGTTTTCCTTCCATGTCCACAGGCGGACGCGCTCGCAGCCAGATTGGCATCAGAAGGCAAGCCTGGCCTGCAGGGCGCAACAATGGAGGACCTGGCGCAGGTGAGCACAGTCTTGGTGTGCTAGTGAAGAGGCCATGTTCTTTGTCTACCAGAAAATGGACCATGCATGTATGTGGGAGACCTTGCACACACAAGTGTAGCCACTCTGTATTGACCCGTTTTGTCTGCGCACAAGAAGAACGCCACTCAAGTGCATGGACAACCCTGTGCAGCTTCACAATTTCTGTGCACGAGCACTCTGCGCTGCATGGCTTGATGCTGTGTGCCCCTCATGCGTGGGGGTGCAGGCACAGGGCAGCAAAGTCTCAATTCTTAGTTCCCAATGCTCAGTGCTGAAGTTAGAGGAGGGCCTGGGGGCCTGATGCAGACCAATACTTCCGGCAATGGAGATGTGTTGGTGCTTTGTGTTGCTCTCATAGTGCACAGTGTGAAAGCAGCCACTCTGTGGTCCGTCATCTGCCTCCGTAAAAGCAGCCATTCTGTGGACCGTTATCTGCCTCCGTAAAAGCAGCCACTCTGTGGTCCGTTATCTGCCTCCATAAAAGCAGCCACTCTGTGGTCCGTTATCTGCCTCCATAAAAGCAGCCACTCTGTGGTCCGTAATCTGCCTCGTTTGGGCTCATTGGAGTCGTTGTGGAAATGGTGATGGCGAGGACAGCACGTGTAGAGAGACAGCAGCCAGTGGTTGCTTTTGAACCGGGCGTGGGTGCGTGCAGTATGGTACGGTAAGGTGCAGTATGGTACGGTAAGGTGCAGTATGGTGTGGTATGGTGCAGTGTGGTGCAGTATGGTGCAGTAAGGTGCAGTATGGTGCGGTGCGGTGCAGTATGGTGCGGTGCGGTATGATGCAGTATGGTGCGGTGCGGTGCAGTATGGTGCGGTGCGGTGCGGTATGGTGCGGTGCAGTATATGGTGCAGTATGGTGTGGTATGGTGTAGTATGGTGCAGTGTGGTGCAGTATGGTGCGGTGCGGTATGGTGCGGTGCTTGCTGGTGCGCACGGAAAACGCGAGTGTGCATGTGCATATGCATGCCAGTGCATGGTTGAGGTGGGTGGGGGTGTGGCACAAACTGTACGCACTGCATTGTGCCTGCTTGCCTTAGCCCTGGTGCTAGCCCACCGACCCGCCTGCTTGCGCACTAAAGCCGGTCCCCTGGTATGCCTGCATCATTGCGCACTAAAGCGCTTATCATTGCGCACGCAAGCGCTTATCATTGCGCACGAAAGCGCTTATCATTGCGCACGCAAGCGCTTATCATTGCGCACGCAAGCGCTTATCATTGCGCACAAAAGCGCTTATCATTGCGCACGAAAGCGCTTATCATTGCGAACGAAAGCGCTGATCATTGCACACGAAAGCGCTGATCATTGCGCACTAAAGCCGGTCCCCTGGCACGCCTGCATCTCTCCTGCCACAGCAGCTGCCACTCAGTAAAGCCTACCTCCAGAGGTGTCGAACCCCGAATTCTGAAAACCAGGGGGCGAAAACACAGGAAGACGCCCCTCCTGTCACGGCAACCGCTGCTCTCTGTGTGTCCTCTGCTTCCAGAGGGTGCGCGTGCCCTGCTGCTGCCCTCGGACTCACTGTCTTCATGCCTGCCTGGCTGCGCAGCTGCCGTACACCGAGGCCTGCTTCCAGGAAGCGCTGCGCATGTACCCACCTGCGCACCTCACAACCCGGGAGACGGGCGACGAGCCCTTCACAGTGCCCGTGAATGGGGGAGAGGGCAAGGGCATGCAGTCCATCACCATCCCACCCAGTGAGTGCCAGGCAGGGTGGTGCAGGGCATGCCTTACTGGCCATATGGTGCGGAGCCTGCAGCCCATCACCATCCCAAACAGCAAGCGCCAGGCAGGGCAGGGCAGGGCACAGGGCACAGGGCTCCACCAGTACCCCTAGCAAGCGTCAGCTAGATCCAAGGCAGAACGCACACCCATTCCACCCAGAAAAGAGCGCCCGTGCTGCACAGGCATTGGGCCTCTGTGAGGTGTCGGGCTGCACAGGTTCCGGAGGCCACGCCCTGGTATCAGACAGGCTCTCCCTCTGTGCTACTGCGCAAGAGTGCCAGGCCTGACAGGCGCGAGGCCTCGCACCTTCACTTTTACTTTCCATGTTGACCAATCGACTCACTGCGGTTAGGAGCGCCTATACCATGTCCCCTGCACTGCTCCCAAACATCTGACACCATGCATCCAATTGTGCACCCGCAAGCGGCTGCTCCCAAACATCAGACACCACATGAATTCATCAGCCCCCCCCAGCAGCAGCCGCTGAGTGGCGCCGCCATATGCGCCCCTCCGTGTGTCCACAAACCCCACCGCCTCGAGCACCGCCATCAACGCCATGCACCCACCAGCATCCAGCTGCGGCTGGGAGCGGAGGCACAATGCCATATGATGCTCCACTGTGTGCCGTATGTCATGCGGCTCCGCTGTGTGCCTGCAGACTCCACCGTCTTGATCTCCATCAACACCATCCACAATGACCCTGAGCTGTGGCCGGAGCCGCAGGCGTTCAAGCCAGAGAGGTTCCTGGAGGTCAGTGGTGGCCCCGCTGTGAGGATGGGCTGTGTCCCAGCTGTGGGAGTGGCTTGTGTCCTGGCTCTGGGTGGCTTGCATGACCCAGCTGTGGGAGTGGCTCATGTCCTGACTCACGTGGGAGTGGCGGTCTTGGATTTGGGAGTGGTCGTGGTCCCAAGGCAATGGAGATTAGCTGCATGCTCATGATAGGTTGGTCCAAAGACCATAGAGGCTGGTTGCATGCCGACTTTGAGGAGGGTCCGTGTCAATTTAATTCCTTGGGTTTGGGCTCAAGTGCTCAGTCATGGTATGGGGAAAATGCTGTTAAAGAAAATTAGCTGGTGGGGGCTCCAGGTGTATTTATTGAGGGCCTCTGTGCTGAGCAAGATTTGTTTAAGCAATATCGCTGCTTTCCCCTCTGCAAGTCACAGAGCACCTGTGCACACTCACTAAAGGTCTTCCCCCACCTGCACAGGCTTGCACCCTATTCAGCGAGGGTCACTGCAGCCCAATCTGCAAAGAAGGGCCTATGCCTTTTTCAGTGAGGGTGTTTGGTGGACTCACGCAAGGGCTCTGGGGTCACAAGAAGCAGAATCAGTTTGAGACAGCATGAAATACTCACAGCACTCCTCAGTGCATGCTGCAAGTTGTCTGGTTTGCACAGACTCCCACGTCTGGCAAAGGTGTCCAAGGGGGGGGAGGAAAGGGGGGTTTCGCGCTGAGGATGGGCGCGGGGTCCCACATCTGGCAAAGGCCTCCAAGTGGGGAGGGCAGTGGCGCGCTGTGGCTCGGTTTAGGTTTGTAAGGTTCAAGGTCAAGGCTGTATCTGCCAAACAAGAGCAGCTTAGCCGGACGAAAGCCTCCATTGAGGTTCAAACCTCGAACCAACAGGTTGCGAGGGTGGACAGTCGACTTCCCATTGCAGGTGCCCTGACGCCGTGGGTAGGCACAGGGTCCCACCTTTGGTAAAGGCCATCAAGGGTGGAGGGGTGCTGGCGCAGGCGACTCCAGTGGACACCTTCCTGGTCTAAACAGTGCTGGGGTGCCTGGCTACTCAGCATGCTTGGCTGCAGAAATAAGACAGCCCCAGTACAATCCATGTGTCTTTCGTTCTGTCCATGGCTGCAGAAATAAGACAGTCCTAGTGCAATCCATGTTTCCTTCACTCTTGTCCTTGGCTGCAGAAACAAGACAGTCCCAGTGCGACTGATGTGCCTTATATTCTTGTCCTTGGCTGAAGAAACAAGGCAGCCACAGTGCAGTCCATGTGCCCTGCATCATTGTCCTTGGCTGAAGAGACAAGGCAGCCACAGTGCAGTCCATGTGCCCTTCACTCTTGTCCTTGTCTGCAGAAACAAGACAGCCACAATGTTAACCACGTGCCGTTTGGGTACGGCAGCCGGATGTGCATAGGATACAGGTGCGTCCCCGCGTGTAAGGCGCGTGCATCCAGTACGCAAAGCACAGGGGTGAATGCAGGCAGATATGTAGGCGTTCCCTTGAGAAAAGTAGCATTCAAAGATAGCAGCCTGTTGGCAAGCTGACCACTTGCGAACACGCTAAGCTATTGTTTTTAAGCATGCGTTTAGCGGCTCCAAACAGAAAACTGCAGTATACTGCCTCATTCCAAAGCATGGGCAGAAGAAGCAAGCCCGCCTACTCAGGCAGGTCTATTTGTAGGGCTTGTTCTATCATATTCAAAGGGACACACGAACACAGCTAGACGAGGCCTGCGACAGGCAGCATCACTGTGCTAGCTACGACAATTGAAGTCAACATTTCTGTGCAAAAACTCTCGATCTTGCGGTTGCGGGCAAGTTCCATCATTGCCATCGCGTGTAATAAGCACACATATTTATCAGCTGGATATAGTAGCTTAAAAATGAAAACGCCGAGTCCTGTCTTCTCTTTCCCCATATTTCCTCATACTAGTCTCGCATGTAAATGAAAGATAACCATGTATGGATCCAATGGATGCGCTGTTTCCATTGGATCCACACATTTTTATCTTTCCTGCGACCTACATCATATATCAATGGAAACGTTTTGAGCCGCTGATTTCATACACCAACATGGCTATTGTGCACACACAATCGTCCGTTTAGCGCTGTGGTTGTATCTTGCACGCGCACTGTCATCATATCTTGCGCACGCTGTCTATCATCATATCTTGCACGTGCAGTCAGTCATCATATCTTGCGCACACAGTCTATTCAGGGTCTCGTGCACTCTCATCACCAACTGTGCATTTGCGCGTACTCAGTGCGCGCCCATGCAAGACGCGACACTGCAGCTCCTGTGCACGAGCTGTGCATTGCTGCGTGATCAGGGCACGCCCATGCATTATGCAACAGCTACCGCTTGGTGCCCATACAGAGTACAGCATTTACCAGCAGTGCAAAACTGCCCTTTGGTGCGCACAAAAGAGGTACCTGCCACCCTTTCTGGTAGCCCCCTCACCCCTGCAGCTCTAATGCAGTGCAAGACCGCCCACCGGTCCACACACAAGAGGTGCCTACCACCCTCCCTAGTGGCTCCCTCACCCCCGCAGATTTGCTCTCGCGGAGGCCAAGCTTGCTCTTGCCCGCCTGTACCATGAATTCAGCTTTGCTTTGGAGCCAGGCCAGTCACCAATGAAGGTGTGTATGTACATTTATGAGTGCGCGAGCAAGGGCGCATGTAGGAGAAGTTGAGGCGGGGCAAATGTGGAGACATGGGTGCAGAGTGTGTGCATGCACATGTGTGCGTACGTGCAAGGAGTGTTTGTGTGTGTGTGAGTGTTTAGGTGTGTACATACGTTCTGTGAGTACATACCTGTAGGCGTGCCCATGTATGGGCACTGCTGAGTGCAGGGAGCTGTGTGCAGCACGCCATACGTGTGAGAGCATGTGAAAGCACCGTGTGAAAGCAGAAGACACACCCATGCATGCGCCCAGCTCCTACATGCATGCTGCTACATGCCTAGCACGCGGGACATGCGCGAGCATGTGGAATATTGTATACAATATTTCCAATAGCATCAAAGAAAGTGAAAAACATGCAGAACACACCCACGCATGCTCCCTATTCTGAGTGCAGGTAGCTGTTGGCATCACTCAAGCCCCAAAGCACGGTGTCCGAATGATGGTCACGCCTCGGTGCAAGCCAGAGTAGCTACCGTGCACAGAGCCTTCTTTGTTACACTTCTAGCCACACAGGATCCTTGTAGAGTGTACTCAGCTGTATCTATTTACGTATATTTGCCTACTTGCTCCTGCAGCTGAAAAGGCACTAAGAATCTATCGGTGATTGCAACAGCACTCTGCCAGCGCATCAAAGACTCACACTTCTGACTTTTTGCCTGCAGCCTCGCCTGCTGCATGCAGTTGTGTACCCTTTGCACTGCCTTTTGTACAACTTGCACTGATCATTGAATGAACTGTTATAAATGGTGTCTCTCTTCTCAAAATGCCATCGCGCTCATACATATCCTACTCAGAACACAGAATTAGTATCAAGGCTTGCCAGAGACTTCTGCAAGTCAAGCTGCACACATATTGATACGCATAATCCAGATTCATGCAGCAAGCAGAACAGAGAACCAGAAAAAAGGTCAAGCAACCATGGTGAGCAGCTTGATCCTCCTTGCAAGCGTCTCACAGCACTTTAAGTGTGAGACGCTTACAAGCAAGACACCAACAGCATCCTGTGGTACAAAGTGTGCATGATAAACGACTAGCACACATTCAGGTAAGCACGACAATCTGGTTAATTGTTTTATCCACCTATTGTCGCATCCAAGCTCCAAGAGAAGCCTGGCAAAGGCCAATGCAAAGAATGCCGCAAAATAAAGAGAAGGGTTTTACTGAGGGGGCTGCTAACTACACTCCAGATTCTTACAAGTTTTCTTTTCTTCTTTTGGAGGCTGCAGAGATGCTTGAAAGATCCTTATTGGTGGGTAAGGTGGGCTTGTGTTAGTGGTGAACTAAGGTTCGAGCAGGCAACTGAAGTGGGTGTCTGCAAGTTCACATATGTGTGCATGATTTATTTTGTGGTAGGGCGCCTGAAGGGTGTTGGGTTCATTGCTGTCATTTCAGGATGCCATGGATCTCAGCTGCAGAGATCTGTCGTAGGAGGGAGAATTACTTAAGCTGTTAGTCTATTGAGTGATACTTTGTGTTGAACCAATATCTTATATTAAAAGTCATAATGTTGGATTGGAGTTGTGCAATTGAAATGACATGAGTTCCACTGGAATGGCATTGCAGTTGGTAAGGTCATAACGAATAGACTTCTTATTATGAATTATCAAGCCTTTGTCTTAGTTTTATCTGTCTAACATGAATGGGAACATTTGCTCAAAATTCAGCCGAGACACCAAGGAGGCATTTATTGAGGAAAGGGCACAGATTCGGAATCTGATGCAAGCACCACTGCCAGTGGCAGACATTCTGCAAATGAAGGACTGCCGTTTTCTTGTGCTGATGCATCAAGTGTGTGACCTTCAAGTGACAGTTGATAAGACAATCATCACTGGCCTTCACAGAGGTACATCTGTGATCGGATCATTGGGTCCGAGTAAACACACAAATGAACAGGGCTGGAAAACTTCTGATTGATATGGCTTCAAACCTGGGCTGTATCATTACGACAGGCAGGACTCCTGGTGATACTGGTCAGCCCACCTTTATAGGATACAACAAAAGGTCTAAAAGCAGGCCAGACCATGTCATGGTGTCTAAAACTTTTTTTGCTCATGTCCTCCAATCAGAGATTACCATGCCTCTCTGGCTTGACCACTGTTTTCAGTCAGTCAC
>LKMJ01002878.1_pt1 | contig 15936 bp, 26 predicted proteins | sample 643391 | NCBI WGS metagenome assembly LKMJ01 (sample SAMN04112250, study PRJNA286221) | soda lake metagenome | biome: soda lake; feature: Kulunda Steppe; material: water; isolation source: sample PL-Br10 brine of Picturesque Lake | place: Russia: Kulunda steppe | collected 2010-07
CTGGAAGCAACCTTGTAATTATGACCCCCATGGAGTAGTCCACTCCAGGTCCTTGGGGAACACGGCACGGCAGTGCAACAGTCCAAGTGTGTAGTCCAAGTACAGTGTGAGTAGAACACGTTCCTGAAAAACTGAGATTCAGCCGCTGAAAAGAGAAAGAGAGAGAGAGTCAAGCAGGGCCTCAAGTTCCGTGATTGCCCAGTCTGCAAGCCCGCCGTGCTTGCGCGTTGTGTACATGTATGCCCGTGGGGACAGTGTACCCATGCCCGTGGGGACAGTGTACCCATGCCCGTGGGGACAGTGTACACTGCCCGCTGTCCGCAGCCAGTCCACACAACTCATTGCTCTAAATACCGCTGTGTCTATTGGTGCGCGCGTGCACAGTTTTTTCTTTCGTTGTGTCGGACTATTCGCGTGCACCGTCCGCGGGCACATAGACCGGTCAGTCCGCTGAGCCGAATCCAGCAAGTGAGTCAGTGTGAGATGTAGTGGTTATGTCTAGAGGCTATTCTGCATGCAGCAGACTCTCGGCCTGACACTCCCTCCAAAATGGCCTTTGATGTCATTCGCCCTTGATGTCATTCGCAGCGTGGCTCAATTTAAAATCTGTGTACACACTCTTTGCTATGAGACAGTCGCTTGACTCAAGGAGACCCGGAGATCACAGGTTTTCCCAAATTTTGTAACCGTAGTGAGGCAACTGATACTATCCAGGATGAGCAACATGCCAACTTACACTGTATACACCCAGGTGGCCTCTCTCCGCAGGAAATTTGCGCATCTGTTCGCTCAGACATCTCTTGATGTGTCTACTGCCATTTTAAATGCTTTGCGGGATATTGTCTTCAAGCAAGTTGCTCAGAAAGATTGTGCATACAGATATTGCTCTCAGCGCTTCTTGCAAAAAGTGCTGGACTGCGGGGGTCATAGAAGGTCTGCGTGAGTCGGATAGTGTGCCGATTGCGTCAAGGCAGTGCCAACCCCCTCCCATAACAAGACATTGCGGCCGATCTGCATGAGCGGTTGCATGCGGTACGGAGGAATCGAATGGCGCAAACCCTAGGACGAAAAATATATCCTTTGTTGTGCCCTTGCTTGGAAATGTGCTAGTTGAGAAGGAAATTCGCAGAGCGATTTGTTGATTTTACTGGGGCTGATAGAATTCACGTTAGAGACTCTTGTGTCGGACACTGGAGCATGTTATTCTGACTCAATAATATCAGTGCTCAGAATGTGAAATTGTTTTTCTTGAAGCAGACATTCAAATCTTTTTCCTGAGACTCTGGATATTTTTTGTCATGCTGGCAGCGTCCAGCAAGCCCTGCAGTCAACCCATCTGGCTGAAGGTCTAAACCCACTGTATCTTAACTTGCCTTCTAGAGCCGTGAGCACTTCATTGTCACGCCAGATTACTAATATACTGTAGTACTGATTTGAGCGCTTTAGTTTTGGTTTAGGGTTGCAGGCCTTTTAGGCTTCAGCTAAGCTGCCCTCGTTCGGCGGATACAGCTATGTAACCTAACCTAACCTGTAGTACTATCAGGAAGGATAGCTTCTTGGTGTTTCGGCATGACATGGTGATTCGGCATGATCATCACCTAGGAAACAGGCCTGGTAGGCATCAGCTAAGCTTTCTGCACGTTCGCCATTGTTATCTTTTTTCCAGATGGTGCAGGGCTACAGTGTGGCCTGAAGGTCAAGCATCATGTTGTGCTCGAAAATTGCTCAAGTAAGCCTCTCGCTTACACGTCATTGCCGACCCCCATAATCACCACCAAAAATGTCAGGGGAACCAATTCGCCAACAATGGTTTATTTAAATGCTCACAATCCTCAAACCAATAAATTTGTTTGTATGAGGTCATTTGAGGAGTGCCTCTCAACCCAATGTCGTATACTCTTGGGTCCATATCAGAGTGTGACCCTCAGGCTCTTGTCCGCTCAACAATTCAGACACTTTTCAGACCAATGCTAACGTACATCCTTAATTTGCAGTAAAAGTACAAGGTTGGGCGCCAAAATCGTAGTGTACACACCCCAAGCAGGCCATGCTAAGTGCTTGCACCTGACAATGTCACAGCTATGTTGCAAGAATAGTCACCATTCACTGCGCTATTCAAGAAAGGACCACAACACCAACAAAACTGTTTTTAGTACACCATTTCAAGCAGTTGTCCATGCTTGCCAACCAAAAGATGCAACCACATATGGCCCTTCTGTAGGGCTATCATGCACACATTCATGTTTGCATTGCGTGCTTTGGCAGCTTACCTAACAGCCCTGTGAAGAAGCCGTCTCTTGCACCTCACACACGATTGTCCGTATTTTTGAGCCCACCACTGTGCACTCCTGCAGAGCCATCCTCCCATGTATGGGGCCAGTACTCATTCAAATAGATACAAAGCAACGTATGTTTAGGGGATACCTTTGGCAGCATTTAACCAAGGACTAAAAATTGAAGTACTCAATTATACCAGGAAGACATGGTGTGGTGACATGTAACCAGCATAGCCTTGCACCATCCAACAGTCTAAAAAATGTCGCCACCAGCGGCATGCACCCCAGGAGTACACACCCATGCAACAGCAGCATGCCCAAGCCAACCTTCAACTGCTCAAGCCGCCGCTGACACCACGGTCTTGGTCCCTTTGCTCACAATATTATTACTGGGCACCGCAGGCGCGCCTTGCTGCTGCCACTTCTGCTGCTGCTTAGGGCCTGGCCGTGCAGGGGGGTGCACGCTGCTGCTGGACAGGCGATGCAACCAGGGGTGCACGAGCGCCTCTTCAACGGTCATGCGGCAGTGCGGGTCACGCGTGAGGCAGCCCTGCAAGCACGCGCACCCGCGCCACACGTGAGCAGAGCGTTGGTGCTCAGGCGGGGAGAGCAGCAGCAGCAGCAGGAGCGCAGGCGGAACAACGCCTTCTGGCACAGACGGAGCGCTATGCTGTGCCGGTATGTCCCAGAGGAGCACAGCAAACACAGGCATGTATGTCACTCGGCTCTCAGGGCAAGCGCTCGGGAGGCACATACGCACACCTTGATGAACTCCATGCCTTCTGGGGACATCTTCAGCCATGGCCCGTAGCCGTAGGGGATGGGGGCTTCCGTTACAGCCAAGGCCACCTCATCCAGCTTGCTGCGGGGTAAAGGAGGGTAGGGGACACAGGCTGTCATGCACCAGTTACCACCGAGTAACCACTTCCAGATTGATGGGTTATGAGGGGTGGCAGTGGGCAAGTGAGCCAGTTGCGGCTCAAGGAACAGCTGAACCTTGAGATGAGGGAGACGCTTGTGGGCACTCGCATGTGCACTTGCAGCTCACCTACACGCGCGGGGGCTTGCCTGATAGCAATAGTGCGCCGCAACTAGCGGCGCCTGGCGGCGGCCACACACGAGCACGAAACCTGTACAGCTCTGCACCAGCGGACGCCAACTGCACCGCCATGCCACACCAGGCGCTGCTCCTACAACCTCAGAGCCACATGCGCTGCACCATGCCTTCGGCAAAGCAGCTTGTCTCAGTTGTACTGGCCCCACCTGGCTTTGCACTCCTCCATGGTCTCCCAAAATGGGAAACGGTGCGAGAACAGCTGGTACAGCATGACGCCCACGCTCCACATGTCCGCCTCCGCATGGTATCGTCGCCCAAAGATCTCTGCAGCCAAGCGAGCAGCACACACAGCCACAAGATCATGCTGCAGTTGTGCACTGCCGACCCTTGCTTGGCACCCTCAATACGAAGCCTGGGCAGAATGCCGGCCCAGTTTCGTGCTTGCATAATTGATCAATGCGCTGCTGCTGCTGCTGCTGCTGCTGCTGGGGCATGCTATGCCTGCACAGAGGTGCTGTGCTACGTGCACCAAGTGCACCCATTTTTATTATGTTTTAATTGTTTGAAGTATAACCAGAACGCAACGGAAGCGGGCAAATACATCAAGACACAGCCACATTGCGATCTACTGTGGTGCGGCGTTTTGTTTTGGGCCATCCCAAGCTGCCCCAGCACATCAAACAAACAAGCGCGGCCTCACCAGGGGCCATGTATACTGGAGTGCCCGTGCGCTTGGTCAGGCTGCGCAGACCTGCAAAAGAGACAGCATCAGAGCCGTATCAGCACATACACTTGCATATGCTTAACTGCTATCGAGGCTGGCAGGAGCAGAGCCAAAGAGACAAGAATCGCCACGCACAAAGGCCCGGTCAGGAGTGCATGCATGCACACACACACACACTACAAATCACCACCACCAACCACCACTAAGCCATCCATGACCACATGAAGAGCAGTAGAGCACAAGAGCATCCCACCTGGCAGCTGCTGGCTGCACCCAAAGTCGATGGCCTTAAGCCAATTTTTTGGCCGCAGTACTTGGGCAGGTTCTTGCTCAGAATGCAAGAGGGGGTTGTTGGCCTTGTCTTTGATGCAGAAGCTGCACAGGGCAGTGGGGCGGGCAAGGAATTGAGAGCTGGCAAGCATTCCACATGCAGCAGTCCATGCTGCTCCATGCATGTTGCGTGGAGGTGAGAGTGCTTGTAAGACAAGGTGCCACACTTACTTGGCTGGCTTGACGTCGCCATGGAGCATGCCTTTACTATGGCAGTAGTGGACCACCTTGACCACCTCCTGGGCCACCATTGCAAGGCTGGCTTCGCTAAACACAAACTCGTCCTGCAGCACAGGGCCCAGCGTGTAGCACCAATACATGAGACATGCGCCATCCCCAAAACCTCAGGGCTGCACCAGCAGTCTGCTTGAGGGTCAGGTTCATACGCCACTGCAGCATGTCAACACAGGTGCACACAAAGCTCATGGACGGGTACCTGCTCGATGAAGTGTTGAAGGTCGCCTCCAGTGCACAGCTCTGTCACAATCTTCACGCTATTACTGTCTTCGAAGCAGTCTACCAGCTGGATGATGCCAGGGTCTCCCTGTAGCATGGGAAGTAGGGGCTGAATTCAGTGACGATCTATTAGGGTGAAGCGCACCCTTGCACTTGCATGCACACAGGCAAGTCCATGTCATGGTGGTCAACGGCACTGCTCGTGCGTGGCAACAGCTGGGCGATGCACGCGCACCTGTAAACTGTCCAGAATGTCAACTTCTCGAGCCAACTTCTCCAGTGTCTTCTCCATCGTGAGCTTGCCTCGTACTTTAGGGAGGCTCTTGATTGCTACCTCCCTCCCCTGCAAAGCAGGTGGTAATGGCAGGGTAACATGGACACAGGCCAATGCCTCCTGGCACTAGGACCATGGGATCAGTGCTGCAAGTTAATAGACTGGGCACAGCAGCATGCACACGGGAGGTATGGGAATAGCAGGGCTCCCACAAAGGCAGGAATAAGGCTTGGCATTCCAAGGGCTGCTGAGAGGGGGCAAGGGTTGATTGCACCGGGACTCGCTTGTACATGCTACGGTACCTTAGAGATGAACAAACTACCCTTCACAACAGCGAGCTGAAGCAGCAGCAAGCGGATTCTCTCCGCGGCAGGTGGCACCAAAACGTCAGATGCGGGGAGGGATACGCGGGTTATGCGCATTTGCACTCACGCTGTGCAGGTCGATGCCCAGGCTGACCGTGCCGAAGCTGCCCTCACCGACGTGCCTGCCTTGAATATAGTGGACGTGGAAGTCGTCCCTGCGAGAGTGGACGCGGAATTCGTCCGGCTGTCAGCAGGTCGAGGCAGCCCTAACTTAGGTGCTGACGCGGATTGGAGTTGTAGGGGGGGCAGGCCCCAATGACATGTGCATGGCAAATGCGCATGCGCCAAGGCAGTGATTGATACTCTCCTGTGCCAAGCAATCCAGCAATGCCTTATCTACTCCGCTGCGGGACTGCAAACACCCTTGCAGGCACAGCACGCAGCGCGGTGCTGCTGCTGCTGCTGCTGACCGCCGTCCCTCTTCCCTGCCTGCAAGCGGCGCGCACCTCCACCCCAAGTCTTCTCCTTCATGCAGCACGTCATCGGAGACGTAGGCAGCAGTTGAGGCCACGCGGCAAGGGGGCGTGCTGGCCTCTTTCGAAAATTGGTCCGGCACGACATTGCTGCCCGGCACCCAGTAGAAAGCCGGTGCAGCAGGAGATGATGCCGATGCCCTCCTGTGAGACCGTATGCGTGCAGCAGAGCGCGTGCTTGCGGCGGATCCCGCCTGATGTAAGCACCCGTTAGGGGGTTTGAGGACTACCATTGCACGAAAGCTGTGGGATTTTAAGCCTAAATTTGTTTCTGTCGAGCCTAAGAGATTACTGTTTTGTCAGTGGGTGATATATAACGTGGCGATTACCAAACCAAAGCAAAGTAAACTGAAAAGAAAATTATGAGCATTGGTCTGATGCAAGGTAGTGCCAATGCTGGTGGGCTGGCCGGTCGGCATGGGAAAGCCAGCAGTCAGAACCCTTGTCACCCTAGCTGGGCTGCGCCAGGCAAGTTGCACCAGCACAAGAACACACGCATGCGCACAAGTCGTATGTAAACGTACCAACCACATAATTGATATACATCGTACGTACACTACGTGTGCTTGCGTGCCCCTTCCCAAAACGCATTTGCACGCACATGTGCACGGTTCTTCCATTCATGCCAATTGAACCGCCTGTGGCCTGCTCAACACGTAGCCAGCGCTGTCACATGTGTGGGCAAATGCATACACATGGATAGTAGGCAAGGGAAAATATGCGTCCAATCCCATGAATATGAAGGTTTTAGACCTTCCTCGTGCCGGTGTACACCCTTTCCTCACTGCAGGGAGGCGCACAGCGCGGCGGGCCCGTCCAGTTCCCCCTGTACGCATCACCAACACCACCAATGAGGTTTGGCAGTACAAAGGCATGCCGCCCCAGAACGAGGATAATGAAGAGATCCTTGTGGACCAGCTTGAGGTGGGACTCATCTGTGATGCTTGCCCAGCTTGCCTGGTTTTGAGCTGATAATGCGCTCAGCTGCTGTATCTGTTGCTGCCCATAGGTGCATGCACTGGAGATGTTTCAGGCTCTTCTTGCATGTCCAGTGGCACTTCAGCCTTGCTCCTGTCAGGCCTGAACTAACTGCCACTGCATGGCCCATCAGCCCTTGTGCTCACACCTCTATCTTTTGCCTAGGTTCTGAACCCTGAGCTCGGTCGCCTCGAGCATCGTATTGGCAAAGTGTACCTAGACGAGCTGTTCCAGGACTCAGGCGTGGACCTTGAAGAGACAGCCTACTGGTTCCACACACCCCCAGGTAAGCCTGTCTCCCATTACGACTGTGGAGAAAGGCCTCCACTGGTGCGTCTATGACTCTTGTAGCAAGTGGGCGTGAGCGCCAGAAACTACTAGTGGTGGCCAGCGGTATGCAGGCAACACAGCTACCCCACCAGCCCTGTGCACCAAATCTCTGATGGATGCCACTAGGCAAACCTCCTGTCAGAATGTGCAGGCCAGCGTGCACACAGCCGCTCCATCCTACTCTGAGTCTTTTGTGCCTATCAAGCTGCTTGCTTGGCCAAGGACAGTGATAAATTTCTACGCGCAGGCGGTTGGAGTACGCAACCCCTACGGCTCAAGCCTGCAGAGCAAGCACCCATTGCATTTCCAGAGCCAAACCACCTAGAAGCAGAAATCCAGGGTCGGGTGCGTGGTTGCCGCGCATGTGGCCTTAGCTTTGCTAGCCTCAGGACTGATGTGTTGTGTTCTGTCTCTGTGTGCCCTTCATGAAGCCTGGGTGGACAAGCTGGCATGTTTTTGTGTGAGCCTGTCGCTGATCATACTATGGCCAGCCCATTTGCATTTCTTGTTATGTGCAGCCCACCAGGGCAAGGATGAGGGCAAGAGCTTGGACCCTGGCCTCAAGGGGACTGCTTTCTCAAAGTCTGCTCATGTGCACGTTAACCTGCAGGTGCCCTTCAGCAGCTTGGAAGAGGGATCTGTGATCACAGGCCCCATCACTGATGTATGGCTGTACCACGGCATCCAAGTGGACTTTGGGGCCGCCTCGGATGGGTATGTGCCCTCTCTGTCGGAAGGAAGAAGCAGCCGGAGTTGGTTGTGTAGCCGCTTACCATCATGAATGATAGACAGGCCCATGCATTCTTGCTAGGCTAGGTCGACCATGGGCCACATTCCCTGCCATAGGCTGCCATAGGTCAACCATGCCATAGGCTGCCATAGGTCATCCATCGGCCACATTCCCTGCCATAGGCTAGGTCAACCATGGGCCACATTCCCTGCCTGATTTTGCCTGCCATACTTCAGACCATTGGTGTCCGCTTGTCCACAACACTGCACAGGCAGCCTAGCCTTCAGCTTGCCGCTTCAGGTTGTATCTCAGTGGCCTGCCATATGCACGTGGCTGAGTTCCCTCTAGGGGAGTCCACAACCGGAACGCCTTGTTGGTAGCCATCTCTTGCGCGCCTTTCCACCGGCTGAGGCTGGGCAGTCTGGGCAGTGGCTCCAAGCATGCCTTCCCTTTTATGAGCATGCCCTGCATGGATGCCCAGCGCCATGCAGTGTGAGTGCTCACTGACATCCTGCACCCGACTCGGGCTGAGCCCCAGCATGTGTCAACCTGCCGCGCTCAGGCTGGTGCCCATCACCCAGGACCAATGGATGGAGGCGGGCCTCAGGAACATCCTCAAGCCAGGCATGGAGGTGAAGGCCCGTATCTATAAGGTGCGCCACATAAAGGCAGACCTTGGGGCAGGTACCTTGGGTGCATGTAGTGTGCCCAGTTCACCCTGTGCTGCACTCCTAGCTCCAGCCGTGCCGCCAGGTGAATGCCTCATCTAGAGCACGCTTCAGGCAGGTGACAAAGACAGGCAGTGTCGGTCGACGCAAGGCAAGTTGGAAGGAGGGCAGAGGTGGAATTCCTGGACCTGATGCGCCCGGGAGCTGCACCCGTGTAGGAGCACTCAGCTTCAGGATCCCTGAGCCAGGATTAGATGGGCACCCCACGCTTGCGGCCCCTCCCTCATGCGCTTGCTGCCTTTCACCTGCTGCTGCAGCTGCGGATGCCTGGGCTGTACCGGTGGCCTGTGCAGCTGCAGCTGATTGAGCCTGCTGAAGTGGCCATGGTGCTCTCGCCACCTGAAGAGTACTTTGCAACGATTGACCATGGCTGGTGCGTCTCATTGGGGCCTTCCAGAGCCCTGCTCTCTAACATATTCTGGGGCACTGGCTTGCATCAATTGGTGCTGCCAAGTATTCCAGAGGTGCTTTTGGGAGCGCGAGTGCTCGGGCAATAAGCACGCTCACAGTGATCACAGATCTCACCAAATTAGCAAGGTTGCCAAACTCTCTTCCTGGTTGTGCCTTTGCAACACTCCCTAATAGCTGGCTGGCCGTGCAAGTACACAAAGCAAATCCTCCTTGCAAGCTTCCTGCTGCGATGCAAGCTGCATTGAAGAAGGCGCAGGCCGTCTTGCCTCCCCGCTGCGAATATATACTTCTCAGACCGAGCCACCCGTGTAGGCCTGAAAATGACCATGCACTTTGCATCTCACACATCTCTGGCGTTCCTCCACATTGCCGAACCGGCACTACCAGTGCAGCTTTGCTGCGCACAAGTGCTGATCAGGGTGGTCTCGAGTCCTCCACGGTGCTGGCGCCGCACTACCGCACAGGTGTGCTGATCAGGGCTGGACTGTGGAGGACATTTGCGCCCACTCCGAGCGCACATACAAGCCCGCCCAGTTCTTGTTGGGCGAGGATGACGGCCAGCGTATGTTGGAAATGGAGGATGTGAGTGCTGGAATGGCGAATTTCCTTGCATTCTGCCTCTGACCCTTGCCGATTGCCTTAAGCACGGACACAGACTAGCATCTTGGACCACAGGCAATCGCGCTGGCACCAGACTGTCCCCTGGAACGCGCATGGCCGGGTTCAACAGCAACCATGTTTCTGTCCTCTCATTTGCCACAACAGAATGCTGACTGTTCTTCCATCTCCACCATGTCATTGAAATCGAACAGGCCTTTGGGTATGACCACCCAGACAATGATGCTGACAGGGAGGACGAAATTGAGGAGAATGAGAGGGAGCTATTTTCTGGAAATATCATGGAGCTGCTAGTGTCGCACACATTGTCCCAATGATCCCCCTGGTTGTTGGTGTCAGGGCTACACAGGGCACTCATGCAAGGGGCCTGAGATCTCAGGCTCACGCTTTAAGGGCGACTCCGGATATTCTGTTGGGGGCTTTTATTTATCCTTCCCTTACTGCATGCTACCCATACACTTCTGTGCGAGAGTCTTCCATTCCATCTATTACTTTTTTATGTCACAATGTTGTGTCCATCAAGTTGTGTCATGTGTGAATTTAGCTTGTAATCTTCACTTCCAAACAATGGAGAGAGGCCATCACGTGACACATCAAATGCCACGTAAAAGTGGGTTTTAAGGTGTCAAGGCTGTATCCGCCGAACGAGGGCAGCTTAGCCGGTTGTGAGCCCCCAGAGAGGATCGAGCCCCGAACCCACAGGTTGCGGGGGTGGACAGCCGACTTCCCATCACAGATGCCCCGCCGCCTGCTCGAGTGTCCGGGGCTGATAGGTTAGGTTAGGTTACATAGCTGTACCCGCCGAACGAGGGCAGCTTAGCTGAAGCCTAAAAGGCCTGCAACCCTATACCAAAACTAAAAGCGCTCAAATCAGAAGAAAGGTAGTGTCTGGAAGCCAGATGTTTTGGTGAATAGCAAGACTGAAAACTGGAAGATGTTTGAAGGCAGTTCACGAGTGCGCATGGGCAAGATCACAGCAACGGATGACAACTGAAGAGATCAAAACAGAGCAAGGCTCGCTGACTAGCTACTTCAACCAACCAGCTGCCAGAGCGCTCGCACGTTTGCAAGCCAGCCCACAAGCACGCTCTTGGAGGTTTACTTGTCTTGATGGATCTCCATGGTCCTGTGTCGGGGGAGTCCCAGTCGCCTTCCTCTTTGTCGGCGTTAATGTTGTCAGTCTGCGGCGTTGTTGCTCTTGCTGCTTCTGCTCTTGTTGCGGTTGCTCCTGCTGCTGCTGCTGCTGCTGCTGCTGCTGTTGTCACTGCTATAAGGAACCAAGCTGGCATGCAGCCGAAACAAGTTTCATTCCTAGGTCTCAGGCAAAAGCAAATGTAAGCCAGTCTTTCACTTGGGCTTCCTTTCTCAGAAACACTTTACTACACCCCTATGGGAAGTTGCTGCTTTCAGGGCCCCTCGTAAAAGTGAATCTTTTACGACACAGGTGCAAAAAAATATTACAACAGCCTGGCCCTGCTGAGCAGGGATACCCCTTTCAAGTTGGCGTGCATTAATGGAGAGTTTTACAACTGCTGCAAGCGCAAGGCAGACACATAACGTCAAATTAGGAAGTAGAAACTTTATTGATGCAGGGAATGTTTTCACTGCCTACGTACATATTTTGACTTTACACGCAAGCTTACCAGGGGCTTTTCTTCCCAAGTGGCCCCTTTTCCTTAATTCATGTGTCACAATGAATTGCAGTCAGCGATGAATCATAGTCAGAGTGCCTGATTTAGTTGGTGGGGTTAGTTTCTTGGATGGTGCACCATGTGTGGGCTTTTGGCATGTCCAGAATGCAAAATCCATGCATCAAGGGACATCAAACTTAGGTAAAGCCACAGCTGTTCACTTCGCCAGGGAGCTAGGGTACTGCATGATGCTGCTGCCACCCATCCATGCCCCTCAGTCGCAGTACGCCTTCTGCCGACTCAGACCATCACCAGGTTCGTGTTACATGGGGAAACAAAGAGGTGCTCTCTTTTGAATCCCCCTAACGCCCCTGGTTTTAGCCTTCCCTGTGGCTGGGCTTGTGGCTTGTGTATCTGAGATAGTTAATTCACCAATGACGGTGATTTGGCGTGACAGATGTGAGCTTGTTTGCTGCTTGCGTATTTTTCTTTCTAGCCGACCACAATCTATGACTTCAACAAGGCGTGCATCCCAGCGCAAAAGGGTAAAGAGCCTAATTGCTATCTTCAAGTTAATGGCCATTCCGCTGTCCAGCTGGCAGAGTAAAAATAGCATCCGATTGGAACAGAATTGGATTTGTTTTTTGCTCAAAGGCTTGGCAGAAGCCATTGGGACATTGTCCTCTTTGCTACATGAGCAGGCAAAAACAGCCTGCAGACTTTGTTGAGCCGTCAAGGCTTCACTTCTCATACCTGTAAGATTGATGTTTCCTCCAAATTCAGCTTTGCCAAAATTTTCATGATAAGTCTGTAAGCGATCATGGCACATCCATCTCGTGGAGGTCAAGTATTGCGAAGATACCAGGCCCAGGAGCCAGCTCGAAGCCGCTCACTATCAGCACAGCGTGCTCCGTCAACACCTGCACCAAGCTGCCGCCAGTGTTAGCCTTTACACTTAATCTCAGTGGAGATCCTCAGAAAGCTACTGAGCTTGCTATGAGGCTACATGCTCATTTGGTTCAATATGCTTAATAAAAACTTGTTGGTACAAGATATGTTCTAGAGAAAACTATTGCAACAAATCATCACTAAGAACAGGAGTGGGGTACTGCTAGTCACCCTCCTGATCCCCACTGGCCTCTTTGTCTCACTCTGCTGTTGGAAGGGTCATAAGGTGCCCAGGCCCTAGGTGACCCCTTTTCCTTAATTGATGTAGGGAGTGCTTTCACTGCCTAAATAGTTATTCTTTTCTTCTGTGCCATCCTGTCACCATGTTTTGAATTGAAGCATTACAGCCAGAAAGCACATGGATTTGGCTGATGACACGGCAGGCATGGTGAATAGTGGTTGCCATAGAGATGGGCCAACTGATTGAGCAGAGAGCCTGTTCTGAATATCATAATTCTTTTATGTAATACAGTTATTCTTGTGTTGCAGTTGCAGGCCAGTGAAAGTGCAGCAGTTCATGCCCAACCAGGCGCTGCACAAGTTCCTCCACAGGCGCAGACCATTTTTCGCCACACTCAGGCCCCCATAACTTGACTTCATGCCATGATGATCTAGTTGCAAGCCATGCAAACTCCAATCCTGACTGCCATGTAGAATATCCACTTGCCTGCAAACCCGATAAGCTGCCGCAAGCATTGGGTCAGCTGCAGGAGATGCAGTCACTTCAAATGTACTATAATAGAGACCCCTAGGTGCATGAACATGTCAGAGCACTACAACGCACCGCCACAGGCACCTCAGCAACGTGCTTCAAGTTGAAGTGCACAACCTCTGACTTAGCAGTGCGACGGTTGATGCAATGCTTTGTGTTCTGTTAAGTTATACTGGATACGAACAAAAAGAGCAGGGACACAAATTGATAGCTCGAGAAAGGTTTAGTTAATTTGTTGTTAATAAACGCAGGAATGCAGTGGAATGTGCTTCAATCTTGATTGACAGGGAAAGAACCCTGATGAACAGCCAAAGCCAGCTGATAAGGAGACAAGGCATCAAGCCTCCTGTTGTAAACACTGTCAAGGTCACATCAAAATGGAGGCCTGGACGCAAGAGGGGCGTGCTTGCAGATGCATGTGGGCGCGTGCACAGGAAGCACCAAGGTTGCAGCCCTCTGTTCGCAGCTGCTACAGAGAGCCTTACCGCATACAGTGAAGACAAGGATCTGGGGAGCACATCAAAAACAAATTGGCAGGGAAGCAGGCTCAATGCTTCCAGAACCAGTCCTGAAGCGCCATGGGAGCAGAGGGCGTCCACGGTGGGCATATGCCTCTCTTGCTGAGCACTCATTCCGGGAGCAGCTGTGCATGGACACTATGGACGTAAAACCTTGGTGCAGTAGCCATGTGTTAGCCCCTTGGCAGCGCATGCTAGGCACTTAAACGTTGGTGATGTATCTGTTCGAATGCTGCTCACTCCCACAGCCTCCAGTCCGGACCTGCTTGCTGGGTGTCACCATCAAGAACTTTGCCCTCGTGGAGCAGCAGGAGCTTCAGTTTGGACAGGGGCTCAACGCCATCACCGGTGAAAGCGGCTCTGGAAAATCGGTGCTGGTGAGCCGGGCGAGGCAGGGGGCGATCAGTTGTGTGATCTGCAGCATTTTTGCAGGGCCGCTGGACACACCGGGGAAGGGGGTTACACACTGCATATGCAACTTTGTAGACTGAGAGGCATCACTGCACGCATGACCGATGCCGACGTCTGAACTCCGTGCCAAGCCATTTGTGGTCCGCAAGCTGCCCTGAGCTGTGGCAACCCTTTGGCACAATCACGTGGACCCGTGACCTCCCTCCTCAGACGTGCGGTGTAGCTTGCCATCAACCCGCTTGCCATGGCAGGACTATGCTTGCCCCAGAGCCTGCCCCTCCCAGCCCCAGCCACGCGCCGCCTCAACGCCCTGTGCCCTTCTCCTACACCCCCCAGGTGGAGGCCCTAGCGCTCCTGCTGGGTGCGCCGGCCCCGCCCGAGTGCGTGCGCGCCCCCGCCGAGATGTCCGTCATCCAGGGCTGCTTCTGGATGGCGGCGGGCGGGGGCGCGGCCCTGCAGCAGCCCCTGAAGGAGCAGGGCGTGCCCAGCCGCGCGCTGCCCCCTGTGGACATGCCATCCAAGCTAGACATCCGCAGAGAGGTGGGGAATCAGTGGCCGCAGACCAAGCACGTGCGCAGCAAATAGGGGCTTCTGTGTGAGACCTGTGGCGGGCGAGGCCAGTCCAGGAGGCGCGTGGCCAGCAAGGGCCATTGTATGCCGTCTGTTCATTGCAGAATTTTTGCACAAAAGTCCCTGCCCTCCCTGGCCCCTTAAACATGGCTAATTGGCATTAATACCAGATCGGCAACATGTCTGTCACTAAGCCCACCCACGCACACACATGCACACACACAAGCACGTACACATGCGCACACGTGATCACAGATCCTCGTTGCCACGCCCGGGGAAGGCAGCACCCCTCCGCGTCTCCGCTCCCGCTGCTTTATCAATGGCTGCCCCGTCACGCTTCGTGCACTGCGCGCGCTCAACGGCCTGCTGGTGGACATGAATGGCCAGCACAGCTCGCTGGCGCTGGCAGACCCGGGCACGCAGATCGCGCTATTGGACCGGGTGGCGGCGTGCGGGAGCCTGGTTGCAGAGGTGGGGCTGCGCAGGTTGCAGAGGTGGGGCTGTGCAGGTTGCAGAGGTGGGGCTGTGCAGGTGGCAGAAGTGGGGCTGTGCAGGTTGCTTGCAGCGCGAGGTGGCAGGAGAGCCACGCTTGTTGCTGAAATGTGGAGTGTACGGCAACACTGGGGCTTCCAGTGCTGCAGGCAAGGCTTCGCTGTGCGGGAGGCTTGGCTGGGTGTTGGTGTGGTTGTTGGGGTTGCTCGACTCATGCGGGGCCAATGTGGTGCAGACAGCTTTGTGCACGACCTTGGATGTAAGAAAAGGTGCCAGGCATGCGCCACGTGCAGCGTGCGTACCCCCTCTGCACTACGCCTGTGCCACTGGTGCCCAAATGCCCGGGATACTGAGCAGGGCATATGTGCCTTGTGCTGCAGCACATGCCATGCCCCGGCCTGCGTTTCAACCATGCAACCGTTTGGCTACGTGTGAAGGTGCGAGGCATCTGCCACATGATACGCATGCACGCACCCCCTCAGCGCTGCGCCTGGGCCGCAGGTGTCACGCACTCTGAAGGCCATGCAAGCAGTGGAGGCGCAGCTGGAGGAGCTGGACACGCTCAGCGACGAGTACGAGCGTGCGCTCATGCGCAAGATGGTAGACTCGGTGAGCGCGGTCTGTGCACGCCCATGCATGCCCTAGTGATGGCCTGAGCGGAGTGAGGTGCCCGAAAAACAAGCCCCTCTTTTGCCGCTGAGTGAGCGCCCCCGTGTGCCACCTATTGAGCACCTCATGCCCTTCCTGTGCCTCTTTCTTGCGCCTTGCGCTCCTTTTGCGCTTCTGGTGACTCTCCCCCGCATCCCCACCCACATAGCTTGTGCAAGCCACAGGCAGCCTTTTGGGGCCAATGTAAAGCAATGTGCACCGTGGACCAATGTAAAGCAATGTGCACCGTGGACCA
>LKMJ01002879.1_pt1 | contig 15933 bp, 11 predicted proteins | sample 643391 | NCBI WGS metagenome assembly LKMJ01 (sample SAMN04112250, study PRJNA286221) | soda lake metagenome | biome: soda lake; feature: Kulunda Steppe; material: water; isolation source: sample PL-Br10 brine of Picturesque Lake | place: Russia: Kulunda steppe | collected 2010-07
CCCATCCACCAAGCCCACCAAGAAGCAACCATTAAGGCGGTAGAAACTAAAACAAGTCCTGTGGTGAAGGCTAAGCCTTTCTTTTCTTTAACAAGCTCTTTTAGCCCCCAGAAGGATAGTATCAGTACGGGGAACCAGTAGAAAAGACCTCTATGAGGATAGAAAAATAGCTTCTTCAAAATAAACGTTAACTCTACAGGATCTATCCGGAAACCTTGCTCCATTAACTGGGGTATGGTAGAAGAGCTTTGCTGTAACTGTGGGAATAAAACAGGATCTAAGAAGAATCTCGGGAGCATCCAAGGATAACCGAAAACCACAGTGTTGTAGATTAGCATAGGTAGGACGCCTACAAAGTTTCCTAAAAGCAGGTAGTAAGGCATGTCCTTGTACTTGTAAAGGGAGTAAACGAAAAGCGCTCCAACAACCGGTGCTGCTGTAGGATCAACCATGACTCCTATACCGCCTAATATGCCTGCAGCTGTAAGATATTTCCAAGAAGGATTTTCTCCAGACCTGTAGACTAAGTAGAAAGAGGAGAAGCTGAAGAGAGTTACGACTGCGTTAGGCATGAAGTTAGTACCATAATTTGTAATTATCGTTCCAAAGGCGAAGCCAAATGTCAGAAGAAGTCTTTTGGTTTCATCTTCAAGAAACTCTCCTGATAAACGGTAGATTAGAACTGCTAGTATAGCAAGCGAAAGTGTTGAAGTAAATAAAACTACCAGAATCAGTGACGAAAGATAGAAATCGCCAGGATCAGTCATTGAATAGATAGTCTCGTCATTTACTTGGAAACGAGGCTCTAGATCATCATTATTTATGCTGGTATCTCCGCCTAAAACTGTGTAGACTGTTTTCCAGCCGCTGTAGATAGGGGTTGCGAGGAAAGCCATGCCGGGCTCTTTATCGCTGTAGTGGTCGCCTTCATAATAGGAACGGTCTCCGGCCTTCCAGTAGTATTCATTGATATTAGTGGTTCCTTCGTCTACCATAGACATCGTCAAACTGAAACGAGAAACCTCGTTAACCCCAGACCAATGAACAAATAAGCCTGCTAGAAGGAAAACTGTCAAGAATATCTTTAATTCTCTGCTATCTAATCCTCCCATCTGTAAACCCTCCAGTTCTCTGTATTCAGTATCATGTCTCGTCTCTCTACACGATCTACAATTTCATAGTTGTCTTCTATGTAATCTTCGACAGGAAGCTTGTCAATACGGTTATACGTGATAATATACTCGTAATTTCTCTTTTCAAAGTGTTGTACAACCTCTGTTTTATTTATATTGCCGGCAGCATACTGCTCGTAGAAACCCCAGGTCTCCGGCGAGTAGTCTTCAGTAATACCGAGCTCATAACCTATGTGTTCGACGTAGATAGAGCTGTTTGAAGCTTTGATGTACGAAACAATATCTTCATCCGCTCCGGCATTATAGTCAGGCATTTCCTGGATATCGAATACGTTTCCTGAAATCATAGGAGCTAGTAAGAATATTAGTAGCTGAGCTATCAAAATATAATTCAGTTTTTTCTTTAGACTTTCAAGATGAGTGTAAAGTATGCCTGTACAGATTACAGTTATTGCAAAAGGCTCTATGGCTGAGTAAACCCAGGCTCCGCCTCTAAGCATCTGGAAAACCATTAGAGCTGTCGCAAATAAAAAGTAGGAGCCTAGAAGTCTGTCTTTAAACATGTAGATATAGTAAAGTGTTAGACCGAAAACTGGTAGAAACGTGAAATGAATCCAGTTAATTAGATCCCATCTTACTTCAAACCCTGCAACGTTTGCTAAGAAAATATTTTGAAGCGCATGAGGCGACCAGAGATGAAGTAGAACAAGACTTGTTAACAAACCGGTGAAGTAGAAAATGTTTAGTCTGATCAAATCTCTGTTAGTATTGTAAAGCTTTTTGAAAGATCTCTCTTGTAAAAGCTCTATCTGTTTTGCTATTCCGGGTTTCAGAAGTAGATATACAGAGACTGCTAGAAAACCGGCTACAAAACTTTGCTTGGTGAGAAAACCGGCTAGGAAAAGCATTGAACTAGGAAGTATATGTTTTTTTAGTGCTAGATATATGCCTCCAAGCGAGAATAAAAGTGCTACCATATCTGTACGGATTGTGAAAGCAGTAAATATTGTTAGATACGGTATTAGAAAAATTAGAGGTATTAAATAGTTTTTATTTCCTGAAATCTCTTTTATAATCAAAAATATTAGGAAAGTAACTCCCAAAGAGGATAAGAAGTTTATTATTCTGCCTGTTAAAAGCTCTAGACCTGTAAAGTATCCTAGACCAGCCATCAAGAAATAATAGACGGGAGTGTACTTCACTGCTTTAAAACCGTTCTCTAAAGTTGGCTCGCTGTAAAGAGAACCGGTTTCCATTAAATTTTCGGTATTCTCTACAACAAAACCTTCGGAGTAGTCTAGGTCGTAGTCGTAAAATATCAGAGATCCTGCTACTAGACCGAAGTTCAGTAGACCTAGTGTTATAGATAGTGCTAAAATAATTTCTAGACTAGATTTATTTTTCAGTCTACTTTTTAGATAACTCATTTGCTTTGCTTTCCACTTGTTTTGCTTTCTCGACCTAGCATGTTTAAATCTTGGTTTTCGCTATAAGATAAAGGCTAAACCCTGCTTTTCTCTGTATTCATATCTCTCGAGATAAAGGATATAAAATAAATAAACTTCAATATACTTATTGGTTGTCTACATTACTAAATTCAAAAGAACTGGTAAAATGAGTTATGAAAAGGTAAAAGATCGTATAAATACTAGTAGGCGTTCCGTATTAATTTCGGCAGTAATGGCTCTAGCTATTACTTTGGTGTTTATGGGAGGATTTCCGTTCTATGATGAATCGCCAGAAGATAGAAAGGTTGCAGTAATTGTTTTGGATGGAGGGGACTGGAAAGTTGTCAACCAGTTGATTGAACAAGACAGAATACCTCACACTGAACAGATGATAAGAGAAGGTACTGCCGCAGATTTCCAAGCACCTGAAGCATTTTCTCCGCAGTCCTGGACTATGATGGGCTCAGGAATGTCCTCAGAGAATCTTACTATAGAGAGAAACTGGAGTTACGAAACTGAAGAAGGTATGAGAAGAATAGATTCGAACGCAATAGAACGCCGAAGGTTTTGGTCGTATCTTAACGAGTATGGTATAGAGACAGGTATATACAGCTGGCTTATTACTTGGCCTGTTGAGCCTGTTGACGGCTTCATGATATCCGGTCACTTAGCACAGAACACTGAAACTATGTCTTATCCTGAAGTCTCAGAACTAGAAGTAAGTGAGGATACAGTAATTAACTCTATGATGGGTCTAGACACGTATGACGCAGCGAACAAGGTTCTTGATGAATACAAAGGTATGGAGGTTATGACGTTCGGATTCGTAATTTCTGACAGGATGAAACACAACTACTGGAAGTTTCTAGATAAAGACAAGTATCCTGAAGCCGAAGAAGAAAGAGAACTGATTTATAAGAACTATGAGGAGGTGGATGAGTTGGTTGGCAGACTGAGATCTGATGGGTATACTGTCATCCTAACAAGCGACCACGGATTCATAGATGATCCTGGGGAATATGATGGAGACGTAAACTTATTCCTAAACGAAATAGGGCTTTCAGAGTTCGAAGTAGATAATGAGGAAGAGAGAGCTAAAGAAAGAAACGTCGATAGTGATGCAGCAATCTTCCAACTTGTACACGAGAAAAGAGTTATCAACGAGACACATTATGAGTTTGTCTTAGACCATATCAACAAAGACGTTCCTCCTGAGGAAATAAAGAAGGAGCTTAGCAAGATCTATCTAACAAACGGCGAGAGTTTCGTGCCGGAAGTAAGCTATGATGATGAAGAGAGTGTGTTCAACGCTGTTATGAACTTTAATAGAGAATCGATGGGAGAAAACCAAGTAAGAGACAGACATACACATCTATCTTATGCGAGAGGAGAGATACCAATAAACGATATACCGCTCTATCTAGAGTACGAAGGACAGGAGTATAAGGAATGGATAGGTCCGGAACTATCAGGTAACCATCCTCCCGGAACAGACGGTATCTTCATAGCTGAAGGTGATGGGGTAAAACAACAAGGCTTTTCAGAAGATATCGAGATAGGAACTAAAGATTTGACACCTATAATGCTTTATTTGAAAGGCGTTCCTATACCTGAGGAGATGGACGGGGATGTGCCCGAAGGAATTATAGAGACCGGTTATATGGATGAATATCCTAAGATTTATGAAGACATTAATACTTGGAGAAATGCTACTGAAGTCGAAGATGAAGAGACAAGCCAGGAAGAACAGGAGAGAATAGAGAGAAGGCTTGCAGAGCTAGGTTACTTGAGCTAAGGCGAAAATTATGAATAAAAGAATATTAACAGCATCATTGTTTTTAGCCGCTACTCTTACTTTCTTAGCTGTGCAGCCGTTAGCTGAAAACTTTTAGGATATACCCGTCCAAGAAGATACAAAAGTTGCTGTAGTGGTTTTAGATGGAGCAGACTGGAAACCAGTAGATCAGTTGAGAGAGAAGGATCGAGTACCTAATATAGAAAGTTTCATCCAGAAAGGTGTCTATGGAGATCTTGTTTCGCCTACATCGTTCTCACCTATTAGCTGGACAAAAGCAGCTACAGGGAAGTCAAGAGAAAATACTAGTGTCCAAGACTGGAACACAGAGTCAGATGAAGGAAACCGTAGGATGGTCAGGAGAGAAGATGTATCGAACAAGAGAACTTGGGACTACCTCAACCAAGCTAATAAGACTACAGGGGTTTCAAACTGGCTTCTGACCTGGCCTGTGGAAGAGGTATCCGGTTTCATGATATCTGGGCCTTTAAGAACAGCAGACCACGATCTTTATTATCCTGAGCATGGGTTCAATGAAAGCGAGAAAGAGATTATAGAGGAGGCCTCAGAATGGGAAGAAGCAAGAATGAGTATGGAAAGAAAAGAGGATGTGGATTTCCTAGCCTTAGGTATGAAGAATCTGGATGTCATACAGCACCATCTGGGAAGTTTGTAGATCCTGAACCTTTCGAAATGGAAGAAATAGAGGAAGATCAAGAATACAGAGAGGTAATATACACCGAGTATGAGAAGCTGGATGAAGTCCTAGCAGATTTCGATGAGGACTGGAATGTTATGGTGTTTGGTACATCAGGTTTTGAAGCCGAAAATAAAAGGGAAGGGTTTCCCAGCACAACGTACGCTTTGAATGTTAACCCGCTAATCGAAGAATTAGGTTACGGCAACTTTACACAGGAAACGACTAGAGGAACAACCTTAGACAACGCAGAATCAGGTACAAAGGCAGAGAGATGTCCTTTAGAATATCCTAAGAATGATGTTATAAATGAGACTACGATGCAGTTCCGAATGTGCGTCCTAGACGATTCTTTAGATATAGAACAGTTCAAAACAGATTTTAAGGCTGTAAAATATAGAGATGGTACAAATCTGATCAAGAGTATGGAGTACCGTGAAGAGACGGAGGATATTATATCTTATATACGGATTGACAGAGAAAATATAGTTGAGGAAGATTTTAGGGAGGCGCCGACCAATCAGCCTCTGGTTGATGACTCTATGCCGTATATTGACCCTGCTTTAGGTCTAGAACTTCCTGATGGACGTTATACTAAGCTCTGGATTGGTCCTGAGAAGAGCGGCGATCATCCTCCCGGAACAGACTCTATATTTCTGGCTAAAGGACCTGCATTTGAGGAAGGTAAACAGTTGGATGAAGGAACGATTTCCATGGTAGATATAGCTCCTACGGTCCTCTATATGTACGGTCTTCCGATTCCAGAACAGATGGATGGCCGGCCGGTTCTTGAATTGTTCAGAGAGGATTTCAGAAATTCTCGGGAGGTCCAAACAGAAGATATTTCAACTCATAAAAATGTAACATATCTTAGTGAAGTAGACGAACAGAGAGATGAAGTTCTTTCAGAGAGATTAAGAGATATAGGTTATATGGTGAGAGAGTGATATTAGAAAATACAAAACTACAGATAATAGTATCGGTTTTACTAGCCTTTACACTATCTTTGGGTTTTCTTCACCACTCTTTTTCACAGACGCCTGATGACCGGAAAGTAGCTGTAATAGTGCTTGATGGTGCTGATTTTGAGGTTCTTGATAAACTTAAACAAGAAGGCGAGCTTCCGAATATAAAGGAGATGGAGCAGGAAGGTTTAAGCACTGATTTTAAGACTCCTACATCTTTCTCTCCTCAGGAATGGACTATGATGGGTTCAGGGATGTCTGAAGAAAATATATCTATAGATAGGGACTGGAGCTACGAGGATGATCAGGGAAATCAGAGAAGGCTAGATTCAAATGCTGTTGAGAACAGAAGGTTCTGGTCTTATCTTAACGAGTATGGTGTAGAGACAGGAGTGTATCACTGGGTGATGACTTGGCCTGTGGAGCCTGTAGACGGTTTCATGGTGTCAGGATTTCTGTCTGCTAACTTGGACGAAATGACTTATCCGGACCAGATTAAAATATATGATGAAGAGGTAGTAGACTCCCTCATCCTCTTCAATACTTTCGATACTGCAAACAATCTTATTGAGGAGTATAGAGGTATGGATGTCATGGTGTTCGGGTTTCAGGTCTCTGATAGGCTTCAGCATAGCTTCTGGACCTATGTAGATGATGATAATCCGGAGAACGATAAATACCGAGAGCTGATGTACACCCCATATAAAGAGGTTGATGAGATGGTAGGTGATCTAAGACCTGAATACACTGTTATACTGGTAAGCGATCACGGTTTCACAGATCCTTGGGTGGAAACCTACAGAGCAGATATAAATGACTTACTTCAGGCTGCAGATTTAGCAAAATTTGAGGAGGAAGAGGAAAATCTTGCCAGAGACTTAGAGTTCAGCGATGAGTATCCCTTGGAACATCTTTACGATGAAAATGAGCCTCTAAATGCAACACATTACAACGTAAGGTTCAATCATCTAAATGATGAAGATCCTAACGAGGTAAAACAGAAGCTTTCCGAACTAGGGTTTTCAGATGGGTCGTCGCTACTGAAAGATATAGAGTATAGTGAAGGGGGCTTCAACGCGGTAATGTATCTAAATCCGGATGAGATGCATGAGCCGGAGCTAGATGAGGTAAACATGCAGCTTTCATACGCAAGAGGGGAACTACCTATACTTGAACAGAAAATGAGTGTTTCCTACCGTGGAGAGAGACTAGAAACAAGGCTGGGTCCTAAACAGACAGGAGACCATCCTGCAGGTACTGACGGAGTTTTCTATATAGCGGGTGAAGGGGTCAGAGAGGAAGGTAGAACGGACATAAATATTAGTTCTAAGGATTTAACTCCTATAATTCTCTACTTGAAGGGTGTTCCGATTCCTGAAGAGGTGGATGGAGACGTTCCGAAAGATATTTTCGCTACTGACTATCAAATGATGAACAGTCCTGAATATGCAGATATAGAGGTTATGAGAAGTGAATTTGAACTTGATATAGAGAGAGATGATGTGGAAGAGGATAGAATAAATGAGAGGCTGGAAGACTTAGGCTATCTACGTTAGATTAAACTCTTAACTAGATTTAAAAACAGTTGAACAAATTCAATGTTATGAAAACGTCTTACATCCTGGCTTCTGTTGTTTTGGTTGTTGGTATCTTAGGCATAGGTTTATTTTTTACAGGAGATGATAATAAGGTTCCCAACTGCTGGGATAAATCTGAGGACTGTGTCTATGAAGAACTTGAGAAGACTTATAACTCATGTAATGAATGGTATATAGCCGATCCTGAGGAAGAGCTTGAATGTGAATGGACAGGAGAAGGTTTGGAAAGTATTAAGCTTGTAACTGATCCCGGCAACCATGTACCTGGTCCCGTAACTGAAGAAGAGTACGATGTAGGACTTTATGACAACGGCGTTACAGGTCAACAGGACTTAGAGTTTTTACCTGATGGAGATCTGCTGATAGGAGATCAGTCCGGAGGAATACATAGAGGAGAACCTGAGGATATGGCCCAGATATCTTATTTAAGAGATGTATTTGGAGAAGAACTCGGAGACTTTGTAGGGGTTAAAGGAATGGCAGTAGACCCAGATTTTGAAGATAACAACAAACTCTATATTTACTACTCTATAAGCGAGACCGGAGAAACAGGTTTTGAGGCAGAGATGAATCATGGTATCTGGGAACACAGAGTTTCTAGCTTCAGACTTGACGAGGAAGATTTACAGCACAGTAAAGACTTAATTACTTTTGATGGAGCATTTTGGCACACTGGAGGAGGAGTAGAAATCGGACCTGATAGTAAGCTATACGTTACTGTCGGTGACGCAGACGAACCGGTATGGTCCCACGATAAAGACTCCTATAGAGGTAAAACTCTAAGAGTTAATCTAGACGGAACCGTTCCTAAAGGAAATCCCTACGAAGACAGTATTATCTACACTATGGGACACAGAAACCATCAAGGTATATCATGGGATCCTGAGACCGATAATATCTGGTCGGCAGAACATGGTGGAGAGAGGAATGATGAGATAAACATACTTGAGAAAGGTGAGAACTATGGATGGGGCGCAGAATATAGTTGTGGGGTTGAGATGAATAGCTCAATAGACGTACAGGATATAAAAGAGCCTGTACAGTGCTATGAAGACTGGACTATGGCCCCGAGTAGAACAGAGTTTGTAGACGACGAGACACATCCGTGGTATGGAGATATGTTTGTAGCTGGTTTAAGAGGTAAACATCTCAGAAGATATGACGTTGAAGGAACCAGTATAGTAGATGAAGAGCTATTTTACTTCAATGAAGAGTCTCCAGACAAGACAGGAGTTGCACGAAGACTGAGAGACGTTGAGTTCCATGAAGGCTCTCTATGGCTGATAGGAGATATAGGTCGGGAAGAGCCTGCTGCAGGCGTTATCCAGATAAAACCTGAGAACTAGTCTAAGGACTTGTTTTCGAGTCCTTCGGCAAGTTTCTCACCCATAATTTGGTGACCTTTCTGGTTGAAATGGACATCCCCTTCTCTTATTATTAAATCCTCTATAGGATTTTGCTTTATTTTATCTGAAGCACCTATAAAGTCGAAGTTGTATCTGTGCGCTAACTCTTTGTAATCATCCACGTACTGTTCGTTTCCTCGTTCGTCAAGCAGATAAAATATAAGATTTGTATCTTCTTGTTCAGCTTTTTCCGCGATCTTTATCATGTATTTTTCTAAAGGCGAGTTATTGAATTCTTGCTGATCTTTAAACTCGGAATGTTTCTCTATCAGCATATCGTTTATCTCTTGCTCCCTGTCTTCTATATCCTCGGGTAGTTCTTTTTCTGCTTCTTCACGGAACTCTGCTGATTCTCTTTCCGATCTTACATCGCTATACCGGAATCCTACAATAACGGTGTCCGGATCTGTCTCCAAAGCTTTCTCAGTAAGGATATTGTAGTAGTCTTTGATTCCTGTACCGGGGACACCCATGTTTACTGAGTCTATATCTCTCTCAAGATTTTCTTCAGCTACCTCGGTATAACGGTCTGTTTTGTTTACTCCCCATCCGAAAGTAAAAGAGTCGCCTATATATACGACTCTAGGATCTTCCGATTCTTCAGAGAGTTCATCATCTCTAGCACCTACGCTATTGGTCTCCACTTTGTAAGGAGGAATTCTGTATCCATCAGCACCATAGTCTACCCATACAGATCTGTTAGGCCTTAAGTAGCTACGGACAGGCCCATCAGGATTGTAACGTATGTTCATTCCGTGATTAGGATCCTCTAAACTCTGATTTACTTCCAAAGAATCTGAGTAAACTGGTTCCTCTTGATAAGTGATTAGGAAAACTATTGTGAATATTAAAAGGATGTTTAGTGCTATAAAGAAAGGTTTTTTACCAATAAACTTTCTGAAAGATTCTTTTATATCGCTCATCTATCCAGATCATTTCTCAGTATATTTTCAAGATTTTCTGTAAGCTTAGTAGTCAGTATCTTATGAGACTGTTTGTTGAAATGGTTGTCAGGACCTTCAAGCGTCTTCTCATTAAGTGATAACTCTGACAATTCTTCAGGGTGGTCTACCAGTTCAACCGAGTTTTTTTCTGCCCAATCACTGTAAAGATTCCGTCTCCAACCTGCTCCTGCACGTTCTTCAAATAGTATTAATGAGGAATTGTTTTTTTCTGCGGCTTGCTTTATTTTATTTAAATTATCTTCGAACTCCGTATTATTTTCATCTATACTGTTCATGTATTCCTCTTTTAGACTGTTTCGTTTTTCAACTATTTCGGTCTCGCTAGCTTCTTCATTATCTTCTAATACTATTTGCTCGGCTTCGTCTCTTAGCTCTCTTTGTTTCTCAATTGAAAGCACATCGTGAAAAGCTATATTTACTAATACAAAGTCTGTTTCGTAGGATCTACCTCTTTCTAAGTAGAAGTTTTTAAACTCTCTAATACCCCATCCGGATACGCCGGCGTTTATAATCTCTACGTTCTTATCTAAAGAGTTATTTAGTCGGGTTTCTGTCTTTGTGGTATAACGGTCTGATTTGTTTACACCCCATCCGAAAGTATGAGAGTCGCCTATAGCTAGTATCCTGATAGTGTCCTCGGGTTTCTCTCTTTCAAATTCTCTTCCTCTAAGGCCTTCGTTGTTAGTTTCAACCTTGAAATAAGGTACTCTATACTGGTATCCGTCCGTATAAACACTTATATTCGGCTCCATTAAGTAGGGTATAGGACCTTCTACTTCGGTATTAAAGTCGCCTGGTCTTTGAGGCTCCTTAGTAAGATCTATACTGCCTTCAGAAGATATATCGTCTGAAAATGTCGAAGATTTATCCAGGTCTCCAATATCTGACAATATAAACACTATAATAACTAACTGTAAGACAACTACGGATAAGAAGATTTTCTTATTCATACATAATTAAAAAGTAGCAAGCGATTGATAAAGCTGTTATGTTTTTCCATTGAGACTTAGTTTAAGACTTCTTAAGAAGTAGAAAAGACTGCTCTCAAAGTTACAGCTCATTTCTTAAATGTCAAATAAGACTATAGATTTATGGATAAAAAGTTAATCTTAGCTTCTTCTTTTCTACTTTCACTAATTTTTGTAATAGGTTTTACGCTCTATACAGAGGATGATTCTTTAGAAAGCTCAAAAATGGAGTTACAGGTTGATGAAGATACCAAAACGGTTCTAATAGTGCTCGATGGAGGAGACTGGGAGCCTGTAAACCAGCTTATCGAAGACGATGAACTTCCTAACTTCCAAAGAGCTATGGAAGAAGGTGTTTACGGAGATTTCAACACTCCTAGCGGTATGCAGCATCTTTCATGGACGCGTATGGCTACAGGGGTAAAAGATGTTAATCCTAACTCGTGGAACGTTGAGGAAAATGGTAGCAGGAGGATGACGGATAGTGGTGATGTAGAGAATAAAAGAATCTGGGACTACCTTGGAGAAGCAGATATTAAGTCCGGGGTAACAAACTTCTTCTTGACGTGGCCGGTTGAACCTATCAATGGATTCATGGTGTCGGAGTCTATGGCTACAACCGATACGCGTTTACAGCATCCTGAAGGTTTCATGGATAGTGATATCGTTAGGGAAGGAACGGAGTTTGAAATCGCATATGAAACACTAGATAAAGATAAAGAAGTACGTTTCAAAACCTACGGTTTCAAGGCCGTTGATGCAAAACAACATGCTTTATGGCGGTTTATAGTCCCGGAGAAGTTTGGGGAAGAAAGAGTTGAAGAACATGATCCTTATCGAGATGAAGTCTATGACGAGTATAGGAAAGTAGATGACTTTATGTCTGAATTTGGCGAGGAATGGAACATAATACTGGTTTCAAGCTTCGGTTTTACGGAGGAAGGAGACTACCAGGCATCAAGTCTTGAAGAGTTCCATGAAGGTCAGTCTCCAGCAGGATACACTTACCCTACTTATGAAGGAGATATGGATCCTATACTCAGAGAGCTTGGATACCTGGATTATGAAGTTATAGATAGGAATGGTGATGAGGAGAAAGCTGTAGACTATAGAGATGCAACTAACTGTCCTATAGACTACCCTAATCCTACATATCTGAACGAAACTAGTTTCCTGTTTAATATTTGTGTAGACGAAGGATTCGACGGCAGTAAAATTGTAGAAGATCTGGAACAGATAAGGTATCTGGACGGTAGAAACCTATTTGAGAACGTAGAATATAGCGCTGATGAAAATCAAATTTCGGGTAAATGGAGATTCTATGAAGATCAAGTGGCAGAGGAAAAAGTTGAACCTTCGTACACACACCAGCCGTTCGCAACTTTTGAAGGTTACGAAGTTGATAAGGCTATAGATCTTAATATGCCTGATGGATCAAATTACAAATACTGGATAGGTCCTGAAAGATCCGGTACGCATGTACAAGATACAGAAGGATTATTTATAGCTCATGGGCCCGACATAGCAGATAGAGGAGAGATGCCTTTAGGTACATTTGATGTTACTGATATAGCTCCTACGGTCCTCTATATGTACGGTCTTCCGATTCCGGAGGAAATGGATGGTAGACCTTTAACAGAGCTTTTCGTGGAAGAATTTAATGAAGATAGGTATATGAAGACAACAAAATCGGGTACGGGAAAGAATCCGTAAATGAGTTTATCTGTGTCTGCGAAGCCGATTATCTCACTGAAATGCAGGACTACAAGTGTCATAAAACCTACTAACAGAAAGATCTGGGTCTTACTAGTAGGATAAAACAGTGAATGTTTATCCCAGCCGTACTCGGTAAATCTATTGTTTTTGTCAGACACTTTTTACAAGGGTTTTATTGAGATAGTTATTATATGTTCTTTCCTCGAAACAAAGTTTTATTCCTGTTTCTTTACCCAGTAATCTTCTATAACAAGAGTGTCTATACCTGAATCTTTGAAACAGTTAACTGCTTCTTCAGGAGATCTGACGATAGGCATTCCTTTCAGGTTGAAAGAAGTGTTGAGTATTACAGGCGTGTCTGTCCTATCTTTGAACTCGGCTATTATGTTATGGTAGAATGGATTTACTTCTTGGTCAACTGTTTGAATCCGTGAGGTTCCGTCTGTATGAGTTACCGCAGGTATTTCTGGCTTCTTATCCTCTAATACATCATAGACGAAAAGCATGTAAGGGCTTTTCTCATTCTCATCTATGTTAAAGTACTTATGAGCGTCTTCCTGAATCACTGAAGGTGCAAAAGGCCTAAAACTTTCTCTGAACTTTACTTTTTTGTTTATCTTGTCTTTCATGTCTTCTGATCGAGGATCTGCGATGATGCTTCTGTTTCCTAATGCTCGAGGACCCCATTCCATTCTATCTCTAAATACTGCGACTACTTTACCCTTCTTCAGATCTTCTGCAATTTTTTCCGTTAAACTGTCCTCAACTTTCTCATAGTCTAAACTGTAATTCTGCAAGGTTCTTTCAACCTCCTTATTAGAGTAACTTGGACCGTAGTAACAATGTTTCATCTCCTGTTTCTCAGAAGATCTGGCTATGGCTGCTCCTAAAGCACCTCCAGCATCTCCTGCTGCAGGCTGTATCCATATGTTCTCAAACTTTGATTCTTTTCTTAATCTTCCGTTTGCAACGCTGTTAAGACCTACGCCACCAGCTATACACAAGTTCTCGGTATTGGTCTGTTGGTAAAGATTTTCTGCCTGTTTCAGAAGTATTTCTTCAAGTAGCCTCTGTGTGGTTGCAGCTATATCTTTATGTCTCTGCTTCAGTTCCCCATCTCTTTCTCTTGGTTCTCCAAGAAGCTGAATCAGTTTTTCGCTCCACATTTTCTTGCTGTAGGTATAGCCGAAATAACTCTGATCCATTTTATAAGATCCGTCATCATAAACCTCGATTATATTACTAAACTCCTCTCTATAGCTTGGTTCTCCGTAAGAAGCTAGACCCATTACCTTAAACTCTCCATTGTTCACCATAAAACCAAGATAAGCGGTTATAGTGCTGTAAAGTAAGCCTATAGAGTCAGGGAAAGTAATATGTTTTATAGGTGTTATATTATCTTTCTTGCCTTCAAACATGCAGTTGGTAGATCTTTCTCCTACTCCGTCAACTGTTAGAATAGCTGCTTCGTTGAAAGGAGAAGGGTAGAAAGCTGAGGCGGCGTGAGATTCATGATGATTCATGAACTCGAAATCTCCTGTGAATCCTAGATCTTTCTTCACCTTTTTCTTAAATCTTAGCTTCTTACCTAGCCATTCTGGTAAGGCCTGTGAGAAAAGGTTGTAGCCTTTAGGAAAGGTGTCTAGAGAGGTCTCCATTATTCTAACAAACTTTTGTATAGGCTTCTCATAGAATACAACTTTATCTATTTCCTTGGCACTGAGGTCTGCAGACTCCAGACAGAAAGATATGGCATTTTTTGGGTAGCTGTTATCATGTTTTTCTCTTGTAAATCTCTCTTCTGCGGCTGTAGCCACTATTTCTCCGTCAATAACTATACAAGCCGCAGAGTCGTGGTAAAAACAGGAGATTCCGAGAACGTTCATTAGTACATCTTCTCGTAGCTGGATGTTTTCTCTTTTGAGGTCCAGCCGGTGTTTTTGTCAGTATTTTTTAATGGTTTCATAATTCCTAGTGCAATCCATATAGGTAGTGCTAAGAACAACTGGTTGAACTTTTTTGAGTAGTACTTTACTTTATTTCTCATTTTTACACCACGGGATAGACAAATACGGGTACGGATGAGGTTCCGGCAGTTGATATTAGGAGCCAGAGTATCACTATCATAAGAAAACTGGGCAGTAGCCAGTAGTACTTCTCTTTAATTATATATTCTAATATCTCCTTGACTAAACTTAGGAAAAGCCTCACAGTAACCTTAATGAACTTCAGACCTAATAAATTATGGTGTAAAGGTTCAGTCGGTAGATGTCGAGCGGTAAAAGGTTACAAACCCTCTTGAATACTCTTGAGGAAAGATATGTTTTATTGACAGCTTAGGAAAGGCGTGTTTTAAATTCTTGAACTACTTAGAGTACTAATATAGAGTTAAGTTGAGAGGATCACTAAAGTTATGAGGCTGAGAGACTACTACAGACTAGGTAAAAGTGTATTGAGATCTAGATTCTACCAGGAGACAGGAAACTTCTCAATGCCTTACAAGTACAGCTTTGTCTTAACTAATGTTTGCCAGTCTCGTTGTAAGACCTGTAAGATCTGGAAGATCTATGAGGATAATCCGGAGCTTCAGCAAGATGAGCTCGAACTAGACGAGTTCAAACAGGTTATTGACTCCATAGCAGATGATGCTCTATGGCTTAACTTTTCAGGAGGAGAACCGTTCCTGTTCCCTAATATTGTTGAATTAGCGGAGTACGCGTTTGAGAACTGTCCTAACCTGTTTATGATGAATATACCTACAAACGCGATAAGCAATGACTATATTGCGGACCGTGTAGAAGAGCTGTTGGAGGTTAAGCCCGACCATATCAACTTAACTGTTACTATAAGCTTAGACGGTGTTGGAGAGCAGCATGATGAGATCAGAGGTGTTCCAGGTAACTGGGATAGAGCTATGGAGCTTTACGAAGACTTAGAACGTTACGAAGAGGAGCATGAGAACTTTGAATCAGGTTTCCAGACCACGGTAAGCAAGTACAATATACACAACTTGGATGAGATCTTTGACTTTACAAGTCAAGCCACATTACCTATATTCACTTTCGCACACGAATCATACTACTTCTACAATGAAAGCGACGGTGAAAAAATACAAGATAATATAGATAAAGAAGACCTGATGGAAGGTATAGACTACCTTTATTCGGAATACTCTGTAAACACTTTGAAAGATATAATACCTAAAATTTATTTGAAATTAGCTAAACGGTTCTATGAGAGTC
>LKMJ01002880.1_pt1 | contig 15932 bp, 23 predicted proteins | sample 643391 | NCBI WGS metagenome assembly LKMJ01 (sample SAMN04112250, study PRJNA286221) | soda lake metagenome | biome: soda lake; feature: Kulunda Steppe; material: water; isolation source: sample PL-Br10 brine of Picturesque Lake | place: Russia: Kulunda steppe | collected 2010-07
GCATCATACAGATTTTGAATGATCTTCAAGAGGCAGGTGGGCATGCAATTGCGTTGGAGGTGCTCCCAAAGGGCACACCTAGGAATGGAGTCATATGCCTGCTTGAAGTCAATAAATGCTGCATGCAACCTAGGTGAACCATGAGGTTCTTTTGTTTGCGCAGCATGCAGCAAATGTCTGAGGATGAACATGGGCTGGAGAGTGTTTCTGCCTGGATAGAAACCAAATTGCGTGTCAGGTATCTTATTGCTCTTCTGACACCACTCCGTCACATATACTCTCAGAACATTCACATACAGCCTGTACATTGTTCCGCTCACAGCCAATGTGCGATAGTTGTTTGGATCCAGCACAGGACCTCTTTAATGCAATGGTGTGATTTTGGCTGCCTTCCACTTCTCAGGGATTTGAGCCTTTTCAATCATCAAGGCAAAGAAGCGGGCAAAGTAGGGTGCCAGCACATTCATCTTTTCAACACCATGTCCATTAACAGCTGGCCCCTCTTTCTCAGCATACATGATAAAAGGGGCAGCAATACAGTCAAAGCCAGGTGACGCCCGGACATTCAGCTTGCGCATGAATTGCACACAACAGGGTACAGATCATTAGCTTCTGGAAGTTCGTCGAAGCATCCAGGCAGGCATCCACCCATTCTGTGCACCTTGTTGAAATAGTACCTCATGTGGTGGGTGATTGCGGCCTAAGGGAACGGCCATGTCCCGTGCAGAAGCTCCAGAATTCCCAGTCCAGCGCGCCGCAACCCTCTGTGCTACCCCACGGACAGCTCCCATGAAGGACTGCACTCCTCTGTTGATGGTTCCCCAGCCCCCCCGGTGTCCAGCAGTTGCGCTTTTAGGGCAGCGACCCATGCTTCCTTGTTCCCAGGTATCCAAAATGTGTTGAAGAACTTTCTGCTGGTCCTGTGGAGTTGACTTCCACAGACCCGCCATGCGCTTGTGCTTCAACATTTCCTGTATGGCTTTCAGGGCAGCTACCCTCCGCAGCTACCCTATGTGGTGGAGCTTGAATGCTGTGCCTAGACCTCAGAGCACTACCTAGCTTGCCTTTATTTGTCTCAGTTGCAGGCCCGTTTGGCTTCAGCTAAGCTGCCCTCGTTTGGCAGATGCAGCTATGTAACCTAACCTAACCTATGTGGTGGAGGGCAGCTGTTGGATGGGGCACAGAAGTGCTCATGCAGATATGCCTCCCAGGTATCCTTGGTGATGGGTGTTTGGTGTGCTCCTTTTTGCTTGCGCAGCATAGCATGGATCTCAGAGCTATGTTTGCGCAATCTGTCCAGGAAGACTGTCTTCTTAGAATAATACGCATGCCGTGCAAGCCTGGTCTGTTTTTATATAGTCTTATTTTGCTTGCGTAGTTTTAAGCTTGTGAGATTGTACAGAGACTTGCTTATCCAGGAGAATCAAAACTGCAATTTGTCCAAAATCAACGCCCTCAAGGAATGCTAGCAAGTCTTGTACAGAGCTTCTTCGAGCGTTCAGAAAATTTTGGTGGGATATCAAGAAAAGCCGCCCCAGACAATGCAAGTTTTGAGTGCACCATCCTGGCAATTCTTGCCTACTAGGAAAAAGTCTAGTAGAGAGAAGAGGCTGAGGGAGAGAAGAGACAGCTCTCATCTTATTGCCAATAGCAGTGCTCCTCTTAATTTAGTGAGATCCGATGCCCTGCTGCTGTCAGAAGTCTATTAAGGAAGGTAGCGGCATTCTCTCCAGGTGCCGCAACTACAAATCACCTGCATCGCATGAGACGGAGGCAGGTTTGTCTTAGATGGCACAGGCAGTTACCACATATAGGCAACTTGTTGTGTGAATGATGGGTATTCTAGCAAAGCGCTAGGGAATGTAACCACTGGAATGCAAGTTCAATGCCATAGAGGAATGATGGGATGTGAAGCTTACCATAAATGGTAAAACATGTCTTGGCTCATGCTTGCATGCAGGCGTGAGCCAAGACATGAAGAGATGGGTGTGAAGCAGAATGTGCACTCACCATGTCAGCGCACGTCAGAGCCGTTGCTGCAAAAGATGTTAAGGTGCCTTCACTGGCAAGGCCCCTGTTTGTAGGCAAGACAATGCGGCAAGTGGGGGCTCCAGGCCATGCTCACCTTCCATTTTGGCCACTGCTGTGGTGAATGCCTTGCAGAAGCTGGGCCTCCAGCTGGGCCACATGCGCCAGGCTGGCCTTCGCGCTGTCCAAAGATTGGAAGTAGCGATCACGCTCCGCAAATCGCTCAGGGGGTAGCCTGGGCAAGGGTGTGCGCACTTGGCAATGCAGACTAGATTCATGTGTGTATTTTTTTAACCAGGGACCGGAGGGCGTCTGTGTTTATTTGCTCACAAAAACATGCGGGCAGAAAGCATTGGAGCTGAGAACGAGCATAAAGGCATGCACTTGGGCGACTTGCAATAGATAAGGCATGTCATGAGCCATGAAGCTTGCACAAGAGAGCTAGTGCTCGCGGGAAGTCCACAGAAAAGGAGGTGCTAAAACATACTTGCTGCAATACCAGCGTGAGAAGAGCCATAAGTGTACAGAAGGTTGCTGCCCCTTCAATGTTTTGAATTACTTTCAGGCTCTGAATTCTAGCGTAATGCAGACATTTCCCCTGGACATGCACAATGCATGCAAATTTTCAAGATCGAGTGGCATACACGAGCAGGGCTGTGCTACCCAGGAGCAATGCAGTTGGCGCATCTCAGCGCCAGGGACATCAACTGCAGAGGTCAAGAAGCACCTGACAAAGCTGTTCATGTCATGAAGCAAAGGGAACCCATTTGCACAAGGGACGGAAGGATCAGGGAGAAGCCTCTACTCAGGAGGTGGCACGACACTGTTGAAGCTATGGGCAGCATACCTTTCATACAGGTTGCGGTTGCCTTTGAGGCGAGCAAGCACCAGCTGGATCTTGGCCCCAAGTCCTTGCAGTTCTTTCAACCTACAGACAGACAGATACCCATGTGCACATTATGTTGGCATGCTGCACCACGTACAGTGGCAGGGGCCGCATGGAGTGGGGCACACGCAGGCGCCCATGCAGGCATGAAGGCCTGCGACGAGGCCTGCATTGATGCGCGCGCCCATGAGCAAGTCTGCAGTGATTCACATGATGCGCAGGGCAACGCAAATTCGGGAGCCATCACATCAAGAAGTGCATTTGAGCAACATGAGAAAAAGCGCCTCCATCAGACACACCTATTCAGCATGCCCGACACGTCTGGGGGCTCAGGGGTTGGCGAGGAGGAGGGGTAACCAGCACGGGAAGCAATAAGGTCAGCAGCCCTCTCATCACCCACACTTGCATCTGCCTCCCGGCCTTGGGCTTGATTGCGCACAGGGGCCTTGGTCTCAGCTCCTGCGCCTGCATTCTGAGGCAATTGTGGCTGCACACGCTTGCGTCCGCGCTTGTGCATGATTTGAGCTGTGGGCAGGGGATCGGCCGAAGTGGCGCTGCTTGGGCGTCTGCCTGTGGTATCATCGTGATCATCATCATCATCATCAGCAGCAGCAGCAGCAGCAGCAGCAGCGTGGGTGGCGAAGTTTTCTTGGGCTGCACGGTCCAAGTCCCTTGTAGGAGCAGGCGCTGGCTGTGCACGTTCGCGCTTGGTGCTGCTTTCGGCAGGCGCTTGCACAGGCTTGGCCCGCAAAGAGGCCTCCTCTGCCAGCAGTGTTTCACGGCTCGCAGCCGCAGCCTCGCGCTGGGCCACAGCAGCAGTGGGGATGGGGGCGCTGGCAGGGGGGCTGATTGTGAGCTCAACTGGGGCATGGAGGACGGAATCGGGTCCAGGATTGGGAGGCCCAGGAGCGTTGGGGGAGCGTGCAGGCCCTGGCGCTGCCTTGCCTGCTGCTCTGCTGTTGGTGGGCGCTGGGGGGCTGCCGTGCACATGAGGCAGGACGTTATTGCAAGGCCCTTTGCTGGCTAGACCACCAGTGATGCCTTCACGGGGTTCAGCAAGGGGGCTGCTGCGGGTGGTGCCTGGTGCCTGGTTTGAGCCCTTGCGCTTTTGCCAGGACCTGAGGGTACGTTTGAAGCAAGCAGCAGGGCAGTGTTGGCGGCAACCAAGCAGACAACCTGACGAGTAGCTGTGATTGGCAGCAAAGTCATGATCAGGTTTTTGATCTCAAACCACTCTGTCTAGTGTTTGAGCCAAGCAACAGACCAACTCAACTTACCAACTCACAAACTCACGTATGCATGATACAACTCCTGGGTGTTTTGAACAGGCGGAGGGCAACCACTCCTCTTCCAGCTAGGCCCAAGGGATTCTCTCCAAGGACATGCTGCTAGCCCTATGCTCCCTCCAAGCCCAATGGTTCTCTTGGATGATGGGTGCCTCTGGTAATAGAAATATGGCAAGCCCTAAGCCTCTCCAAGCCTCAACCAGCAGCTCAGCTCCGCAGGCACTCACACACGAGACGCAACCGAGCGGCGCTGTTCTGAGTTGAGGGCGTCCCATCCGCGCCCAAAAAGCTGCTTGGACATGTGGTCTTTCTCCTCCTGCATTTGCAACTTTAGTCTCTGCTGCTTGATAGACTCCGGGCTGGCGGACGACCTACAGGAATGTCAGGCACGGTCGTGCATATGCTGGGCCAATTAGCTTGGTCAGGGCAAGGCCACCTTCTTGGCATGTAACATGACAGGACGGCGTACATGCAGACACCTACACTAGCAAAAAGGGTATGATGGCCAGGCAAGGGAGACTTTGACCCTTGGTGGAAGTGTGGTCCATGAGCTTGCTGTACAGCCACGCCTTCAGCGACACCCTGAGGAGAGCACGCCAGATCCCTCCACCAAGCAAACCCCTGGAAAACATGGTGTTCTAACTCACCACGCTGTTCTCTTATGCACACAGCAGGGGCTTTGTGAACCTGCTGATGGGCACAGGCATGCGCGCGCTCCCTGCCCTGGATACTCACAGTCTCCCATTGACAGACCGCTTCTGTTGGCTTGACAGTTGCTCAAAGCTTGTGCCAAAGAAGAGCTGTGCAATGTCCTCTCGAGTCAGGTCCTTCTGTTTGTGGGGCAGCAGCCCAAAGCCGTGACCTTCTGGGTGAGGGCTCTTGAACAAGGTGCCATCTTCCCTCCCCACATTTAGGGCCTTGAGCTTACCACTGACATGAAACAATGCATACACAGGGCAAGACACAAATGCACATGGAGCGCAAAATGAAGACAAAAATGCACATGGAGTGCAAAATGGAGGCACAGGGCCTACATGAAGTGTATGCGCAAGGCATACACTTGACCACAAGGCTTGAGCTTTTGGCGTGTTCTAAGTGCAATGAGCACAGGTCCCACAGTCCCAAACAAAACAGAGCATACGGTGAGCACTCCAGTGGTACATACAAAAAGAGAAGGAAAACTTGGTAGGCAGTAGAGAACTCCCTGCATCGATTGAGGAAGAGGGGACACTTTGGGCACACTCAGATCACGAGAATGCAATTGTTGGAAATCGCTCCGCTCCAGCCCCTTGACAAGGGACTTCAGCTAGCGCTGTCACTGGTGGCGATGCTGGTGCCATGACATGAGTGGCAACAGCAAAGCTGTGACATGAACGGCCTGCAGCCCTGGAGACGCCATGCCTCCCCTGCACCCTCCCCTGAGCAGCACACGCGGCCCCCGCAGACGCAGGGTGTGCACAGCACACACACACACACACACGAGCCCACAAACAAGCACGCGCCATGCACCCCTGCGGTGGTCGCGCTCAGCTCTGCTCACCTGCGGACGCTCAGAGACGTCTTCTCGCTCAGACTCAGCGCATCCCAGGGTTTGCCGTAGAACTGCAGTGCCAGGTGGGCCCTCCGCTCCTGGGTTGCCTGCTGCTCCTGTAGAGCCTGCTCAGACGATTGAGCGGAGACAGGTGAAAGCAGGTATATCTGGGTCTGGGCTCACAGGGGCTAGAAATGGCACAGGAGTTTGGCACATGTTGGTGCCGAGCCTGGCCAGGGCAGAGGCCAGAAGTGAGGTGAGCGGAACCATGAAATAGGCAGAGGAAATTCTGGGAGAGTCGTACAGTGTATGCATTGATGACTCGGGTTGTACGCCTGGAAGCCCTGTGACGGCAAACCAGATGAGCATGCGAGTGAACTGCCTCAGTCGATTCCAATATCTGGTGGGAAACAAGGACCCCTCCAGGTCCCACACAACTTCCTCCAGATCCCATAGTCCATCAGTACCAAACACACGCGTCAGTGCATTAGATCTGGCAGTGCATCAGTACAAAACACACGCATCAGTGCATCAGTACAAAATATACGCATCAGTGCATCAGATCCTGCAGTGGATCGGTATGAAATACACGCCAGGGGGACAAGCGCAGTCTTGCAGCAAGATGCAGCAGCGTGCATGCATCCTTTGCACACCTGAGTGATACGCAGCTTGATTGTTGCAAGCCTGTCCTGCCCCTGTCGCTGCTCTGCATCATGAGGGCCCAAGCTTGGCTCAGCCTCCTGGCGGCCGCCCCTCTCCATATCCTTGAGTCCATACCTTCTGCACAGCCACCAGATGCAGGTGCACATGCTTTGATCCTTCTTGCTTGCACACATACACACAGATACAGTGGTGGGTCAGTACGGTGCGTCAGTTCTAATTACATGGCGCACTAGCGCGCTTTGCTAGGGGGCAGGCCTAGAAAGAAAAAGCATTTTGGCCTTAAGTCCAGACTCCAGGGACAGCTCAGGCATCCCATCCTCGCCTATGCCCACATCAGTTTGGTGTCACAAAATTGACCTTTATAGGCTTCAAACTCTGTTGCACCTGGTGGCCAGGCAGTATGGCAGTCCCGAACTCACATATGTGCACTGATCATGCCCTGCTCTTTTCTGGTCAGACTTGCCCATGGCCTGCCCAGCACTGCGCGTGACACGTCCTCTCTATCCTGTTTGGATTGCAGCTGCTGCTCCTTGCTGGATTGATGTTGTGGTGGTGGAATCCTCAAAGGGTTGCCCCAGCGCCTGAGCACACACACACACACATACACGCACACACACAGGCCGCCCCAGCAAGCTCAGCGCTGCTGAAGGGTTCTGAGCAGATGGAATGTGCAGGCACACACAACCATTTTCTGCGTGTTTGGATGAAAAAATATTTGCAATGAATGCCAGAGCCAGGGCTTCCTAGTACGCCTGCAGCAGTTTCCTGTGGCAAGGCAAGGTAGCGACTGCTCTCACCCACCAGATCTGCACCACAAACGTCTTGTCCTTCCATTCAAGGTCGGCATAGGCTTTGCCAAAGCGCTCCAGAGAGATGGCCTGCAGCCGCTGCTGCTTGTGTGCCTCTTGGGCTAACACACGGTCAGAGACACTGGTCTGGTGGTTCTTTCTCCTGAGAGCACGGGGCCACAATTGAGCACTGTGCGCAGGAGATGGAAGAGCAGGGATGCCTGTGTCTGCATGCACCTCCTTTGGGTGCCCAACCTGCGGATGTGTGCCTGTCCCATTCCTATCTGCATGCAGGTTGGCTGCTTGCATGATGCATCATAGCAATGGTACATGTGGCTGCATACATGATACACCAAAGCAATTGTGAATATGGCTGCTTGCATGGTGCACCACAGCAGGTTGGCTACTTGCATGGTGCACCACAGCAACGGTCCAAACGGCTGTGCTTCCGTGACACACCGTAGCAATGGTACACTTGGCTTCTTGCATGACAGGGCATAGCAATGGTACGCGTGGCTTCTTGCATGACAGGGCATAGCAATGGTATGAAGCCCCCATTTCCACTCAGGTTACTTCTAGGTTGCCTGTTCAGAATTAATCGCTAAACAAGCCCAGTTCTATCTCTAGTACAATAAAGGAATTCCAAGATGCAGGCCTCCTTGAACTCGAGCAAGTTCAGGGCTTTGTAAGCAGATGCGCAAGGCCACCCCCCTCTGTGATCAGGAGAAAGGTTGATTTTAGCTTTAAAGCACATCTCAGGTTAGTTGCAAATAATGGAAAGGAGGATACCCTGTGCGCACATGTGAGCTGCAACAAGCACTCTGTTCTGAGGAGGAAGATCGTCCCAGGTCACGCCGAATCGCTCAAGAGCCAGCTCGTTCCTCTCCTGCATCCAAGCACACATATGCATACTCTGTGACAGGCTAGCTTTCCCATGAGATAGAAACCTCATGCACCCCACTGTTATACTACCAGCAAACCCAGCTGTGCTTCATTGCATGACATGGGAGCAGTTCCAAAACCCTTCAAGGGACAAGCAGAGTGGCAAAGTCAAGCGGGACTGCATTGGAGTGTGGGAAGGACAGGGCTCTTGCTGTTGACCCAAGCAAGGCCTTTTGCTTCTGCCTTTATTGCAGGAAAAGGCCTCACATATCAGGCTCTTGCTCAGCGCCTTGGAAGATGCGCAAAGAGGCCACAGGCTGTTAGGCAGTCTGTAATATACTTTAACTCGCAATCTACCACATCAACAACATAAATGATATAGCGTGCGTGTCCAGACTGACTGCACAGGTGCACCTTGTCGGCCAGGCGCTCATGTGCATGCATCAAGTGCTCTGGCGCGCACCTGCTGCCAAGAGGCCTGGTAGGCCACCCTGTCCTGCGCTCCTTGCTCTTGCTGAGCCAGGTAATGAAGCCGGAGGCGGAAGATCCTTTCCTCCTCACCCTCTGCCTCAACAGGCCCTGGCTGATGGGATACGGCTACCCTTCCTCGCTCATGCAGGGTGATGGGCTCCTTGCTCCTGCGCTTGGTGCATTATGAAGCAATGCACAGCCTCGCATGCCAATGCCGGCCTGTGCCCAATACAACCCAGCAGTCATGGCAGATGACACAATCCCAACAAAGTGGTTTCTGAGCAAACACTACACTAAACTTATTACCACATTGGCTGTCAGTGACATAAGCGGGCCCCTGGTGACATCTGTGCTTGCCTTGTCAGTCTGGAGCTGGACACCCAAGGAAGCGTAGGGAGCTGGAACAGCAATGTTGTTCATCTTCAACGGCCATCCTGTGCCACTAGTTTGCTGTGCACAAGCAGGGCTAAAAACGAACCATCCTATCACACCTTCTCATTTGCCATTGGCTTATCCTGTCACGCCTTCTCATTCGCCACAGGCCCATCCTGTCACACCTTCTCATTCATCATAGGCCCATAATGTGACGCCTTCTCATTTGCCATAGGCTAATCCTGTTTCACCTTCTCATTTGCCATTGGGCATCATGCCACACCTTCTCATTTGCCGTTCGCCCAACTACACACCTTCTGCAACTGCAATGGTATGAGCCACGCACCAAAGTTTAGACATCATCAGTTTCTTCTGGTGCTCTAGCTCTCTGTAGGGCTTGCCAAATTGGGCCAGGGCCAGGGCGTCCTTCTCCTTCTGGACAGCTCTTTGCTGCGCCCTCACGCTCAAATGCGGCTTAGCAGCCAAACTGCCATCATCATGGCATCTGCAGGTAAAAGACGTTGCATGCATGCTCAGGAGACAGCAATCTCCTTACGCTCGTACATCCAGGGAGCAGACACAAGCAAAGGGTGTCAGTGAAGCAAGAGGGGCATATAGATAGCAAGGCATCACCTTGCTGGGTCAGTTAATTCATTTCCCGGGTCAGCAAGCAATGAAGAAAGCTATCACAGCGACGTCATCTGCAACACAAATGACACAGCTGCTCACGCACACATGCACACTACATGAGCAAACCTAGCATGTTCACAGTCACAAACGCGCACACCATACATAAAACACATGCAGGGCACAAGCATGGGCCCCAAGCACTTGCATCCTTGCTCCCACAGACCGCTTCTCCACACAAGCACAGGCACCGCAAACTGGCTTACTCCCTTGGCAGATTGTGTTGAATTGACAAGAGAATAGCTGCCTCATGCAGACTAGCTTAGCTATGAACCAGGCCTCACACCAACAGACGAGGACCAACACCTCACACAAACAGACCAGGACCTTTGCAGCCCAGGTCCGGCACAGGCAATGCTCCTGCCAAAGGCTTCTGGACACCACCCATTCTGCTCCCCAATTAACAAGCCTCCAGCAAGCCCCGACACAGCCTTAGCAAATTCACAGTAGCCCCTGCAATCTCCTACACAGCGTCGAAACAAGGACAGCTACCTTGGGGCTTTTGCCTCAAGAGCGCGCAGCACTGCAGGTGGAAGCAGGGTTATGCACAGGGGCCTTTGACAAAACCCCATCTTCAAAGGCCAAGCGCACTGGGCGCAGCATTCCGCTGCAAGCCATGTAAAATACATGGACATTATGGAGAATGCCTGGAACAGCCGTCCAGAATTTATCCGGGCAAGTAAGCGCGCAAACACTCAGCATTTGGCGCCCACAGCAATCTCACTACCTCTGCCATAATCACGAGGGGTTTTATGCAACCCCACTGCCTCTGCCATGATCACGAGGGGTTTAATGCAACCTCACTGCCTCTTCCATGATCACGAGGGGTTTTATGCAACCTCACTGCCTCTTCCATAATCACGAGGGGTTTTATGCAACCTCACTGCCTCTTCCATGATCACGAGGGGTTTTATGCAACCTCACTGCCTCTGCCATAATCACGAGGGGTTCTATGCAACCTCACTGCCTCCGCCACACTCACAAGGGTCCGAAAGCAACCTCACTGCCTCCGTCACACTCACAAGGGTCCTGCGGTAGGCTGCAAATCTTCGGGAGTCAGGCCCAGGTGGCGCCCATCCTCATCACCACGGAGAGGCCCGGATGGGATGCCTTGGGCGACGTGGACCAGGGAGGGCTGGGGAACAGACTGGGACGGTGCAAGCGCCGCACATCATATGATAATGGGTGACAGAGTGCAACCAGGTGGCCACAAGAATGCATATGACGCGGCACACCTGTGCTGCGCCTGCAGCAAACAGATCTGTGTCATGAGGCTCTGGACGCAGTCTGCTGAGCAAGCATGGATGATAGAATATCAACTTATTGGCAGGCGTCCTGGGTGGCAGCCATGTCATGGAGACGAACAGCAGCATGAAAGATCAACTTATTGGTAGGCGTCCTGGGTGGTAGCCATGCCATGGCAACATATGGCAGCATGGCCCGGAGGAGCAGCAGACAGACGATATCGCTGCAAGGCCTTTGAACATGGCCCGCCAGTGGTCAGACGGCTCAACCCTAGCCAGGCTGCGACTTCTCTAATTGAGCAAACCATCTGAGCCTTATGGAACTCACCAGCCTCTGCAGAGGCTTAGCTGGAGGGATGCACCTGTTAAGACATGGCAAGGGGAGATGTAGTAAGGACAACACGTAAGCAAACCCCATATGCCTGTATTCTGTACATCTCATTTTTTGAGCTGCTGTTGTTGGAGGCCTGATCAGCTGGCCTCACTCTGCAGGTACAGCTATGTAATCCAACCTGACCTAGATCTCATTCCTTGACGTGCATGGCTTCCCCTACATGTAAAATGCAAGCAACATGCTCAACACCAAGGTATACAAGGTGCAGGCCATGAGAACGAAAAAAATCCAGCCTTGCCCAGCAACAATTGCAAAAGAAAAGCGAGTTTCCGGCATAACTGTGCGGTCAACGAGTGCAGTATATGGTCGCTCCAAGCTTTGAACGCGCAGGTTCCCACGCGCCAACATTCCTCTGTTGCCTTCCTTCTCCCCTCTCCTACTATGACACGTGACAGCTCATCATAGATCCAATGGTGTGCCCGGTGGAGAAGAATCGTATACATGGCTCCCAACTTTGCCACACAAAATGAATTGATCATTTGCACAGGATTGTCTCATATGTAATATAACAAGCATTCTCACCTTCTTCCTGGTTTCCTCCTCCTGTAAGAAACCTGCAACCTCTCCTTGGTCATCCATCCGGTACCCTTCAGCGCTGACATTCTGGGAAGGGAGGCGCGTGTTGCAAAAACCTTACATATTTATATATGCAACTTTTATGCTAATGCTCGATCCGTCATAAGAATAAAGGTTTGCCATCATGTCAGTCAAAGGCAGCCTGCTCAACCTGTTCCTGCAAGCCAGAACCGGCTTCAGGCCAATGCCAGGACTGTACGCTCAACTCCCTTTTGCTCCCATGCCTGCACCAGCAACATGCAGCCAACGCCCAGCGTGTTTGGCAAGCAACAGCAGGCATTTCGGCAGCCCTTCCTCAGGATCAGCAACGCCATCCGTAGCAACATCTTCCCTAACATCTGCTCAAAATGAGCCAGCCCCAACTGCTGCACCCGCCAAGGAACAGGCTTCAGCCCTTCAGCGCGCCCAATCTCTGCCTGATGATTTGAAGCGTGAGGTCCCCAGGGTCATCTTTAACCCTCCATGGACACCCACTGGGGAAGAGGGCTTTAAGCGGAAGCATGCAAGAGCTATCATGGCTATTCTCCAGGTTAGTCATGTGGCTGACTCGCATCCCATGGAGGGTTTCATTTTCTAGAGCTTTCGATTGAAGATGGCGAGACCCTGCAATGTCACCATGTCTCCTAGATATGTAAACATCAAAATCAATGTGTTATCAAGTGCCTCATTTGAGAACCTGTTCTTGTATAATTTCAGGCACACTCATCTTTGCGCTTGCGTGCAAGCCAGTGTGTGCGCATGTACACACGCATACGCACACGTGCGCGCGTGCGCACACACACGCACACACACACACACGCGCACACACACACACACACGCACACACACACACACACACAAACGCACGCACGTGCACAAATGCGCACGCACACAGAATGCCCGGCAGCAAGGAGTCAAGCTGGTCGCCGAGCAGGTCCATGCTAAGCTTCGAGCGGAGGGGTGGATAGGTGATGCTGGAGACCAGGTGGCCCTTTCAAGCACACACAAGCTTTTGGAGCAGCTTAGGTTTGAGCGCATGGTGGTGGGCAGCAAGAATATGAAGGCAGACCTGCAGCAAGGCCACCCTGACTATCCCTACCTGTATCAAGCGCTTCCTTTCCAGGTGCGGACTATGATTGCTGCATGATAAGGATGCGCGATGCTCTGGTCATAAACATGGGATGTGCTGATATTCTTATGGGCAAGGGCAGTGCCATGAGGGCCAGTCTGCGTCAGGGGCATGACGAAGGCGCATGTGAGGGTGTGGGCGATGCCTTGAGCGCCATTGCAATGGCCTCCATTCCACTGTGATCTGGAGAGATCGAGCGCTGTGCTGCCTGTTTCTGATGAGGCAGCTTTGCCATTGCAGCCACGGGCCATCTTGCGTCCGGTCATGGCGCCCTGCAGATTCCGCACAAGGGACCGCCCACGATGGTGGCCGCCAAGCTAGAAGAGCAGAAACGCAAGGCGGTGGAGCTTGCCCTCAGACGGCTGAGGAACCGCAAGCCACCCTTCCCCATCCACAGGTCAGTGGTCGCTGACACGGGCGCTGCAAGTGTTGTAAGCGCGCCTGAGCCCTGCCTGCTGCCCAAGCAGCGCCCAGCCTGTCCTTGCCCTTCACGTGTGCCCTGCAATGCTGTGCCCAAGTGCCCCTCTGCCAGAGGCTAGGGCTGAAGGTTGACGCCGCAGATGCTGTGGGCCTGGGCACCAGGCCCAGCATAGCTAGCACACATCCCGTGACATTGTCAGTTGACTAAATACAGCTGTAATCTATGATGCCAGTGCTGAAACAGTCAAGTGCAGCCTGTAGATGGCAGAATGCCTCTTTTAATCAGGCGCCATAATCCCTGTGTGATTTCCTGCCGTGGTCAAACCAGAGCACCCCAGCACATTCTGAGCATAGCACCTGAAAGCCACTGAAAAAGGCAATTTTTCAGGGCTGAGCTGGTCCCATTCGGTGAACCCTGCTGCACGCTAGGCCTGCTTACACGCAGGGAAATCCTCTAAAATTCACGAACTGCGTGCCCAAACCCTCCAGCTACACGCCCAAGCGTGCAGGATGACTCCCTGGTGTGCCCAGAGTGCCCAGGTGCCCAGCTGGTGCGAGCTGGAGGGGGGCTGTGCAGAGGGCAACTCCCAAAGTCTAGTACCAGGAGCGCTGGTGGGAGGGGATGGCAATTTTATAATATTTATTTGAATTTAGGGTGCGTTTCCAACCAGTTGTGGGTAATTCAGAAATAGAATTAGAATTACCCACGAACGAATTTCTTTTTTTGAACATTGAACGTTTCCGATTCGTGGGAAATGGGTGATGGATACGCATAATTTTTTAAAACACCATGCACCAGTTCACAGTCCCAGATCCAACAAGGAACTCCAGAGAATTCTTTGAATGGATGGTGCAGTCCAGCCATACCAAGATGAGGAATATGAGGAGATGAAGAGGTGGTATGATGAGCACATGGAGGGCAACTCAGGAGGAGGGGTCAACCAGGAGGTTAGGCATGGGGTGCGTGATGTCACATCACTGATGTGATTGTGACATATGTGAACACACAGCTATAACTCGTTTCTTTCCCGTTGCCAGGCTTGGCTATGAACATCAATTGCTCCCTAACTGCTGACATAAAGGTTGCTTCGCAGACACTACCTTCCGGAAATGATGTGTGTTGTTTGTGTTTTGCTTGGGCTTAAAACCCAACAGCCATGGTTTCTGGTCTGAAGCCAACAAGTCTGGTCTGAAACCTTTTTTTGTCTGCTTCATTTCAGCTTTTCAAGCCATTTGAAGGTTTCTCAATCTAATCTAACTTTCTTGCTCTTCCTCTGAGTTCTGAAGCTTATGGACTTTCTACTGCTTAGTTGCCTCTCAGCATAAGCCTCACAGACCTCACATAAGCCTTACAGAAGGCAAATGACTTAATAAGGAATACACTGGCCAGCTTTACAGCCATTCAGTCAGACCGGTTGACTGACAGAAAACTACAAACAGACATAACCATTTTTAACCATTCTCGTTACATCCACTACATCAAATCGGTCGACGTGTGTGTGTGTGTGCGCGCGCGCGTGTTTGTGTGTGTTTGTGCGTAGCCAATGCGTGCATGGGTGCCTGCATGCACACGTGTGTGTGTGTGTGTCACCATTTACCATGTGTGCGTGTGTGTATGTTTGTGTGTGTGCATGTATGCGTGCGTGTGTGTATGTTTGTGTGTGTGCATGTATGCGTGCGTGTGTGTGTGTTTTGTGCGTGTGTGTGTGTGTGCGCGCGCGCATGAGGTTTGAACTTTGCCCTTTTCACCGAGCTGTCACCCACCTCCAGAGCGCACAGGTCTGCCATGGTGTGTTGGAGGACGATAGTCATCATCTTCTTCATAACGGCCCATGGGAATGGGAAGCAGGGGTGGGGGGGGTCGGATGTCTATTTCTGCTTACCCATTACCAGAAGGGGGGGGGGGTCGGGTAAGAAGAAATTCAGAAATTCAATTTCTAATTCTATATCTCTTACCAATTACCCACGCCTTACCCACAAAGTGGAAACATGGGTATTTGGTAATTCCATTTCTGATTATTACCCATTACCCACGGTGTTGGAAACACACCCTTAGGCTTGTCCGCGGGGGTAGGTGGGAAGGTAAAATTTCCAAGTCAAATTCCGTTCAAATTTTGCCGACAGATGGAGATGTGAGGCAGCAAATCGTGTATATAGGTATTAGAAAAGAAGTATGCGTTCAAAATTGAGCAGCAGCCAACAGATCCGGGCTTTACAGACAGATCAGGAGCACTGCAAGCAGGTTCAAGAATTGGAAAGCATACTTCTTTTTTATAGCACCATTTAATGAAAATCCTTTCATCAGATACACTCCCGTGGGCCAAGAAATAAGGAATGGGAAACAGCAGAGCCAGGACAAAGCATCTCCAGGAACTTTGGGCTCAGCAGAACGCTGCAAGGAGGGCCCCGCACTTTTATAAAAGCAACAGCAAGCATCAGCCAGCAAATGAGCAGCCGAAGCTCCAGCCATCAGCAGCTGAGCAGCCACAGCCACAGCCACCGGAAGCGCCTGTTGAGCAGCAGTCAGCTGTTGCAGCTGATGCAGCAAATGCAGTTCAGCAGCAGCAAGAGCACATCATTGCGGAGCAGCAGCGGC
>LKMJ01002881.1_pt1 | contig 15928 bp, 17 predicted proteins | sample 643391 | NCBI WGS metagenome assembly LKMJ01 (sample SAMN04112250, study PRJNA286221) | soda lake metagenome | biome: soda lake; feature: Kulunda Steppe; material: water; isolation source: sample PL-Br10 brine of Picturesque Lake | place: Russia: Kulunda steppe | collected 2010-07
GAGCGATACGTCAGTCAGCGTGTCGAATCACGACGGGATGAACTCCAGAAACGCCGACGAAAGGAGACACAGGAGGAACTCGATGATCTTGAAGCGTACGCTGAAGCCGAACGCGAACGCATCGAGGTGTTCATCTCAGAATACGAACGAAAAGCAAAAGCGGGATCGGATATGGACATCGCGATCCGGAAACAACGGGACCGACTTTCCAAGCTAGAAAGTCGAATCGAAATGCGTCGCGATGAACTACAGCGAAAGGCACGGGTTGTATCTATCGCCCCAGTAGTTGAAAGTAAATGTATTACTCTTGGTATATAGGTCAGCCAATTGACCTCCTCACGTCCTGGGGCGTGAAATCCGGTTATCAGATTTGCGCCGAGCGTGGTGGTCGAAATTCCGACCCACACTCAAGCGGAACCGGTAGCAAATCGAAGCACACAGTCTTCCGGCGGTTCGCGAGGGCCTAGCTCTCACCTGATACTGGCGAAAATCCCGTTTTGTCACGCATGTAGTGGAACAATTGTATGTACACGCAGTCAAAACTACTCGATGACGAGAACGACTGACTCGAACAAGCGGGCACCGCGAGTGTCTGAAAATACGACCATGCCTGAATGTCAAAACTGTGGATCACACGTTACGGCCCGTTTTGAGCGTGTCTTCGGCGATAACGACGGCAATGTGCACGGCTGTCGAGAGTGTATGGGGACGACAGAGATAGTGAACGGTGAGGCAACTCGAGGACCATGAGCGGCGAACCACCTCCCGGTTCTACCGGCGTTCATCCAGCGGATGACCGGGGTTGTGACGACGATCCCGAGACAGTTCGTGAGTTTCTCGAGGAAGTGGGTGTTGACCCGACCGACCTCGAGAGCGTTGCAGACCTGCAGGAGATCCTTGAGTTGGACCTCTCTGCCGACGGTGAGGCGGTTGATCCCGACAAGGTCGATCTGAAGGACGTCCTCGAGGCTCCCGTCACCGTCGAAGAGAACCAGACTCCGGCAGGGGTCGTTCGCCAATCGACCCAGGACTACCCGCCTGACTGGGACCGACGTCGACGACGCGTGTACGCCCGTGACGAGTACCAATGTCAAAACTGCCGTCGTCGGGGCGGGCCGTATGGTGACGTCGAATTACACGCCCACCATATCGTCCCGAAGTCACGTGGTGGGGTTCATCGAATGGAGAATCTGGTTACGCTATGTGAACCGTGCCACGACGCCGTCCACTCGAAGAACGCAGTCGCACCGACGGCGATCACGGACGCCGAAGCAGAACCCTCGACACTCGCGGAACTGCTCGCCGGAATCAAGTCTGCCAAAACCGCCTTCCGCCGGTGGAAGCGGATGTACCGAAAGTTCTCGAGGCTTGGACCATGAACCATGTCGGATATGTTGAAATAGGGATGGTTTCAGAAGACAGTGCAAGATATAGAGAGTGTATTGCACGACCGGGGTTTGACTATATTGGGCTGTAAATCGGCCTTGCAAATCCGATTATGAACGGTTGAACAAGCACGTTGGACACCGAATCTACAAAAAACCGAACAGCATTCGACAGTGAGAGACAAACCAAATGTTACTGAATAATGATTTTCACCAGAAACTTTGATTCGCTTTCGCTTACTAAATCTAATTTGATTCAGTCGATACAACCGTTGAGGAGCCCCTTTCCTAGCACAAATCACGCAGAAAATTCGACTCCTCACTTTTCAGTCCTTATCTGGACACCACCTAATCAAGGGTCGCAGATCTGGATGGTTTCGGTGTGCTGGATCGAGGCTATTCGCGCTACCGCTCGCCCGAAGCCGATCGCGGACTGCCTGCCATTGGTGATGTCGACGGTGGACAACAACTGATACGCGCTCAATGTCGAGCTGTTGAGCGATTGCCAGTCGATGTTGCCCGTAGCTTCGCCAGTACAATTCGCCGTCCCGGCCGATGTCAACGTTGATCTCGCTGGTCAACACGGCAACTCGGTCACCTCGGAGCGACGCGTCAAGTTCGTGCTGGCGTCTGTACCCCTGCTCGCGGAGCGACTGATAGAGGGCCTCGACCTCTCTCGTTCGGGTCTCGAACGCCGCCAGCGAGGTGTAGCCCCAGGCGTTGCCGAACCGATCAAGTTGGTCGAGGTAGGCATCGAATAGTGCCGTCTCGCGCCACGGCAGGCCCTCGTCGAAATACTGGATGATTCCACGGACGACCGCGCGGTCGGCGAATCGCTCGGCGTTGTGATCCCACTGGCCGTTGACCACACGTCCCCACTGCGGATGTGACGGAATCGACTCCAAAAGACTGTGGGTGAGTTGGTCGGGGTCGACCTCGATCAGTCGGGTCGGGTCGGCATCCGTGTACCGACTGGGCACAGCCTGCCGACGGAGTCGGTGATACCGCCGCAGTGCCGACAGCGGGAGTTGTCGAGCAAGAGGCTGGGTGAGCTGCCTCCGGACGCCAACAGCCAACTGGCCACGGAGTTGTTTTGCCCGCGAGATCGGTTCCTCCATCCACTCTCGACTATTCAGCGACAGAATATAAACGTCGGCTGACCGATCACAACACAGATTTGTCGGCTCCGGAAACAACGACCATGAGCGAAAACGGCGAGGGTCGCTCCAGACTGGCGTCACTGGCGTCAATCTCGCGTGGAGCCTCGCTGTATACGGTCGGCAAAGTTGTCTCGGACGCCGGCGAGTTCCTCTTGCATTTGCTGGTTTCGCGGGGACTGGGGGCGGCCAGCTACGGGCTGTTTGCCTACGGCAAGACGCTGGCATTTACCGCGCTGTTGCTCACGAACCTCGGCTCGGACACCTCGATTCTCCGATACCTTCCACAGTACGAAAATCAGCCCATCAAACGCCGGTTTTTCCTTGGGCTTGCGTGGGTTACCTCCGCAGTTGGTGGGGCAGTCGTCGCCGGCGCGCTGTTTGTCTTCGCGCCGTCGATCTCGTCGCTCACGCTCGACGAACCGCTGTTCGTCGACGTGCTTCGGCTGTTCGCGCTAATCTTGTTCGTCGACACCCTCGCCAATCTGATCTATGCCACCTTTCGTGCGGTCGAGCTGATTGAGTATGAGATTCTCGGCAAGAGAGTCTTCAAACCGCTGCTTCGTGTGGTGGGTGTCGTCGGTGTCCTGCTCGTCGGTGGCGGGCTGTTCGGCGTTGTTGCCGCGATGGTCGCCGCCAGCCTCCTCACGCTGGTCATCACTGCCTCCCTCTTTTATTGGCGACTCGATATTCGACCGACGCTTCGCTCGGAGGCTGCAACCCGTGAGTCGGTCAGATCCTACTACTCGTACTCGCTGCCGCTGACTGCCAAAGAGGCCGGCACTGTCATGCAGAGCCGTGTCGACGTGCTGATGGTTGGCTTCTTTCTGTCGTCGACGGCAGTTGGCATTTACAACGTCTCGGTGCTGGTTGCAAGCCTACTGTACGTGCCGCTGTTGGCGTGCAACCAGCTGTTTCCACCTGTCGCCTCCCGGCTCTACAGCCAGGGCAAGCGGGGAGAGTTGGGCGAGATCTATACGGTTGTGACGCGCTGGATCGTGACCGCGAGTCTGCTGTTGGGACTGGTCGCAGTCGTCTTTCGGACACAGATTTTGGGGCTGTTCGGCCCCGAGTTCACCGCTGGTTCCCTGGTCCTGGTTGTGTTCGTCGTCAGCCAACTGTTGAACGCGGCTACTGGCCCCAGTGACTACCTACTGATGATGACCGACCACCAGTATGTCGTGATGGCCAACGAGTGGGTTTTCGGCATTGCGAACGTCCTGCTCAACATCGTCTTCATTCAGGCGTTCGGGCTGATCGGCGCGGCCCTGGCATCGGCAGGCGTGTTGGCTGTCCGCAATCTGGCGAAAGTGAGCGAGGTCTGGTACTTCGAGCGGTTCCATCCCTACTCGTGGGCGTTCCGCAAGCCGATTGCCGCCGGTGTCGTTGCGGCCCCCGGGATGTTGGCAGTCGAGGCCGCGTTGGCCGGGCTGCTGGCCCTTGTTGTCGGGACCGCCGTCGGTGTCGGGTGCTACGGCATCTCGCTGTGGCTGCTGGGAATCGAACCAGTCGACCGGCGCTGCTACAGGCTGTTGAAAGGCGATTCAGGCGGATCATAGACTCGTCGGCTCGGTTCACTGGTAGCTGATACATACTGCGACCGCATACTCGCGTTGTCAGGTGTCTGTCGCCGACATAGCGTAATTGAACAGAAAGGCACAATGTGACTGGATCCAGACTAAGCAGTATTGTGACGACTACCCAGTCGACGCTGGTTCAGCTCGATAATTACGGCCCCTGGACAGTCACACCCGAGCCGCGACGGGAGATGGATCTGCAGACACTCCAGTCGCGTCTGTTCGCGGATATCGCCCAGTTTATCGGGGGCCGGGGTGGCTACGTGTTTCATACTCGCTTCGACAACATGATCGCTGTCACCAACGGAATCAACCGCGAGGCCCACACCACGCTCCAAGAAAGCATCAGCAACCGGTATCCAGTCACGATCAGCCTCGGCGTCGACATTGCGGAGACACCTGCTGACGCGCTTCAGGGAGCCACCGAGCAGATACAGGCCGCTGGCAGCGCCCAAGATGAGAATCGAACCGAGGTGCTAGCTGGCGAGTTCCTTGACGGTCGGTCGGTTGATCAGGAACCGGTCCACATCGCACATTTCGATGTCAACGACGCCACCGGCAAATACACCGACCAGCTCAACGAGTTCGATTCGTTCATCCAGATCGAACGCAGCTACGCTTCGTTGATGGAGTACATGCGCAAAACCCACGGCGCGCTGTCATTTTTCGTCGGCGGCGACAACATGATCGCGGTCTGTCCGGAACTCTCCGCAGAGGCCTACCAGGACGCCATCGACAACGTCGAACGTGATGTCGGCGTCGAACTCAAAGTCGGAGTTGGCCGCGATAGCACGGCTCACAAAGCTGGCATCGCCGCCAAACACGCCCTCGAAGCGTGTCGCTCACACGGAACGACCGTCGAGTTCTCCGAACCACCAGTGTCGACCAGCGACGACTACCGATGATTCGTCGCTCGCTGTACTTCGTCGGTCCGGGCGAGGTCGACCTCCGCGAGGAGCCGATTCCGGAGCCTGCGGACGACGAACTCCGCGTCCGCACCGAGCTGTCGGCGATCAGCCCCGGCACTGAACTCCTGATTTACAAGGGCGAGGTCGACAGCGAGATGGCCGCCGACTCGAACTTAGAGTCACTATCGGGTTCGCTCTCCTACCCGCTCAAATACGGCTACGCGGCGGTGGGTCACGTCGAGGCGGTCGGCGACGGCGTTGACGACGAGTGGCTGGGTCGACGGGTGTTTGCGTTCAATCCACACGAGAGCCATTTCTGTGCGAGACGCGAGAACCTCCATCCGGTTCCCGATGACATTTCCACGGCGTTGGCCACACTGTTACCGACCGCTGAAACGGCCGTCACGCTCGTCCAGGACGGTGCTCCACGGCTCGGTGAGGGTGTCGTCGTCTTTGGCCAGGGAGTGATCGGACTGATGACGACCGCCATCCTCGGACAGTTCCCTTTGGCGGAGCTTGTCACGGTCGATCTTAGTGCTCGCCGCCGGGAGTACTCCGAACAGCTCGGGGCGACCCGTAGCGTCCACCCTGACGCACTCGGAGACGTCCTGAAGATGCCGGGCGAGACTGAGTCCGACCCCGAGGACCGCCTCAGCCATTCGGGCGCGGATCTCACCTTCGAGCTGTCGGGTAACCCCGCCGCGCTGGATGCGGCCATCTCGTCGACCGGCTACGACGGCCGGATCGTCGTCGGCTCGTGGTACGGTACGAAACCGACCGAACTCGATCTCGGCGGGCGGTTCCACCGAAGTCGGATCACGCTGTCGAGCAGTCAAGTGAGCACAATCGATCCCGCGTTGCGCGGTCGCTGGGATCGCAATCGACGGATGGGTCTCGCGTGGGACCAGCTTGATGAGTCGCTTGCCGACCTCCTGACCGATCGCTACCCAATCGATTCAGCCGCCGACGCCTACGCCAGCCTCGCTGAGGGACCCAGCGGAACGCTGGGAATACTCTTTAGCTACAAGAGTATGTTGTGACTGATATGTACACGGTTTCGGTTCGTCGACCGTTCATCGCCCAGCACTTTCTAACCGTTCCTGACCCTGGCCCGGAGGGCAAACTCCACTCCCATCAGTTCACCGCCGTCGTCGAGTTCGAGGGTGAGTCGCTCAACGAGTACGGCTATCTGGTCGACATCGATGCGCTCAACGACGCGATGGATACCGTCATCGACCAGTATGCAGACACCACGCTCAACAATCAGCCAGCGTTCGAGGGTCTCAACCCCAGCGTCGAACATTTCTCGCGGATCTTCTGTGAGACACTCGTCGACATCGCCGAGCCGACCGTCCCCGACCGAGTACGGGTGCGACTCTGGGAGGACGACGAGGCGTATGCGAGCTACGAACAACCGCTGGAGCAATGAGGCGGGGACGGTCGACTTTCGGCGTGTTGCTAGTACTGCTCGCCAGCTTGTGGGTCATCACTGCCCGCGTCGGCCTCTATCGAGCTCGGCTGGGGGCGGGTCGACTCTCGGTCGCATTCCCAGACAGACTGCTGCCTCGACACGTGAGCGTGCTGCCACCGCCGGCCGCGGAGTACGTCGGCGTCTGGGAGGTGCCACCGGCCGAAGCGCGAAGCAGGCTCCGCGCGGAGTTCGGCTTCAGCCAGCTGTTCCGGGCCTATCTACACGGCTACGAACGGGACGGTCGGACAGTCCACGAGGTCGGCAGCTACGTCTACCGACCGAACGGATTGGTCGGGCCAAACCAGCTCCACGTCCGGCTGTTTCCGACCGACGACGGCCACACCGAACTGTGGGCACACTGGGAGTCCAATCCCAATCGCTCGCCGATTTCCCACCTCAAAAAGATCGGCTACGATACTGAGGAAGGCCAACGCCGACTCCGGGCGATGCTCGCCGACGAGCCACTCAGGACACCCGACAGCGACAGCCGACCCGATTTCGTCTCCTAACGCACGTTGCTACAACCGGGCAAGCACGTCGAGATGGTGGACGACGAGCGTCAACTCGCTGCGGTCGACCTGCTCGCGGCGGGCCTCGATCCAGGCCTCCCGCTTCTCGGAACCGAGCACGTCCGGCGGATAGTCGGCCAGCGCGCCGTCGATAGTCGACAGCAGATGCGCCAACACCGTCGACTCCGCCGCGGGATACGCGCCGTCGACGGGTCGAACGACCCAGTCGGCCCCGCCAGCCGCAAGCAGGGTATACCCGGCGGCTGGCAGTTTGTCGAGCAGTTGCTGGCCCGCTCGACTACTCCCTGGCTGGTCGCGAATCTCGTCCATATGGCGGTGATACAGCCCTTCGATCCGATCATCGAGCGGCTCTCGTGGAATAAACGAGGTGTGGCCGTTGAACGTCGCCGGCGCGTACAGCACCCCCTTGTCGGCCAGCAGCCGTTTTATATCTTCGACTGCCGCTGGCAGGTCGACCAGATCCAGGACGGCCCCGGCGATGACGGCGTCGGCCTCGTCGCTAATCTCGAAGCCGTCGTCGACCGCCAGCGTGAGTTCGATTCGCCGGGTTTGGCCGTCGCATGTCTTCTTGGCGACTATTCCTTCGTCAGTCGACTCGACGGTGTAGCCCGCGGCTCGGAGCTGCTCGGGGAGCTGTCGGCGAGCCACTGCGAGCGGTTCGGCATCGAGGTCGACGGCTCTGTACGAGACCGACGGCGGCAACGCCTCCCAGTCGGCGAGTCGGGCGATCATCGACCCCGTACCGACACCGATCTCGACGATCCGAACCGGCTCGTCGGCCCCGCGGTCGGCTGCGTGCTCGGCGAGCGCGTCGACGAACTGCCGGAAGACGACGCGGTTGAGTGCTCGATCCTCGACGGTTCGTTTCGCGGTCAGAAAGTCGGCGAATGTTGTCATGGGTTTGGCTTCTCAGCAGCGAACGTACCATCCTCGGTCGACGCGTCGGAAAGCCCCACCAACAGGGACCGAACCTGGGCGAGCGACTCGTCCCAGCTAGGGTGGGCCGCGGCTGTCTGCAGTGCGGCCACGCCGAGATTGGCGAGTTGCTGGCGGTCGGCCGCCCACTCGGCGATCAGTGTGGCGATTCGGTCGACATCGCCGGGGTTGACAAGCGCACCGTTTTCGCCATCGAGGATAAACTCGCTGGCGCCGCCGTTCGTGGTGGCTATCGGGACGACACCGTACTCCATGGCTTCGAGATACACCATCCCGAACCCCTCGTACCGGGAGGGCACACAGAGCACGTGGCTGGCTTCAAGCTGGGCGGTCAGTTCGGCATCCGAAACCTCGCCGACGAAGTCGACGCGCTCGTCAATTTCCCGTTTTGCAGCTCGCTTCCGGACCTGCTCTGCGTAGGCTGGCTCTGGCTCGCCCCCGACGACGGTCAGCTGCCAGTCGGTCGTTTCGATGTCGGGACTGCCGAGTGCCGAAAGCAACGTGAGCAGTCCTTTTCTGGCGACGATATTGCCGAGATACAGAATTCGAAACGGCTCCTCGGTGGCTCGCGTGCTGACGGCAGATTCGTCTACTGCTCGGCCCTCGGCTCGCCCTGCTGGGGGCGCGACAACCGACTCGTCGGGCGAGGTTGCGGCCACCGCCTGGGCGCGCTGGCGGGTAAAATCGCTGGTAGCGATCCAGCCGTCGACCGAGTCGAGATACTGCCGTTCGACACTCCGACGGAGACCGCCGAGTCGACCGCGCTGGTCGTCCGACTGGATGTGATGGACGAGTGCGACCGTCGCGCCGGGTCGGGTGAGTCGACGGTTCACGCGCCACAGCGAGGGATGACAGAGTTCGTCCTGGAGCAGCACGTCAAACGGTTTGTCGAGTCGTTTTTTTATCGTCGGCGAGAATCCAGCAGCTACGTTTCGCCAGTAGGCTCGCCACGGCAGCGAGATGACCTCGACCGTATCACCCTGTGTGCGGAGATAATCGACGAGTTTCCGGTCGTAGCGGAACCCGCCCGAGGTCTGGTCGAGATCACCGTAGATGACGAGGCCGAAACGCATTGATGGCTGTTTTCGACACTGCTACCTAACTGTTTGGCCGGTGACCCGAGACTGCCAGCCAGTCGCGGCAGAAGTTGATTGTAAACGGGACGAGCACGACCAGCGCGAGGGGCCGCGACACCGAAACGGGAACTGCCGGCAGCATTGCAACCCAGATCGTCGACATCGCCAGCCCGCCAAGCAGTTTCCGAAGCTGACTCGGCGGGAGATCCGCGACCGGCTGGCCGCGCTGGGTGCGCAGCCAGCTGCCGAAGACGAACAGATAGCGAGCCAGGCCGACCAGAACGAAGACAGCCGGGACGAGTGCCTCGCGGACCACAAGCAGCGTCCCGAACAGCACGGTCAGCGCGTCGACCTCCACATCCAGCCGCGCGCCGAACGCCGACTCCGAGTCGGTCGACCGGGCGATCCACCCGTCGACGGCATCGAGGCCAGCCGCAGCCGCAAACAGGACGGCCGGAGCCCACGCCAGCGAACCGTCGGGGATTCCAGCCACCAGAAATCCTGTGAAGGCGGCAAGGGCGACCCCGCGGGCAAATGTGACGACCGTCGCCAGCGTCAGTGGCTGGTCGTCGACCGACCGGACAAGCCAGCCGACGACTCCGGAGACAACGACGAAGCCAGCGACAACGCCGGCCAGTAACAGCGTCGAGAGTCCCGCTATCCATGTCCAGACGAGACCGATTGCGCCAGCACCACTCACAGCGATCCACAGGCTCGTCACCGACCACTGGTGGCCGCTGGTCGACTGCGGGGCGTACTCACGCGACATCTGTTCGGCGCGGGTCGGGACCCATTACGATTCCCGCCAGTAGAGTACGACGAGCACCCCGATCAACAGTACCTGTGCTACCTTATCAATCGCGCCGGCAGCCGTCAGATCGCCGAGGGTGGCGGGCTGGTTGACCACGTACCAACCGCCGATCTGGACGAGCGTGTACGGAATCCCGACGAGATACAGCAGCCGGCGGCGATAGTCGACCAAGAGGAGTACGATCCCACCGATGTAGCCACCCACCGCGAGCATGAAGAGGATCCCCATCCAGTGGGGCAAAAATCCTGCACCAAGCACGAGGTGGACGAGCGCGCTGATGAGCGCCATGGCAACGCCGAGCCAGTGCAGCGGCGTCAGCGATTCGACAGCAAGCCGACTGTCAGAGACCATACACAGTATTCGTACATAACTCACATACACTTTTTCTTATCAGATTGTCACACTGCGCATAACCTGAACGAATCGGACGACGTCTACTCTCACTTGACGACGCGCGTTGCGATAGCTACGGCGGCGACAGCGAGGCCGATGCCGGCAACGACATCCGACACCCAATGAATGCCCAGTGCCATCGTCGAGACCACGACCGACCCGGCCAACACCGCGGCGAGGCTGAACCACCGACCGAACTCCGCTTTCGTCGTCCAGGCCATTAACAGCACGCTCACCGACAGCGAGGCGTGCAGCGACGGAAAAACGTTCGTGTTACTGTTAATGTGGACGGTGATGGCGGTGATATCCGGGAGGAGCTCGATCAACGTGGACTCCGCACTCGTCGACCCACCACCTCGGTCTGCGTTGCGCGGTCCGTAGGCGACGACCGCGGCGTACACCGGGACGGCGACGGCGTAATTAGCTGCGTAGGCGACAAGCAGTCGACGGATCGGCTGGATACTTTGACCAAAAAAGTAGACGACCGCCGGAGCCACTAGCAACACGGCGTAGCCGACGGTGTAGGCCGCGACGAAGTATGCGAGCAGGACCCCCGGAATAATGCTCTGAAACCAGGCGACAACATTGCCTTCGATCGCATACAGAACGGGGGTTGCGTCGACGCCGTACGTTTGGGAGATGTGGTCGATTGGCCCCTGGAGTCCCTTGTTGAGTAGCAACACCATGGCGAGCACGCCTAGCGACGGTGCTACCTCACGCCCGCGGCTCCGGACCCACGCTGGTCGCTCGCGGACCGCCCGAAGTTGCTCCGGGCCGACACAGAGCCATGCCACTCCGACGAGACCTGCCACTGTGGCCGCCAGCAGGAGTGTCGCAAGGATGATGACTGCCATTATGCGAACTTGTTGCCGGACGCGATGTTAACAGTCCGGTATCAGTCGAGCCACATCTCCCTCGGACCACTAGTTATATGCGACACTGACCAGTTATTTGTACAGTATGGATGGGCGGCTTTACACTGGATTTTTCAAGCGGTGGACGAAGTCCGCCGGCTTACACTCGTCTCTCAAATCCGTCTATTGGGGTCTGGATATCCCTCGGCTCCTCTATCACATTTCGACGCAGGACTCAATCGTCCACGAGGTGAACGGAACAGCTGTCGAGTTCCCGCTGGAAACATATTGGCAGTATCAGCGGTTCCGCTGGATGCATCCCGAAATCCAGATGTTCGAAGAACTCACTGAGGAGTTGCAGCCGGGCGACGTGTTCTACGATGTCGGTGCGCACCTCGGGTGGCACGCGGTCGTCGCCGCCAGTATCCTCGCGGACATCGAGGTGGTTGCGTTCGAACCTCACCCGGAAATCGCCTCGCAGCTCTCCACCGTGCTTGAGACAACAGGCCACGATGCGACGATCGAGCAGGTAGCGCTCTATGACAGCTCCGGAACGGTCGAGTTTACTGCTACACCCGAGGCAGGCGCACACGTCGCAGGTGCTCGCGGCGACCATCCCGGGGAGACGATCAGCGTTGAGGCCGTCGACGGCGATAGCCTGGTAGAATGTGAGGAAATTCAGCCGCCAGACATCGTCAAAGTCGACGCCGAGGGTGCGGAAGCTGAGGTGCTTCGTGGACTCGAGCGAACCATCGAATCGGAACTGCCCCGGATTATCTACTGCGAGATTCACGAGGACCAACGCCCCGTCACACAACTCCTGGAGAAATTCGGCTACGAGTGGTCGTCGTTTGAATCAGCGCGTCCTCTTCTGAAGGCGGTGCCCGAATGACGTGTCGACCTCTCGTCTCACGGCAGGTCGAGTGACAACATGCGTTCGCCGTTTTGGACGGCTACTGTCTGTTCGTGGCTGCTGGCGATGCTGGCCCAGTTGGTCGACAACACGCACTGAGAGACATATTTACCTAGCACAGAGCCTTCCGAGTCGGTAAAGACGACCAGCGTGATGAGTTCGCAATCGGTATAAAAAGTCGTGTGTTCTCGGGATCAACGTCAGGAGTCTCATCGGTCATGCCAGATCAGCCTTCTCGAACGCCTCGTTGACGACATCGGGGGTCGGTGCATTCAGATAGGGCTCGATCGCCTGGAACGAGTCCCAGCCGCCGACCTGCATCACGACCCGTGGGTTCACCTGCTTGTCGACGAGCAGTCGCTGTGCGAATCGTCGACGAAGATCGTGTGAGGATACGTACGCGAAATCATCATCGCCGGTCTCCTCGGCTGCACGCTCAGCTGTGCGCTTCACGGCTGCCCGCACCCCTCGTTCACTGAGGTCAATCAGTGGCTCATCGCGGCTGAGGTCGTTGGCGTTCTGGTATCGGTGGATGTCTCCCTCGACGTCTTTCGGGAGGTAGGCGTCTCGAGGCTTTCCAGTGCCGTTTGCAGTGTCTTTTCCCTGGGGTACACGTAGGCGATAGTGGTCTCCATCGTTGGTCCGATTCACATGCTTCGGGCAAATCTGGGGAATCTCGAATGCGCGAAGGCCGACATACCCGCCAAGCTGGATGATCAAATCGTCGCGATGGCTCGACGCTGCTCGCCGCAACTCTTCGAGCTCCCGGTCGGTCAGCCAGACTTTGAATTCGTCTTCTTTCGCCGTCGATTCCAGTCGTATGTAAACTCCTATAACAAGCTTGCACAAATAGGCGTGGGTCGACGCGTGATCACCCCGGTTTAGCGGGCAAATTCGGGGATTCAGTGACGACTTAGCAAACAAGTCGTCACTCGACAATCTCTACGACACAACGTTGGGGTGCACCGAAAAACACAGTATTCTGTGCCCACATAGATTCCTGTATTCCCAACATCACGGTCAACGTGGATGACAACCTCAAAGAGTGAATGGAACGGCACCCGGAGATCAACTGGAGTGAGGTCACGCGACAGGCCATCCAGGAGAAGGTCGAGACGCTCGAACTGATGGACGAACTTACCAGCGAGAGCGAACTCACCGAGCGCGACGTTCAAGAAATCGCTGATAAGATCAACGAACGTGGACGCAAGCGCGTCGAAGAAGAATCGGCGTAGAATCGACGAATGAAGCTGGTCGTCGACGCCAACGGCCTCATCTCTGCACTCACCGCTGATTCGAAGACGTGGGAACCCATCGTTACACTTGAACCGGATCTCCTGACGCCAGCGTTTCTTCACGACAAAGTCGAGAACTACGAAGACCTGATCGTGGAGAAATCCGAAATGGAACCAGATCGAGTGGAACAGTTTATCGACCTCCTGTTCCAGTACATCAAAGTCGTTCCTGCCGACGACTTCTATCCGACTATCGAGAGGGCAGTCGCAGCAATCGGGGACACTGACCCCAATGACGTCTTGTACCTCGCTTGTGCGATAGCCAGCGAGGAGGGGGCATCTGGAGCGACGATTCTGACTTTGACAAACAGGAATTAGTCGATACGTACTCGACGAGTGATGTGATCAACTCGTTTGATATAACTCAATAAATTACGGGTTGTGTTAATAACCCCTATTAGTTGTATCAGCGGTTCAGCCAGTAGATTCGTTCTCCTAATACTATTAGGCAGAATTTCGTCATCAAGTATAACCATCCGCCCTGGCTAAAGGAAAATGGTAATATAAACTTATATGATAATATGAGGGTGTAAGTTAGATATATATGACAGAAATCCTTTGAACCCATAGTTATGGAATCTTCGGGGCGGGGATACAAGATCACAGACGGGGATCGACGAGGGGTACGTGGATCGACACTCACTGACGAACTCGGAATTGACCGACAGGAGATCGAGTGGCGAAAGGCGTTTACCGGCCTCGAGGACGCGGACGTCGATCGCCTCGAGTCGATGGGGCCGCTGCTCGAGGAGATTTCCGATGAACTGGTCGAGGAGTTCTACAAGCACCTCGAGTCTCACTCCGAAACCGTTTCGATCATAGACTCGTCGTCACAACCAGTCGAGGCACTCAAACGCTCCCAGCGGGAGTATCTCGTCGATCTGGGCAGGGGGGAGTACGGCCAGCAGTACTTCAATCAGCGGGCCAAGATCGGCAAACTCCACGACATGCTAGATCTGGGACCGAAAATCTACTTCGGTGCGTACATGATCTACTACGAGGGAATCATTTCCGCGATCGCCGAGGAGGCGAAAGCGGACACACGCGAGTCCTCGGCGTCCCCCTCCAGTGGAGACGGGAGGCCACTCGAGGAGCGAGATGGCGACGAGCAGATTACGGTCAGCGAGGCACGGCAAGCGGTCGACGACGCCGTCGACGAGGTCGTCTCCGGGACGCTCTCGGCGCTGAAAATCCTCAATCTCGACCAGCAGGTCGCGATGGACACGTACATTCACTCCTACATCGAGACCGTCGAGGAGGAACTCGAGCGCAGAGAGCAGGTGACCGACCGGATCGAGGAGACGGTCGACGAACTGAGCCAGACCTCCCAGACAGTCGCAGAGCGGTTTTCGGAGATCGACGACCTCGCCCACGAACAGGAGTCGGCGATGTCGGAGGTCGCAGGTGAGGTGTCGAACCTCTCGGCGACGGTCGAAGAGATCGCGAGCAACGCTGAGGGGGTGAGCGAGACGAGCGAACGGGCCGAAGAGACCGCCCGGGAGAGCGTGGCGTCAGCCGAAGACGCCATCGACAAGATGGAAATCGTCGAGGATGCCGCCAGTAGCGTCTCCGAAGACGTCGAGCGCCTGCAAGAACGTGTCGACCGAATCGACGAGATCGTCGAGGTGATAAACGACATCGCCGATCAGACCAACCTGCTCGCGCTAAATGCCTCGATCGAAGCCGCCCACGCCGACGAATCCGGCGACGGGTTCGCCGTCGTCGCAAGCGAAGTGAAAAGTCTCGCCGAGGAGTCTCAGGAGGAGGCCTCGACCATCGAACAGATGGTAAAGCGCATCCAGAACGATACCGATGAAACCGTCGCGAGCCTCGAGGCGGTAAACGAGGAGATCGACGAGGGTGTCGACCGCGTCGAAGAGACCGTCGAAAACTTAGAGCGAATTGAGGAGTCGATCCAGGAGACGAACTCGGGTATTCAGGAGGTCGCTGACGCGACGGACGAGCAGGCCGGGAGTACGGAAGAGGTCGCCAGCATGACCGAGACCACGATGGAGAAAGCACAGGCGATCTCCGAGAAAGGCAACACGGTCACGGCAGCGACGGACAGACAGAGCGAACTGGTCTCCGAGATCGAAGCCGAGGTGGACCGTCTCAAGAGTGAATCCGGGCAGGACCGTTGATATCCTCCCCGTAGAGAGCGAGAATTCCCGACCGCTGGAATACTAGGGGTTGCACGGGTGGAGACTATTGAACAGATCACGGGGACAGTACAGGAACTCACTGAAAGTTAAACATAAGAATGCAAGACGGACGACAAAGGGCGGAATATGGGGTTGGACAACCGCAGGCGAACGAAGACGACGAAGAAATCGAAGTGCTCCACGTGGAAGATAACCAGCGCTTCGCGGACCTGTGTGCCGAGGTTCTCAAAACGAACGAGGAGTCGTTTTCGGTACATAATGAGTCCCGGGCTGCGGAGGCCCTCGATCATCTCGAAGAGAACGAGGTCGACTGCATCGTTTCGGACTACAAGCTGCCAGGACAGAACGGTATCGCGTTCCTCGAAACGGTCCGCGAGACGTATCCGGAGCTTCCCTTTATTCTCTTCACAGGAAAGGGGTCCGAAGACATCGCTAGTGAGGCCATCTCAGCGGGAGTGAC
>LKMJ01002882.1_pt1 | contig 15918 bp, 19 predicted proteins | sample 643391 | NCBI WGS metagenome assembly LKMJ01 (sample SAMN04112250, study PRJNA286221) | soda lake metagenome | biome: soda lake; feature: Kulunda Steppe; material: water; isolation source: sample PL-Br10 brine of Picturesque Lake | place: Russia: Kulunda steppe | collected 2010-07
ATTCTATGGACACGGACGAGCTCCGCGCTGCCCTCGAAGATGCGGGGCTGTCGCAGTATCAGGCAGACGCTTATAGTACCCTTCTGCAGCTTGGCTCGGCCAGTGCGACCGAAATTGCAGATGCGTGTGATGTACCGAGCGCACGGATTTACGACGTCTTGCGCGATTTAGAGACGAAGGGCTACATCGAAACGTACGAACAGGGGAGTCTTCATGCGCGCGCATCCGATCCCGAGCATGTTCTCAGTGATCTCCAAGCGCGCGCAACGCTGCTGAATACTGCGGCCGATGAAATCGAAGAGCGGTGGAACGAACCCGCGGTGAGCCAGACGAAACTCAGCATCGTCAAACGGTTTGAGACGGTCTTTTCGCGCGCAAAAACACTCATTATGGAGGCGGAAAACGAGATTCAGCTCGCGGTGACGCCATCGGGATTTACCGAACTCAAGCCCGCGTTAAAAACCGCGTTCGACAACGGCGTCATCATCAAGCTCAGCATCCACACCGAGGGGCCCGATGCCGATCCGTTTCCACCGACTTCAGCGTTCGAAGGCGTCGCAACCGAGGTCCGCCATCAGAAGCTGCCAACGCCTTTCGTCGCCATTATCGACCGGGGCTGGACCTGCTTTGCACCTCACCGACAGTCGCTTAACCAGTACGGTGTCTTGGTCGACGACCGGACGCTGACCTACGTGTTTCACTGGTATTTCTTAACCTGCCTATGGGAGGTTTGGGATCCGGTGTACACGGCCCGCGCCACCGAGCCACCGATGGTCTATGCGGATATCCGGCGCTGTGTCCGTGACATCGAGCCACTGTTGGATGCCGGCCAGACGATCGATGCTGAGATCGTCGGCTACGAGACAACGAGTGGCGCGGACATTTCCCTCGTGGGAACGATCACCGATGTGCTCTATGCGGGGGCGACGACAAGCGACGGAACGGTGCCACTGACGCAGCTGGCCGGGCAGGTCTCGTTGTATTTCGAGACTGCCGAGGAAACCTATACCGTTGGCGGGTGGGGAGCCGTCTTGGAGGAAATCGAAGCGACTCGCGTAACAATAACAGGGATCACAGCCCAGGTAGACCAATGAACGGCACGCGGATCTCCAAAGAAACCAAGGGGTATTTTGATATATCTCCGGTTACCACTACGAGTGTGAGCGATGAGGGATTTAGGGATCTATGAATGACGAACCCCCACTCGTCCTCGTCGTCGAGGATGGGCCAGACTTAGCAGACCTGTATGCCACGTGGCTGCGTGCGGACTACCGGGTCCGAACCGCCTACGGTGGCCAAGAGGCACTGGAACAACTCGACGATGAGATCGGTGCAATCCTTTTGGACCGACGGATGCCGGGGCTTTCTGGTGACGAGGTGTTGCAAGCGGTCCGAGAGCGAGGCATTGACTGTCCAGTCTCGATGGTAACCGCAGTCGAGCCTGACTTCGATATCATTGAGATGGGCTTTGATACGTATCTCGTCAAGCCAGTCACGAAAGAAACGCTCAAAAAGACTGTCAAAGACCTTCTCGAACGGAACTCATACGATGCAGGCGTTCAGGAGCTGTTTTCACTGGCATCAAAAAAAGGGCTGTTAGAAGCCGAAAAAAGCCAGTCTTCACTCGCCGACAACGAGGAATACCAGCAGCTATCGGAGCGAATAACCGAACTGCGTGAGCAACTTGATCAAACAACCGATTCAATGAGTGATCACGACGATTTTGTTGGCCTGTTTCAGTCGTTCGACAAGCCGGGCAACGACGAGACCGCTGAAAAGTAGTATTTGTTTCTCACGATTTCGATGACGGCGACACAAAAAATACTGAACGTACCCGATTGGTTTCGATTCGAGTTACAACTGCCAGCGACTATCAGTGACTGCCGAGAAAGTTCTCGATCCGGTTCATCGCCGTCTTCAGTTCACGCATGCCCGTTGCGTACGACACGCGAAGGTGGCCTTCACCGCCGGTTCCAAAGACGCTTCCGGGGACGACAGCGACGCCTTCGGCCGCTAAGAGATTCTCGGCGAACGCCTCGTCATCGCCGCCACACTCGGGGAACGCGTAAAACGCGCCGCGAGCGGTGAAACAGTCGAGTCCCATTTCGTTGAACCGAGCGAGGACGAACCGGCGACGACGGTTATACTCGGTGGCCATCTCGGTGACCGCATCTGCACAGCTCCGAAGCGCCTCGATGGCAGCGTACTGGGCGGTCGTCGGTGCAGACAGCATCGTATACTGATGGACGCGGTTCATCGAATCGATTGGGCCGGCCGGCCCCAGTGCGTAGCCGAGACGGAGTCCCGTCATTGCGTACGTTTTCGAAAAGCCGTTGATGACGATTGTTCGCTCGCGCATGCCGGGCATCGTCGCAATCGACGTATGCTCGCCATCATACGTCAGTGCGGCATAGATTTCATCGGCGATCACATCGATGTCGTTGTCGACACAGAAGTCGGCGACAGCGGCGACCTCATCGGCGTCCATCACGGCCCCCGTTGGATTGTTTGGATAACAGAGCACGAGCACGTCGGCATCGGCCGCCCCCGTTTCGGCCAGCGATTTGGGCGTCAGAACAAAGTCGTCTTCGGCGTAGGTCGGCACGCCGAGTGGCTCGCCACCGGCAAACCTGATTCCCGGGGTATACGAAATGTAGCTTGGCTCGTGGACCGCCACTGTATCGCCGGACGACACGAACGTTCGGAGCGCGAGATCAACCGCTTCGCTGGCTCCGGTTGTCACTAAAACCTCGGAATCAGGGTCGTATTCGAGGCCCCACTGGGCGACGTCGCCGGCGATTAGCTGTCGGAGCTCTCGCATTCCACGGTTCGAGGTGTAGGATGTCCGCCCCTGTTCGAGCGAGTGAATCGCCGCACTGCGGGCGGCCCAAGGAGCCGAAAAGTCAGGCTCACCGACGCCAAGTGAGATCACGTCATCGCGCTCTTCGGCTAGCTCGAAGAACTTTCGAATCCCTGATTCGGGAACGCTCGCGACGCGGTCGTTTGCCTGGAGCGTCATGGCGAGACGGAGAGTCGGTCGTCGCCGTCGCGGTCGCCGAAGTCGATCCCACCCTCCTTGTAGGTCTCCATGATAAAGTGTGTCACCGTCTGTGTCACCTCTGGAATCGGTGCAACCTGTTCGGAGATGAACCGCGAGACGTCTTGCATCGAATCGCCGGTGACCTCGATGGCGAAGTCATAATCACCGGAAACAAGCCGGAGCGACTCGACGGCGGGGAACCGTGCGATCCGGTCAGAAATCTCCTCGTAGCCGGTTTCGCGGTCGAGTTCGACATTGAGTTCGACAAAGGCCGAGACGCGCTGCTCGTCGATGTTGTCCCAGTCGATGACCGCCTGATAGCCCCGGACGGTGCCCTCTGTCTCAAGCTCATCGAGGAGCGATTCGACGGTTTCGGCGTCGATCCCCAGCTGTCTGGCGATATCCTCGGTCGACTCGCGAGCATCAGTCGACAGCAACAACAAGAGTTCACGTTTCGCGTCCATACAGCTACTGATTGTTCCGTCTGCATATGATTTGCGACACCCAGACGGATACTGTCGTATCCACGCGTGGTCGTCGCAGATATCTCATTGAAGGCAGAACACATCCAGCCGCCAGAGTATCCGATCCCGACTGGCAAAGTTTCGCGAAAAAGAGCTAAGTAACCGAACAGGGTAGTTCCAAATGGTGCTTGGTAACAAGCATCATGATTGCCGGTCGGATGCTGACGACATGGACAACAGACACGGAGTGACACCTATGACAACCGACGCACCAACCTATGACGAGACGGTGACCGATATTGAAGATACTTTCGGGCTTGTTCCGGGATATCTGTCGGCGCTTCCCGAAGAGGCGCTGATCAATGAGTGGCCGACGATGAAGCGGTTCATGTTTGGACAGTCCGAGATTGAGCCGAAAACCCGCGAACTGGTCGGGCTCGCGGTCGCAGGCGCAATCGGCTGTGAATTCTGTCGGCACTTCCACAAGGGTGCCGCCCAGCTACACGGCGCAACCGAGGAAGAACTGGCTGAACTGTCGTTCCTTGCCAGTTACACCCCACGGTACAGCGCGATGATTCAAGCCCAAGACTACGATATCAATCAGTTCAAATCGGAAGTCGAACAGATCGCCGGACATCTTCAAGAACAGGCCGAAGCAGACGACTAACCCGGGCAGACAACGACGACGAATCGACCCAACTCATGCCAACTGCACACAAACTCGACTGTGAATCCGCGGCCGCCGACTGCCGATTCATCATTCAGTCCGAAAACGAACAGGAAGTGGTCGAACTGGCCAAGACCCATATGAAAGAGGTACATGACACCGAGGTTACTGACGACGAACTTCGGAGCGAACATCTCCAGCACGTCTAAACGCGATCCAGTGTGACGACGCGCTCTTTTTTGCCGTCTACAGCACTGAAGAGCGCAGCCTAAGACGCTCGGTGGCTCACTGATGAGCAGATCTCGGCACCGACAGGCGGGTCAGAACCGATAACTTGCGGCGGGCGATATAGTCGGCATGAACTACCTTCCGTGGGCGGTCGTCGCGTTAGCTGCCTATACGCTTGTCCCGTTGCTCATGCGCGTTGCAACAACCGGTGTCGACGCGATTCCGAGCGATGTCGCGACGATGATCTCGAATACGATCCTTGTTGTCGCCGCAGCCGCTGTCGTTGTGGCGACCAGTCAAAGTGTAACGCCTCATCTCAATAGCACAAAAGCGCCCTATGCCATCGCCGCTGGTCTCTGTCTGGCAGTCGGAATTTTGGCCTACTACCGGGCGCTTTCGCTCGGCCCGGTCAGCGTGGTCACGCCTGTCTTCGGGCTCTTTTTGGTGACGAGTTCGATTCTGGGTATGGCATTTCTGGGCGAATCGGTGACAACACGAAAATTCGTTGGCATTGCTTTTGCGCTCCTCGCGGTCTATCTCGTGACGATCGAGTGAATACTAATGGCAGTTCGAATGCGTGCTACTGGAAATCAGAGCTGTAAGCTGTAAAGTTTCTTTCTGGCATCGCGGAACGAGACGCGGGTTTCGATGGCGTCGTGGGTTTCGAGTCTAGCGACTGCCTGTCGAACCGTCCGGGGAGACAACAGCGTTTCGTCGGCCAACTCGCGCTGGCTGAGTGTGCCATGGTGTGCAAGCACTTTTGCGACGAGTTTTGCACTTGGTGGAAGCGAACGGATTTCGTCCCACGCAGGAGCCGCTTGTGATTTCGTCGACGCTTCGTGTGTCAGTGGCTTTTCGTGAACGCTCATCGGTACTCGGTAGTAGGAGATATCCTTTGATAATACTTTTGCTTCTAAATATTACCAATAGACATTTTATAGGTGCTAGTGTTGCGAACGCATATTACGGGTCGACAGCAATATCGAGAGGATCAAAGGGGCAACCAACCCAGCGTGTGTATGGAGGTGCTTGTTCGGCTTTCCGGGCTTCTTGTGTTGTTACTCGTTGGCACAGGACTTCGACGATCGGGACTCCTCAACCACGGCCGGACGGCGACACTCAATACCATTGCCTACTACGGCGCACTCCCGGCGCTCGTTTTTACTGCCACCTACAATCAGAACGTCGCGGCGATCCTGACGCCCGCACTGTTTGTCGGTGTGGTCGGCGTCCTTGGAGCGACCGCAGTGATTGCATGGGTGGTCAACAGCCGTCGTGAGCGCCCTGCCAGACGAAGCGTGGCAATGGTACAGTCATACCACTCAAACTTGGGCTATCTCGGCCTGCCGCTCGTCGCCGCTACCTTTGAGCCAGACGTCACGGCAATCGCCAGCGTCGTCCTCGGGATCGGTTCGCTCACACAGGTACCGATTACGGTACTCCTGCTCGTGATGATTACTGGTGCTGACACCCGACTCCGCGCACAGCTTCGAAAACTCGTAACGAACCCCGTGTTGATTGCGCTCGTCGGCGGCATTACGGTCGGATCGCTTGAGCTTGGCGTTGCCCCGCCGGTCGTCACTGGACTCGATATATTAGCTGGATTGGCACTGCCACTGGCGCTGCTCTGTGTTGGGGCGTCACTTCAGATTGATGGGCCCACAATCGACATTGGTGCGACAGGCTCTGTCATTGGGCTGAAGCTTGTGTTCATGCCGGTTCTCGCGTGGATCGTGTTTTCTGCACTTGGTGTTGACGCGGCCACGTTTGCGGCTGCGATTGTCATGCTCGGGACACCGACGGCAGTCTCTACCTATGTGTTTGCTACCGAGCTCGGTGGGGACAGCGAATTTGCGTCGCTTAACGTCTTTGCGACGACAGTGGTGTCGACCGCCTCGCTATTCGTGTTGATTGCGCTTGTTTCGTGATCACTCAATACCCTCTGACGCGATGCCAACTGCTCGCCGAATCTGTCGTGCGAGGTCTACAAACTGGTTCGGATCATGTGATTTGAGCACATAGCCGGTCACGTTGTTTTCGACCGCTTCGCTGGCAACGCGCTCGCTTCCGCGAGCGGTATACAACAAAAACGGGATGTCGGGATTGTCTTTTCGGATGATTTTGAGAAAATCGAGTCCGCTTACCGCAGGCATCTGGAGATCGCTCACAATGCAATCAAACGGCTCTGTGTGGAGTCTGCGGACGGCCTGTTCGACATCTGACGCAGTTGTCACCGAGAGGTCATCGTACTGTGACTGCAGGTACGATTCGACAAGCTCTAGCAGACCCTCGTCGTCATCGACAATGAGTACCCGTTTTTCGGTGGCCTCGGTGTCAACACGTTTCGCTTGGACGAACTCGGTCCGGTAGTCGTTGTGGATTGCAAGATCGAGCCACTCGTCCAACTCTTGAGACGCTGCGATGAGCTCGACGCTGTCAGTATTCGAATCATACGCCACAACCCCCAAGTACTCGAGTTTCGGAAGGTCCTGATGGTACAGATGAGCGCGGGCAAGTTCGACAATCTGCGGAAAGCCAACCGTAGTATCGTTTTCAATAGCCGCAACCAGTTCATCCACTGTCGCCGTGCCATGCTGCCGAAGGTGAAACAGCATGCGTCGTCGCCGAGCATTCATCATCGCCTCGATGATTGCGTCCGTCCGAGCGGGTCCGGGAGCCGACTGTGGAGCTGGGCCTGTATCAGTCATAAATTGTCTACAGTCAGTAGATCGAACACATATATAAACAAAAAGACATACTGCCCGCAAAATACGTGCAGTATCGTCCTGTGTACGAGACTGAAACTGGACGCTCACGACCCACAAACCAGTAGATTCGAATCGTAATACGACCGCAAAACAACGCTTAGAGCGTCCATAACAAATAATCTGGAGAATTTGTCGTGTAAGAGTGATTCCTGTGAGCGGTCTCACTGCGAGGGTTCTATACTCGTGCCGCCGTAGTGGCTATGTCATGTCATGGTTCCCACATGCAATGATCGCAGTGGGCGGTCTGTTCGGGTTATTCGCCGTGGGGCGGTTCGTAGTGACGATTCGCATGGTTGGCATGCAGCCCGGCCTCCTGTTCGATACGATGTTGCTTCTCATTCCCGGAATTACGTTTTCGTACGTTGGGCTGCGACTGCCAACGTTCGACATTGAACCACAGCAGTATCCACAGCTTGTTGGCTGGTTTTTTGGCGGCGTCGCCGTGATGTTCGGCTTTCTGGTCTTGCGTGAGCTTCACCCGGGAGTGAGCGCAGATTGGACGGTTGGAACGCGAGCGATTGCGTTTACCATCGGTTCGGTTGGTGGGCTCCTCATCGGGCTGCAACGAACGCGAGCACGCACTCGAGCGAATCAACTCGAACGTCGCAACGAAGAACTTGCTTTCAGTAAGCAAGAGCTCACCAAACAGAACCGGCGGCTCGAAACCGTCACCGGGATCATTTCGCACGACCTCAGAAGCCCACTGTCGACAGCATTCGGCTGGGTTGAACTGGCGAGAGGACAAGACGACACCGAGGACTACTTAGACAACGCAACCACCGCACTCAGCCGAATGGGCGAGCTCATTGACAACACATTAGCATTTGCACGACACGGACAGACAGTGGTTTCGACCGAACCGTTCGGCCTCCCGGCGATTGCCCACGAGTGTTGGGAGATTGCCGGAGCGCCCACTGCTGAGCTGACTGTTGTTGACGACGTACAGATAACCGGTGACCGTACGCGCGTAAAACAGCTTTTCGAGAATCTCTTTCGCAATGCCGTTGAACACGGTGGCAACGAGGTGGCGGTCACAACGGGCGTCGTCGGCGAAACGGGGGTGTATATCGAGGACGATGGGCCCGGAATCCCGGCGGCATCCAGAGCGGCCGTATTTGATTTCGGATATACCACCAGTCGACAGGGAACTGGCTTCGGGCTGGCAATCGTTGCTGAAATCGTCGAGGCACACGGCTGGGAGATCAGCGTTGTCGACAGCGACACCGGCGGCGCACGGTTCGAAATTTCGGGGATCGAATGCTCGGCGAGCTCCGAAGAGGGTTGGGAGTGAAAACAGCCGGGCCCTCGTGTGGAGACCGACAGGCGAGCCGTGGCAGGAACAGGCCGACAGGTAACCGGAAGGATAGATGGACGAACAGGCGAATAAGGCCAAATTCATTTTGCTTACCGGATCTTATCGTCTCGCATGGTACTCAAAGAATCCGACTCCGAACTGGGCCGTGGCGATATGGCCCCGGCGTTCGAACTCACTGGCACCGACGGCGAAACCTATAGCCCCGATTCGTTCGCCGACAACGACGCCCTGCTCGTTGTTTTCACCTGTAACCACTGCCCCTACGCGAAAGCGAAGTTCGATTTGCTCAATGAGTTAGCAGACGAGTTCGACGACGCCGCAGTCGTCGGCATCAATCCGAACGCGAATCCCGAGTATCCCGACGACGACTACGAAAGCATGGTCGAACTCGTCGAGCAGGGAACAGTTGACTACGACGCCTATCTCTACGACGAAACCCAGGATGTTGCCCGCGCATACGGGGCGGTCTGTACACCCGACCCGTTCCTCTTTGCTCGCGAGAGTGACGAATGGCGACTGGCTTATCACGGCCGCCTCGACGACGCCCTCGATCCCGAATCGGAGCCAACCGAGTTCCACGTCCGCGAAGCCATCAAATCCGTCCTCGCCGGTGACGACGTCGCCCTCGACGATCTTCCATCACGCGGCTGTTCGATCAAGTGGCGAAATGAATGAGAACGACTACTCAGAGCTCACGTAGCCCAGTGCCTCGCGGGCGTTTGCGACTGCCTTTTCGTGTTTCGCCGGATAGGCCTCGACTTTCGCGCGGAGCGTGATACCCGAGCCAAGTCGCGCAGTGCGTTTGAACGCCTGCTGTTTGTCAAGCCGGAGAAAAAAAGAGCAGTTGTCGTCGACCCGCTCGTCAAGTTCGTCGAGAATCCGGTCGATCTCGTCTAATTCGGTCAGTCGGTCGAGGACGACGCGCATGTCGTCGGCGTTTTCGACACGCGCGGAAAAAACGATGATCCGGTCGCCGTGATGGCCGGTGTTTTCGACGCGGTCGAGTTCGAATTCCTCGGGAAGAAAGGTCGCAAGTGCGTCTGCAACCCGTTTTTCGTCCTCAGTCGCATAACAGAAACTGCGTAAATCGATGTAGTGAAACGGCACTCTCGGCATATCTCTCCCTTTGCGGCCGGAGGGAAAAAGCGCTCGCCTCTGAGGCCGTCAGTGCGGACCGAGCACGCGGGCACCGAAAGCGGAGGAATATACACCACCACTGTATAGAGTGCGCTATGAGCGAGCACTCCACCGAAACAGGGTGGTTCGCCGGACTATCCGCCGAGGCCGACCCCGAAGACATGTGCGAGGCAATCGAGACCGGCCGTGCGGAATCGCCACAGGACTGGCCGGCAGTAGCGGTCGACTCGGGCTTTGCGAGCGACGAAACCGACTATTATGCGACGCTTCGAGAGGCGACCATCGAGGCCGCCCGGCGGACCGTCACCGAGCGCGAACAGGCCGACGACAAACAGCTGGTACACGCCGTCAGAGCGATGGACGATGCAACCCGCACCGCAAACGAACTCGCCGAGCGGTCGAGCGAGTGGGCCGGGGCGCTCTTTGCTAACGCGAAAACCGGGATACAGGGCGCTCGCCGGCTGGCCGAGCGCAGTCCGACAACGCCAGCCGAAGCACGAGTTATCTCCCTTGCGAGCCGCATCGTTGACCTCGCAACGGAGGCCGACGAACTACGGGCGTTTATCGAACAGCGAGCACCCGAGGCCGCCCCCAATCTCAGCGAGATGGCTGGTCCGGTTCTCGCAGCTCGACTTATCTCGTTGGCTGGCGGGCTCGAACCACTGGCCAAAAAACCGAGCGGAACCGTCCAAGTACTGGGCGCTGAAGATGCACTGTTCGCCCACCTTGCCGGCAGGGGCAGTTCACCGAAACACGGGGTTATCTACACTCACCAGTACGTCAACGGCACTCGACACGAGGACCGTGGCTCTGCGGCGCGAGCCTTTGCTGGAAAGCTCTCGATCGCCGCCCGGATCGACCACTACAGCGGCGAGCTCCGACCCGAAATTCACGACGAGCTTGCCGACCGGATGGCAACGATTCGTGCACGGGCCGACGAGTCGGAGGCGGGACAGTGAGCGAACCGCTACCAGCCGGCGTCGAGCGCCGATCCTTCGACGGTCGACAGCGACTCGCAACACGGGGAGCGCCGGTCTATGGTGAGCCCACAGAAGGCGAGTGGCGCTGCTGGGATGCAGGCCGCTCGAAGCTTGGGGCGATGATCGAGAAAGAAATGCAAATCGGCCTACGGGGTGGCGAGCGCATCCTCTATCTCGGTGCCGCGAGCGGGACGACCGTCAGCCACGTTGCCGACTTCGCCGGACCGACCTATGCGGTCGAGTTCGCCCCTCGTCCGGTTCGTGATCTCATCGGGGTCGCCGAAGCCCGAAAAACCCTCTTTCCGCTGCTCAAGGATGCCCGAAAGCCAGAGACGTATGCACACGTCGTCGAGAGCGACCTCGATGTCATTATTCAGGATGTCGCCACCCGCGGACAGGCAGCGGTCGCCATCGAAAACGCGCGGTTTCTCGCTGATGATGGCCGGCTTCTCATCGCAATCAAGGCTCGAAGCGAGGACGTGACCGCAGCACCCGCTTCAGTCTTTGAATCAGTCTGTGCGGAGCTCGGATCGACCTACGAGATCCTCGAAACCGAGCGGCTCGAACCGTTCCACGACGATCATCTGGGCATCGTCGCTCGCAAACGGTAATTCAAACGAATGTATCCAGAATTCACTCTCGGTGGTAACACCAAGTAATAACGTTTTACTCGACGCGGTGTTAGCGACGAGTATGAGTCAGACGACAGCGACGGCTGAGGGGTCAGTCGCAGCGAAAATATCTGCATTAGGACCGACGTGGCTCGCGGGCGCGATTGCCGCCGGGCCGGCAACCATGGCGAGTCTCCTCGTCGCGGGGGCGACGTTCGGCTATGCCTTGCTGTGGGTCGTGATTATTTCTGCGCTCTTTGGTGCACTCGCACAGTATCTCTCGACAAAACTCGCGCTGGCGACCGAAGAGGGGCTGATCGAGACGGTCGAGCGCCGACTCGGCTCGAAATGGGCCTGGCTGCTCGTGGTCGACGTTGTCCTCGCCTCGGGACTCGCACAGCTCATCATTATGAAAACGCTGGCCGATACCTCGGGACTGGTAACCGGCTTCGACCCACGCCTCTGGGGCGTGTTCTGGGCGCTCGTCCTCGCAGTCGGGCTTGCCGGCGGCGGCTACCGGATCGCCGAACTCGGGGCGAAAGTCATCGTTTCGGCCATCGTACTGGCGTTTGTCGCCTCACTGTTCATCGTCCCGACTGATCTCGTCGCAGCCTCCGGCGGGCTGGCACCGACCATTCCGGCGGGCGTCTCGGGTGCGCTCTTGGCCGCGGCAATCCTCGGTGGAGCCGTCCACATTACGATCATCACGATGCAAACCTACACCGTCCGTGCGCGTGGCTGGACGACCGAGAATGCCGGATTGGCCCGGTTCGACATCGGTATCTCGATGATTGCGGCCTTCGGGATATTCAGTATCGCGACCTTCCTCGTTGCGGCGGGCGCACTCCACGGCAACGTCGATGCCGCTGGGCTGACTGCTGTGTCGGCGGCGGCCGCGCTCGAACCGATCGCTGGTGAGTTCGCCCAGTGGCTCTTTTTGGCCGGTCTGCTCGGGGCAGCGGTTTCGACACTCGGGGGCAACACGCTCGTTGCGCCCTACGTGCTCGCAGACAAACTCGACTGGGAGACCGATGTCAGTGACACCCGCTACCGGAGCCTGCTTGCGGTGACCGCGCTGCTCAGTGCTGGAGGCGCATTTATTGAGGGCTCGTTCTTCCAGCTTCTGACGCTCGTCCTCGCGTTTGGGCTCGTCGGGACACCGTTTGTAATCGCAATCGTTCTTGTCCTCTTGAACGATTCAGGAACCGTTGTCGACGCACCAAGCCTACCGCTCAATCTCGGCGGTATCCTCCTGTTTTCGGTCGCGACACTGCTGGCTGGACAGTTCGTCTACGAGGAGGTTGCCGGTGGGCTGACCGCCCTTTCGGGCAGTGTCTTGATTTTTTCAGTTGTGCTGACGATTGCGACTGTCGTGCTCATCGGTTCGCATCTGGTAACGCGATTTGGTGGTCCTGAGACAACGGTCGCCACCGAGAGCGACTAACAACGTCGCCTGTGGGCGGTATTTTGATCGTAAGTGAATCGGGGGTTGAGACGCCCGTTGAATCGCTTGCGGGATACTCACGCTCACCGCACCGTCCCTTCAGGAGGTATTTATGAGTCCGTCTCATACGCCGGATTGATGGAGACAGGCTCGGCGGCGGCGTTCACACGGCTGGGGACACTCGGCATCGAAGAGGAGTTTTTTATTGTCGATGCGGCCGGCCGTCCCGTCTCGGGAATCGACGAGCTCATTTATAACAGCGAGCCACCGGAGCTACTGGAGGGTCGACTTGATCACGAACTCTTCCAGTGTACGATAGAGACCCAGACACCGGTTATCGAGTCACCGGCGGATGCAGAACAAACCCTCAACGCGGTTCGTCAGGCACTCGTCGACCACGCCACCGACCACGGCTTTCAGATCGCCGCCGCCGGCTTGCATCCGGCGGCCAAGTGGCGCGAACTCGAGCATGCGACAAAGCCACGGTATGTAGCACAACTCGATCGAATTCAGTATCCACAACACCGCAATACGACCGCTGGCGTCCACGTTCACGTCGGCGTTGACGACGCTGATAAGGCCGTTTGGATTACGAACGAGCTCCGGTGGTATCTGCCACCGATTCTCGCGCTATCGGCGAACTCGCCGTACTGGAACGGGTTTGACACTGGATTGGCGTCGGCCCGAGCGAAGATCTTCGAAAATCTCCCCAATACGGGGATTCCAACCCGGTTCGAGGATTTCGCTGCCTACGAGCAGTTCGAACAGACGATGCTCGATTCGGGCTCGATCAACGACCGCGGCGAACTCTGGTACGACGTTCGGCCACATACAACTCACGGCACCGTCGAGGTCCGGACGCCCGACGGGCAGTCGGACCCCGAGGCCGTCCTCGCATTTGTCGAGTACGTTCATGCGCTCGTGATGGATCTCGCCGCGCGATATGAGGACAACGAAACGCCCGACAGCTTGCGACGTGAACTGCTCGATGAAAACAAATGGCGAGCGATCCGTCACGGCCACGAGGCGAGTTTCATTTCTCAAGACGGAACCGGGACGGTCAGCCTCGGCGAATTCGTCGACACCGAATGCGACCGTCTCGGCGTGAGGGGGCTCCGAACTATTTTCGACCGCGACAGCGGTAGCAGCCGTCAACGTCAGCTGATGGCAACCGATGGCCTTGATAGTCTGTGTGAGTCGCTTGTGCTGTAGCTTGTATGCGTCGCTTGCCCTACAGGCTCACGGAGGCAGGTATCACGGCCTGCGTTTCGGCCACGGACGGTCATCTATTTTCGTCCTCTACCTAACGACAGAAACGTTTTTGCCGGCGGCGAACCGACAACAGGTACTATGAGTGAGATTCCCGAAGAGAACGACCCGACCGACGAACCGACCGACGAACCAACTGATGTGGACCACACACCATCCGACATCGAGGCCGACACAGAAAGCGGCGCGCGCTCGGAACTTCGAAAAACCAAAGCACGGCTCGAAGAGGAAGCCGACCGCGCGGTCTCGGAGTTTGATCAGGGCGTCGTCGATCTGTTGGCATGGATTCTCGATACCGAAACACGAGCGCGCATCTACGTCTATCTGCGACAACACCCAGAGAGCACGAGCGACGAGATTTCCGACGGGACCGGCCTCTATCCGAGTACGGTCCGAGAGGCGCTGGCCGAACTCCACGACGAAGAGACGGTCGCCCGCGAGAAACGCGAAAGTGCCGGGGCGGGCAACAACCCGTACGAGTACGAGGCAATCGCCCCCAGTAGCCTCGTCCGTGGTGTTGTCGGCCAAGTTCAACGTGAACTCAATACCGTGTTCAACCTCGAAGAGCGGCTTTCCGGGCCCGAAGACGAACCGAATGGACCGGTGACGATCACGGTTGATGGAACCGACGACGACACTGACGACGAGACGGATACCGACGAGGGCATCGAAATCGACGTCGAAGACGAGATAGATGATACCGAAACAGCCGACGAAACGAGCGACGACAAACACAATCATGCAGAATAGCCCCTGTTAAGGCGAACGCTACCATCAGCGGCGACAGGAGTGCGGATGTTTAAGTTCACACACAGCAACGCCGGAGTATGAATGTCGCGTTGGGTGGGACGTTTGATCCCGTCCACGACGGTCACCACGCACTGTTCGAGCGAGCGTTTTCGCTCGGTGAAGTGACCGTTGGACTGACTGCTGACTCACTTGCGCCGAAAACCAGACACACAGAGCGGTACGTCCGCTCTTACGACGAGCGGAAAGCCGACCTCAAAGCCGAACTCAGTCCGCTTGCCGAGCGTTACGATCGGACCTTCGAGATCCGGCCGCTCACCGAACCCACCGGGATCGCTGTCGAACCGGAGTTCGATGCACTTGTTGTCTCTCCAGAGACGGTTTCTGGAGCCGAACAGATCAATGAGCTTCGAGCAGAAAATGGGGTCGATCCCCTTGAGATCGAAGTTGTTGAGCACGTTCCAGCCGAGGACGGCAAGCGAATTTCTTCAACGCGGATTGTCAACGGCGAAATCGACCGTCACGGGAATCTCACACCCGAATGCACGGGCCGCAGACGCCAGCAGCCCTAACCGGGATTACCAGGTCGGTGGCCGAAAACCAGCGTCTTCGAGCAGGGGTTTCCACCGTGATTGAACACTGAGTCGGGAGACATCCATTACATCTGCAACCGCGCGTTGGGACCGCTCTTCGCCGGCAATAAGCGCACCAGCATAGAGACTCGCTGCCGCGACAGCAGCTTTTGACCGTTCCTCGTCGGGAATATGAGAGAGGAAGAGATCACCCGCGCTCGTGCACGCCTCGGCACCGATGCCGAGTTCGTCGCCAGCAGCGTCAATCCGGTCGAGCCACACCTGATTTTCAACGCGATCGCGTGCACTGTACATGCCTGAGGCTTCCGCCGCTTCGTATTTAACTCGTCGGGCGACGGCGGCCTATCCGCGGGCTGGCCCGGCTGACGCAACAGAGCTTTTTGGGTTGCCAACAGAGAGCCAAATATGGCGAAACAGCCGCATCTGTTGGTTGAAGAAGGCGAAGTACACGATCTGGCAATCATTCCCGGCGACCCGGGCCGCGTCCAGCGGATTGCCGACCAGTGCGAAAACGTCGTGCCAGTCGCAGAAAACCGCGAATACACGCTCGTCAACGCCGAATACGAGGGGCGAAAGCTCACGATCTGTTCGACTGGAATCGGCTGTCCCTCCGCAGCCATTGCGATCGAAGAACTCCATGCGGTTGGCGTCGAAA
>LKMJ01002883.1_pt1 | contig 15917 bp, 16 predicted proteins | sample 643391 | NCBI WGS metagenome assembly LKMJ01 (sample SAMN04112250, study PRJNA286221) | soda lake metagenome | biome: soda lake; feature: Kulunda Steppe; material: water; isolation source: sample PL-Br10 brine of Picturesque Lake | place: Russia: Kulunda steppe | collected 2010-07
CAGGTGCCCCGCGAGCGCTACTTCGAGCGCCTTGACGAACTGACCGGCCAGGCATGATCGGTGACCACTCGCCCCCAACGACGACCGCTCAACAGCATGCAACGCTCGCCGTCTGAGGGGTGAGGCTTAACACTCGCCGGCGAGTAGTGAGCATAATATGTCGACTGTCACGCTCATCGGCACCCGTCTGGCCGAACCCGGCACCGAGTTCGTCTATGAGGGTGAAGCCGACGGCTGTGCGGGCTGTCCCTACCGCAGCCAGTGTCTCAACCTCTCCATTGGGACCAAATATCGCGTCACGGATGTCCGGGAGAACGCCCAAACCTTAGAGTGCGCCCTTCACGACAACGGCGTCCGCGCCGTCGAGGTCCGACCGGCTAGTGTGAAAGCCAACATTCCCTCGAAAGGAGCGTTCGCCGGGAGCAAAGCGACCCTGCAAGGGCCCTGTCCCTACGTCGAATGCCCGAGCCACAAATACTGCGAACCTGATGGTGTCGATATCGATGGCGAGTACCGTATCAAAAACATTCTGGGCGACCCACCACACGACGTCTGCCATCTCGACCGGGCCCTCGAGTTGGTCGAACTCGAGGTCGAAGGTGGCAGTGAGGGGAGGAGTAGCCGCTAAGACGAACTGGTCACTGCCGCCTGCCGAACTCGTTGCACCTCCGCATAGACCGCTCTCGAATCTGCAATGGCCCCTCGAGGACAGCGGATGTCGACCCACCACGGGCGCTCGAAAAGCAGGTACTCCTCGGTCAGGCGAACGGTGGTAATGGCGTCCCACGGGAGAAATCGTGCGTCAGTGTCGCTTTTCAGTACGATTCCGAGTTCGTACACCTCGAGCGTGGGCAACGCGTCGGGGTTTGTATCCAGAGTGACGGCGTCCATTGCGTATTTCTGACCGAATCGGGTCGCTCCCTGGTCGTCGGGGAGCAGTCGTCCGAGCAGGCTGCCGCCACGCTCCGAGTTGCTCGCCCATTGGACGAGGACCAGCACGAGAAAGAAGCCGAAAAACACCCCAACAAAGAGAAGATTAGATAGCACAGCCCGCCAGGAGACGCCCACGCTGGAGCCGACGACCGCCAGGCTCACCGCGACGCTAGCGGAGGCAAGTGCAACCTGACCGGTAACCTGGTGCTGTCGCGGAACCGATAGCATTGGTTCTTCGGGAGTTATCGCTCGTGCGTACCGCGTTTTTACCATCGAGATCATCATCACACCAACGGCAAGCGAGGCGATGGCTCCGAAGCCAGTTCCGGTTGCAGTCGCTCTGGGGAGCCCCGGAACAAACAGCACGAGTCCCGAGAGGGCGGCGAACGCACCCGGTGTCACGAGCAGTCCCAGCTGCCGGCGTCGGCGTTCGCCGAGTCGCTCGGGGAGCCCCGGCAGTCGGTTTGCAAGGACGGCTCCAGCAATGAGACCGACAGTGCCGGCCGAGGAGAGACTGCCGATAATCGTTGGGACGGTCCACCCGGCGGCGATTCCCACCGCAACCAGCGCTGCGATGCAGATGACGCCGAGATAGACGCCACAGGCGGCGACGAACCCGATATCGGGGGCATCAAGCGTATCCGGAAGGGCTGGCCGGCGATGCTGGCGAGATGACACAGCTACCACGATATTCGCCGCCACCTGGCAAAGTGCTGACGGTCACTGGCTCCCCTGTCGGTTGCCAACCTCCCGAACCCGTCCGTTGACGGGGTGCTCATTTCACGTAACTCGTCCGTTGCATGTCACGTTGCACTCCCTGAAAATCTCGAGTACAATTACGTCACGACTCGTTGCCTATTCGAGCACTGCCCGTGGCTCACTGCCACCAGCAGCCTTCGATATGTCGAGTGCCCTCCCTCCCACAACGATCGACCGTCCACTCATCGAAGCCGTTGCCGACGACTATTGTCTCGAGACACGGCGACTCGCCACGGCGCTCCAGCGGGTCGATTGTGCGTTGCTCCCCGCTGTCACCCGGCTTCGAAAACGGGTCACGGTCGGCGTAGCCGATTCCTCGACGATTGTCGGACGGACGCCGGATCGACTGGCACTTTCGGTTCCGCCCGAAGACTGGGAGTTGATCGACGCCCGACTCGAGCTCACGGATCACATCAGTCGGGCGGTCAGAGCGGCCCATCGACGCGGGCGACAGAAACTCGGGACCGAGCCGGTAACCGAGTCGAGCCCCGGACTTGTCATCTGGTCGGAATCGGTGGCTGCGTTCACCGCCGGTGGCTTCTCCCTCGAGCGGGCACGGGTCTGGGCGTACAAGCTCACCGGAGCCAGCCATCGCGAAATCGCTCGGCAACTGGGGCTCTCCCGCCAGCAGGTGACAGCCCATTCAGCGGCTGGCCACGAACGGATCGGTCACGCTCGAGCGTTGCTGGAGGCGTTTTCACGGGAACAGCGAGAGCGTCCGGAACCGATCCTTACGATCCACTCGGATGCGGAGGCTGCCGTATTGTTCGACGACGGGGCAACGCTGCTGGTCGGGTCGGAGACGGACGCCTGCTCAGAACATGGGACGGCGCTTCGAGGGGAAGGCGGGTGTGGAGGCCAGTGTCCGCATATGCGACGGATCGCTGGCGGCCTCCCACAGCCGGCAGTCCACGCTGGAGACCTCGCACAGCTGTTAAACCGCGATCCAGCGATTCGGCGGACACTCTTTGGGTCTCTTGGACACGCACACGAATATGAGCATGAACAAGCACACGGAGACGGCCACTCCGAGTCCGATCCGTCACACGCAACCGGCGACGACTGAAACAGCTCACTCCTCGAGTGACAGCCAGCTACCAGCCCAGCACTCGATTTCGGCGAAGACGGGCTCGAGCGATTCTCCCTTTTCGGTGAGACTGTAGTAGGTTGCGACGGGCGCATCCTCCTCGAGTCGTCGGTTGACAAATCCCATCTCCCCGAGGTCATCGAGCACCCGCGAGAGGGTCCGTGCGTTCGCGCCCGTTGCGCGTTTGAGTTCGTTAAATCGGTGTTCACCCTCGAGCAGTTCGTGGAGGACGGCCAGTCGCCACTTCGAGCCGACCTGCTCGATCGATTCGATCACTGGGCAGACATTACCCGTTTGGTCGGAGACCGTCGGTGGAGTGTTCGACGCCATTGCTATCACAAACGAGCCGCGTCGTCTTAGTAGTTCGGTAGCGAACCAGCTAACCTATCACTATCACGATTTGGGGGTGCTCAACGCTTGTTGTAGCGCTCCCGTGGCCGTTTATCCCTTTCACTGACTGTATTTTGATCGAACATGTAGCCGCTACCTTTTACTCGAGTCACTCCGTGGGTCCGACTAAGCGATGATCGAAGTGGACGGGCTTCGCAAGGAGTACGGGGGATTTGTCGCCGTCGAAGGCAGTTCGTTTGCCGTTGACGACGGCGAGGTGTTCGGCGTTGTCGGCCCGAACGGGGCGGGAAAGACGACGACGCTGAAGATGCTTGCCGGCCTCATTGAGCCGACTGCCGGAACCGCAACCGTTGCCGGACTCCCCGCCGGTGACCCCGAGATGCAACGGGCACTTGGCTTTCTGCCCGAGGAGTCGCCACTGTATGAGGAGATGACCGCTATTGGCTACCTGAAGTTCTTTGCGGATCTCTATGACGTGCCCCGTCAGACGGCCCGTAGGCGCATTACGGAGGCACTCGACCGACTCGATCTCGTCCACCGTGACCGGAAAGTGGGCAATATGTCGAAAGGGATGAAACGAAAGGTCGCCATCGCTCGAGCGCTGGTCAACGATCCGGATGTCCTCATCTTCGACGAACCGGCCTCGGGACTGGATCCGTTGACGACGAACTACATTATCGAGTTTACCCGCGAGTTGCGCGAAGAGGGGAAGACGGTCATCTTCAGTGCGCACAACCTCTTTCACGTCGAGAGCATCTGTGACCGGCTGGTCATCATGAACGAGGGCGAAATCGTCGCCCGTGGCTCCCTCGAGGAGATTCGAGCGGCCCATGGTGGCACGAAGTACCACGTCTACGCGACGGTCGATGTGGGCCAGTCGGCGGCGGTTGCGGTCGGTCGTGGGGACGAGCCGAAAGGCGGGAACGAAGCGGAGAGACGCACATCCGCCGGCCACCCCCACAGCAACGCCGAAACGAACGGCCAATTCCAGTACATCCTCGAGGATATGGTGGCCGTTGACGAACTGCGGGCTCGGATCGAAGCCGAAGGCGGTCGAGTCACTGACATTCAGACGGAGACGCCCAGTCTCGAGGATATCTTTCTCGAGGTGGCGGGAACGCGGGAGGCACAGACGTGAAGACGGGATCGAGTGGCAGTCGACGGGCCGTTGGGGGCCGGCTTCGGACCGCTATTGACCGATGTCGGACCGGCGTGCACCGAGTCATCCGAATCGGTCGCTGGGAAGTTTCCAGAAGTGCCGGAACCGTCGACCGGCGAACCGTTATCGCGCTGGTGCTCATGGCCGTGGTTGTCGGTGGTGTCGGGCTGTCGGTCGCCGACGATGGTGTCGGCTTAGAGGATGGGATCTATATTGTCGGCGTTGAGGACGACCACCCGTATGCGCCGGTTGCCGCCGAGAGCGACCAGTTCCGGGTCGTCGAGCGCGACGATCCACGGGCAGATATTCGGGTCGGCCCGGGCTATGAACTGTCCCAGACGGAGTCGGTCAAAAGCGACCCTGCCTACGTCGCCTTTCGGGATGCCATCGACCACTACAACACGCGGCTGATGGCCGCCGAGGAGGACAGCGCGGCGGCCTTTCCAGTAACGGTCAGCCTCGAGTATCAACAACGGATGGTCGTCGGGCCGACGGATGCCGGTGGAGGTGGTGATGCCGATCCCGGTGAAGATGAAAATGGAGAGGCGGACGCTGATGCTGACGACGAGGAAACCGCCGAAGCGGGCCAATCCGACGGGAACGGTGTGGACCAGCCGGCCGATGACGACGCGACAGAGGTGGGTGGCGACGGCCCACTCGAGATTCCGGGCCTTGGCGGGGGTGCTGGCGGTGCTGAAGCCGAGGCCGGCACGCCAGGGTCGATCTCGCCGCCCTTCCCCTTCCAGTCGCTTATTCTCGCCTTTCTGTTCGTGATTCCGATGAACTTCGTGATCCAGGCCTATGGGAGTACGATCATGGACGAACGGATCAAGCGGCGGGGAGAGCTGTTGTTGGTGTCACCAATCTCCCGACACGAGATCGTTGCTGGAAAGACACTCCCCTACGTGCTTGGTCTGTTAGCTGTCGTCACCGGGATCGCTGCCGTCCTCGGCGGTGGGCCCGTCTCGGTTGCGGCGGCGATACCGATCGCCCTGCTCTTTCTGGCCGCAACGTTCGTCGGCGCGATGTTCGCCCGGTCGTTCAAAGAACTGACCTTCGTCACCGTGACAATCAGCGTCTTCCTGACGACCTACACCTTCGTCCCGGCGATCTTCACTGACGTGACGCCGATCGCCCTGATCTCGCCGCTCACCTTGGTCGTCATGGATTTACAGGGTGAGTCGATCAGTGCCGGTGCCTACCTCTTTTCGACCGCCTCGTTCTACTTCGGTGGCGCCGTCCTGTTCGGACTCGGCCTTGGCGTCTACCGCGAAGAGGACATGTTCGCCCAGAAGCCGGTTCCATCAAAGGTGGTCGACGCGATTGCGGCCCGCGTACACCGCCGACTGCACATTCCACTGCTTTCGATCGTGTTTATTCCCTTCGTCTTTGCCGGACAGCTGCTGGCGGTCGCCCTCTTTTTTGCCCTGCCGCCGACGGTTGCCATCCCGGTCGTCGTTGTCTTCGCGGCCGCCCTCGAGGAACTCGCCAAGAGTATCCACGTCTACGCCGGCTTCGCCCGCTCGCGATTTGCCGCGACGGTTCCGACAGCACTCCTCCTCGGAACGCTCGCCGGCGTCGGCTTCTTCGTTGGCGAAAAGGCGACCCACATTGTCCAGATTGTCGGACTCCCGGAGCTCGCGTTGGGCGAAGCTGTCTTCGGCCCGGCCCTCGAGTTGGACCCGCTTATCCTAGTCGCTGCGTTCTTTGCCCCACTGGTCTTGCACGTGATCACGGCGAGTCTCTCTGCGATTGGGGCGAGCCGAGGTCTCTGGCAGTACGCCCTCGCGTTTGTCGGGGCGACGGCCGTTCACGCGGTCTACAATCTGGGGGTGTTGTTCCTTGTCGCGTAGACGGCCGCCATCGCGTTCGCCCGTGCGCTCGCGTTCCCCCTCGAGTCGTCGCTCCCGCTGGGCGATTGCCCGTCGGGAACTCCAGTCGTTGCGCGCCGAAAAGACGATCGTTCTCGCACTGGCAATCCAACTGTTCATTGCGGCCTTCTCCTCGTTTCTGGTCGTCGGCCTCGTCTCGCTGTACGACCCCACGTCGGTCGAGGGCCAACAGTCGACGATTGCGATCACCGGCGAGGACCCCGACGTGCTTCTGGCCGTCGCCGATCGACAGGACGGGCTCAACGCCAGACACTACGACGACCGGGCCGACGCCCAAGTGGCCTTTGAGAACCGACAAGTCAACGCCATTCTCGATGCGAACCGGGACACCGAGGGGCGGCTTGCCATCAGGGTTACCGCACCAGATGAGGGCCTCGAGACGACGCTCTTGATCGTCCAACTTCAGGAAGTACTCGAGACGGCCGAGCGTGCTGAGCGAAGTGAAAACGCCGACCGTCTCAGCCAGCAACCGCTCTCGCTTCCCTCGGAGATTCCGGCGAGTCCGTACTTTGCGTTCACCTACACAATCTTGCTTCCGCTGTTGCTCTTTTTGCCGGTGTTTATCAGCGGCTCGATTGCCGTCGACTCGCTGATCGAAGAGCGCCAGCGGGGCACCCTCGAGTTGCTGCGGGTGAGTCCGCCGTCGTTGGTCGATATCGTCGATGCGAAACTGCTTGCAACGGCAGCGCTAGCTCCCGTCCAAGCGGGGGCGTGGCTTGCCCTGTTGGCGTTTAATGGCATCACGATTGCGAGTCCGATAGCGCTCATTGCCTTCGTCGGGGCGCTCTCGGTGGTGATCGTCGGCATCGGACTCGCCATTGCGTTATATGCACCCGACCGCCGCCAGGCGCAGTTGCTCTACTCGGGGATGATCTTGGGTGCGCTCGTCCTCGCCTCGTTGCTTCCGGAGCATCCGGCCAATACCGTTGCGAAGTTCGCCGTTGGCAGTCCAACGACAACAACGTGGCTGTTGCTGGGTGGCTACTGTCTGGCCGGCCTGCTCGCCTACGTGGCCGTGCTGGCCGGCGTTGATCGGCTTGACCCGGCCGCGTTATGAGCAGTCGACAACCGGCGTTGCAGCGAGGCGGCCGGCGTTGTAAACTGGCGGCTACCGAACGACAGTCACCGAAACCGGCGACCGACGAAACACCGCCTCAGCCACATTGCCAATCAGCAACCGGTCAGCAATCTTTCCTCCGTGGGTACCGACGACAACGGTATCGTACTCCTCGGCTTCGTTAATAATCGCCCGTGCCGGATGCCCGATTCGAACCCTCGTCATAATGTCCCGATCGACCTCGTCGGCGACCGCTCGAGCGCCTTCGAGAATTGCCGTTGCGTACTCGTTTGCCGCCTCGGTGGGATCATCCGCAAGCGCAAGCGCCGTCGCTTCTCCCATCATCGAAGAGGGTTCGCCGACGACCGTTAAGACAGTTATTTCGGCGTCGCTGTAGACCTCGAGGGCGTATCGGAGTGCGCGTGTTGCCATCTCGGAGTCGTCCATTGGGACGAGAACGCGGTCGATCGAATCCATACAGAGCCTACGTCACGCCGTTTGATAAGGGTACGCTGGGTCTGCGGTTAGTTGACCAACGGAACGGCCACGAAAAACGCATAGGAGAGTCCAAGGGAGATAGAAGGGCCGATAATCCACATTGAAACGTACTTGACAACGACGCTCGGGTTGAACAGCGAACCGATGTCTTGGATCGGGTCTGGTTCTTGAGCCCCAATCTTTGTGGCTTGCGTTCCCGGCTCGGCTTTGAGTGCACCCAACTCGAGGTCGGCGTCGGTCTCACCGACCACTGCTTGGCGGGCGGAGACGGGTCGCGTTGCTCGCCCCCAGCCGAGGCCAACGATCGTCATCACGGTTGCCATGACGAGGCTGATTGGAATGCCGATATACGAGAGGGCAGTGGTGATCGTTGAGGCCGTCAGCATCACGATTAGCGCTGCCAGCAACGGGATATCCGACAGTTCGCTGCCGACGGACTCCATCGTCCGGCGAGCAATCGTAAAGCCACCGAGACCGATAGCAACGGTCGCAATGACGATTGCGGTGTTTACTTCGAGTGCGCCATCGCTCACCAGCGGAGCGACGGCGTTTGGGACGTTACTTGCGCCGGCGCTAAAGGCCATGTAGCAGCCGATGACGATGATGATGGCCGTGCTCCCGACCTCCCGTAGCGTCGTGTTCGGCCCGAGTACAGGTCGCTGACGGAGCCCTGTTCCCGCAAGTATCAGCAGTGGTCCGGGTGAGGAGACGATTTTGACCCGCTCGTTGAGCCCCGCATACAGGTATCGACCAATCACGGCCCCAATCCAGAAGCCGATTACTGGGGTGACGATCCACCACATCACGATCCGACCAAGGGTATCGAAATTCAACGTGCCGGTTGCCAAACCCAGGCCAGCAATCGAGCCAACGGTGGTCATCGAGGTCGGCACCGGAACTCCAAAGATGTTCGCGATCAGAATACCGAGGCCGATAAACGCGAGGACCGCAACGCCGGCCTCGAGTGAGATGGCGATCGTAATAATATCTCCGCTGAGGGTGTCCATCACGTTCCGGCCAACCGTCCACCCGCCAAGAAAGACAAAGAACGTCATCAGCCCTGCAGCAGTCACTTTTCTGAGTAGCCCTGCACCGACTGCTGGCCCCCAAGCGATTCCGGTTGAGGAGCCACCAATATTAAAACCGACAAAGATCGAGGCAACAACCCCCAGAAGCAAGATTGTGGAACTCATTATCAGTACTATGTTATCAGTATACAAGCGTTCTTTGTAAGAATTTGATATAATACGTGGAATTTATAAATTGCCGTTAGCGACCCATTGACGCACAACTGACCGTGTCGGTGCCCCTTCGGACCATCAGGGTGTGCCTGCGGACCACCAACACAGCAGGGCCACTTTTATCGCCGTTGTGCGTACCCTGCCCATGGAGTACACAACCCTCGGTTCGACGGGGATGGAAGTCAGCCGGCTCTGTCTTGGTTGCATGAGCTTCGGCTCGAGTGAGTGGCGCGAGTGGGTCCTCGAGGACGATGCCAGCCACGAAATCATTGACCGGGCGATCGACCTCGGGATCAATTTCTTTGATACAGCGAATATGTACTCCAAGGGCGAGTCAGAGCGGATTCTGGGCGATGCTCTCGAGGGTCGGCGGGAGGAGATGGTCGTCGCGACCAAAGGCTACTTTCAGATGCGCGAGGACGACCCGAACTCGGGTGGGCTCTCCCGAAAGGCAATCGAACAGGAGCTGGAAGCGAGTTTGGAGCGACTCGGCATGGAGACGGTCGATCTCTATCAGATCCACCGGTATGATGACTCGACGCCGGTCGAAACGACACTTTCGGCGCTCAACGATGCCGTCCGCCGAGGACAGGCACGGTACGTTGGCGCTTCTTCGATGTGGACCCACCAGTTTGCCGATATGTTACATACCGCCGAGCGGTTGGGTCTCGAGCGGTTCCAGACGATGCAAAACCACTACAACCTCGTCTACCGCGAAGAAGAACGGGAGATGCTCCCGCTTTGTGCCCGTGAAAACGTCGGTGTGATTCCGTGGTCGCCGCTTGCTCGAGGGTATCTCACGCGTCCGCATGAAGAAATTGATGCGACGGCCCGTGGAGAGAGCGAGGAGCATCTATACGAACATCCATACCGCGAGGGTGGTGGGAAAGCGATCAACGAGCGAGTCGAAGAACTCGCCGAGGAGAAAGACGCAACGATGGCACAGATTGCCCTCGCATGGCTTCTCCACCAGGACGTCGTCGACGCCCCAATCATCGGCACCACAAGCGTTCAGCATCTCGAGGAAGCCGTCGACGCGCTTTCGATTTCGCTTTCGGCATCGGAACTCGAGTTCCTCGCAGAACCGTATGAGCCAGTTCGTGTTTCAGGTCACCAGTAATTATCAGACAGGTAGAAGTGACCGAACGGGCAGACGACGACTGTCGCGGCCGCGCCATCAATGTGCTGTTGATTTGTGAGGGACTGAAATTTCCACCGGCGACCTCACATCGCACTCGGAGTATGTCCTGAGAGTGTAATTTTCATGATGGCTTATTGGACAGTATGGAATATTTATATTTATATCGGATTTTTTCCGACCCAAAATTATACAGATCTATTGAATATAATTGTCCTGAGAGTGTTCAGAATCATATAAAGTTGTAAGCACTCCTCAGTAGAGATTGAATATTATATTGGGAAACCTTTTATATCTCCACTATTTGCAACGAGTGTTCACAATGGAACAACAAACGTGGGCGTTTGAAGGGGAAACGGATTTGAAATATAAATACATTCAAGCCACGCAGGTGGGACAATGAGTTCCAAGCGTCTTTCTCGTCGACAGATCCTTGCAGCAAGTAGCGCGGGTGCACTCGCGACGTTTGCTGGCTGTATCGCTGGCGACGAAAACGGTGCAACGACTGGTGGGGACGATGGTCCATCACACACGATCGGCGTCCTTGAGGACCGATCGGGTGAGTTTGCGCTGAACGGCGAGTCCAAATGGCAGGCGACGCTGCTGGCCATTGAAGAAATTAACGCAGACGGGGGTGTGTTGGGCGAAGAGATTGACGTCTTCGATCCGGATCCCCAGTCGGATAACCAGCGCTACCAGGAGCTGACCCGTCGAGCCATCGAACAGGAGAACGTCGACGCGTTGTGGGCCGGTTACTCGAGTGCAACGCGTGAGGCAATCCGACCGATCATCAACCAGCACGAGCAGCTGTACTTTTACACGACGCAGTATGAGGGTGGGGTCTGTGACTCGACGGTGTTCCCCGTTGGGGCAACGGCTCGTCACCAGCTCGGTGCCGTTATTCCGTACATGATCGAGGAATACGGCCCGGAGATTTACACGATTGCTGCTGACTACAACTTCGGACAGATTTCCGGTGACTGGGTCCGCATTCTCGCCGAAGAAAACGGCGCAGAGGTCGTCGAAGAGGAGTACATCCCACTCGAGGTCGATGACTTCGGATCGACGATCAACAACATCCAGGACGAAGACCCGGACTTTATCGCCTCGATGCTCGTTGGCGCAAGTCACACCGCCTTCTACGAGCAGCGGGCTTCCGCTGACTTGATGACCCCGATTGGTTCGTCAACGACGATGGCACAGGGGTATGAACACCTGCGCCTTGACCCGCCGGCACTGCAGGATATGTACGTCGGAGTCAACTGGATGCAAGAGCTCGAAGGCGAGCGAACTGAGAGCTTCGTCGACGCTTTCTACGATGAGTTCCCGGATGCCGAGTATATCAATCAGGAGGCCCAAAACAACTACTTCTCGGTCTACCTCTGGAAGGAGGCCGTCGAAGCCGCCGGCACCTTCGATCAGCAAGCCGTGATCGAAGAACTCGAGAGTGGGATGTCAATCGAGGCACCTGAGGGCGACATCTCGCTCGATCCGGCCAGCCACCACATGACGCATAATATGCGCGTGGGCCACGCCGACGAGAACCACGAGCTAACGTTTGAAGAGCCAGAACTCATCGAGCCGGTGTTCATGCAGGAAGTGGGCTGTGACCTGACTGAAACGCCAGAGACCACCCAGTACGAGCCAGAGGAATTCTACGACGAGGCCTAGTATGGTTGTCTCAGTGTACCAGGTGCTGAACCTCGTCTTCCAGTTTCTCGATAGCTTCGCCTTTATTGTGCTGGCGACTGTCGGGCTGGCCATCATTTTCGGGATGATGGGGATCATTAACCTCGCTCACGGAGAGTTCATTCTCGTTGGCGCGTATGCGACGACGCTGTCGTTTACCGAACTCGGGCTTCCGCTGGTCGCGGCGATGGTCGTCGGCGTCGTCGTAACGACGGTTTACGGAATGCTCTTAGAGCGGACGATCATGCACCGGCTGTATGACCGACTGCTGGATTCGATGGTCGCCACCTTCGGAATTAGCCTGATTATGATCCAATTGACGCGGATTGTCTTCGGGAGTTCGATCTCACAAGTCGGGATGCCCTTTGGCTCGATCAGCTACGGGGCGTTCTCGTACTCAACGTATCGTGTCTCGCTCTCGCTTGCAGCAATTGCAGCCCTTGGTGGGCTCTACGTGCTGTTCACGCGAACAACCTTTGGCATCCAGGCTCGAGCGACGATGCAGGATGCTGAAACCGCTCGCTCGATGGGTGTCAACACCGATCGGGTGTACATGATTACGTTCGGCATTGGATCGGCACTCGCCGGACTCACTGGTGCACTGTACGCGCCCGTAGTGACAATGGTTCCCGAACTCGGCTCGACGTTCCTCGTTGAGGCGTTCGTAACCGTTGTCGTTGGCGGTCCATCGGTGCTCGTCGGCACCTCTCTCGCCGGCGGTCTCCTCGGAATCGTCAACGCAGGCTTCACCTACGTCGGTGGGACGTTCATCGGCCAAGTTGCGATGTTGATCGCTGCAATCGTTGCGATTCGTGTGATGCCAAGTGGGATCACGGGCCTCGTTGAAAGCTGGCGTCAATCACGGAGGGAAGCCGAATGAGCCTCAAATCATCCATCAGCCGGATTCGAGACCCACTCGAGGGGCCGAACACGATGGGGAACTCGACGCTGTTTTGGACCATGTTCGTCCTCGGCGTCGCCGCACTCGTCGTGTACCCCATGGTTGCGACGAGTTTCGCCACCCAGAATCTCGCGTTGTTCATGACGTACGCTTTCCTCGGGGTGAGCCTCTGTTTCATCTGGGGCTACTGTGGAATCTTGAGCTTCGGGCAGGTCGCCTTCTTTGGTGTCGCTGGCTACACGTTCGGGATCATTGCGATCAACATTCAGTCGCTAACCGGTGTCACCCTCGCCATCTTCGGGGCGATTGCGGTGGCAACGGCATTCGCTGCCGCCTTGGGCTACTTTATGTTCTACGGCGGCGTGCGCGATGTCTACGTCACGATCCTGACGCTCGTGGTCGCACTCGTGTTGTACACCTTCATGGGCCAGACCGCCGGTTCGGAGTGGGCGATTGGTGAGGCCAGGCTCGGCGGGTTTAATGGGATGGTCGGCATCCCTGACCTCGGGCTTGGGGTCGGAAACACGGGCTTGATACTCACCGGTGATGCCTACTACTACACCGTCTTGGGACTCCTACTCGTGACCTATCTCGGACTTCGCCTGCTGGTCAACAGCCAGTTTGGCTACGCGATGGTCGCCACCAGAGAGGACGAAGACCGGACGGCGATGTTCGGCTACAACACCCAGTTTATCAAACTTGCTGTCTTTACGTTCGGCGGGACGCTCGCCGGCCTCGGCGGCGTCCTGTTTGTCACGTGGGGGAACTATATCGACCCGAGTGAGTTTGCGATTACCGCCGCGGCACTACCCGTCATCTGGGCGAGCGTCGGCGGCCGTGAATCCATCCTCGGAACGATCGTTGCCGCAATCGCGATTCAGGCGTTCTCACAGGCGCTTGCCGTCACTGGCAGCGAGTGGGCGCTCGTGACTGTCGGTGCACTGCTGTTGATTACCATCCTCGTTATGCCGGATGGGGTCGCCCCACAGGTCGAGAAAGGTGTTGGCCGCCTTTCGAAACGGATCAATGAACGCCGCAGCCCAGCCGGCAGTTCAGAGGAGGTGGCAGACTAATGGCCGCTAACGATGAAACCGTAAGAGAGACGCCAGCTGTTGCCGAAACCGGCGTCGGCACCTCACGGATTCTCCAAACGCGCGGGCTGACGAAGAAATTCGGTGGGCTCACAGCCATAGATGAGGTGGACTTCGCCGTCAATGAAGGCGAACTGCGCTGTCTTATCGGCCCAAACGGAGCCGGCAAAAGCACGTTCCTCAAACTGCTCACCGGTCGCCACGAGCCGACGGCAGGAGACATTTACTTCAACGGCAGCGATATCACGGAGCTTCAATCTCACGAACGGGTACAGAAAGGAATCAGTATCAAGTTCCAGATTCCGAGCATCTATCCTGACCTGACGGTTCGACAGAACCTCCGCGTCCCGCTGCAAAAAGTCGCCGACCCAGACGAGTTCGAGGCCCGAACGGCTGAGACACTCGAGCGGTTCAGTCTCCAAGAGGAAGGCGATACGGTCGCCAAGAACCTCTCACACGGGCAAAAACAGCGACTCGAGATTGGGATGGCGATGACCTTAGAGCCGGACCTGATGTTGCTCGATGAGCCCGTCGCGGGTCTGTCGGTCGAAGAGACCGAAGAGATCGCTGCGTTGCTCAAAGAGATCAACGACGAGGAGACGGCGTTCATCGTTATCGAACACGACATCGATTTCGTTGCCTCGATTGCCCAACGGGTGACCGTCCTCGATCAGGGGGCGATCTTCAAAGAGGGCACAATCGAGGAGATTCGGGCTGATCCGGACGTTAGGCGGATCTATCTTGGTGAAGAACAATGACTGGAATGCTTCGCGTTGAGGACCTGTCCGTTTCCTACGGCGAAACGACCGTTCTCCGGAACCTCGAGTTCGCCATTGAGACGGGCGAAATCGTCGGTATCATCGGCAAAAATGGCGTTGGCAAAACGACGGTCGTCAAGGCGTTAATCGGACTCCTCGAGGCCGACTCGGGGACCATTTCGCTTCGTGGTGAGGAGATTACGGAGTTGCCAACGCACGAGCGTGCCCGACGTGGAATCGGCTATATTCCACAGGGCCGAGACGTCTTTCCGAAACTCACCGTCGAACAGAACCTCAAGATGGGAGAGACGATCAATCAGGGCAGCGATCAGCTGAACTATGACACCGTCTATGAGTACTTCCCGATCTTGGAGGAACGGCGCAGCCAAAAGGCCGGGACGATGAGCGGTGGTCAACAGCAGATGCTAGCAATCGGGCGCGCACTGATCGGCAATCCAGACTTGCTCTTGTTGGATGAACCTTCCGAGGGGATTCAGCCCTCGATCGTTCAAGACATCACACGGGATCTACGCAATCTAAACGAGGAGTTGGGAACGACGATTCTGTTCGTCGAACAGAACCTCCACGTCATCCAGAACCTTGCCGACCGTGGCTATGCGATAGACAAGGGGACAATTGTTGATGAACTCAGTGCAACCGGTCTCCAGTCAACTGACGCAGTTGCTGAGTATCTGGCTGTGTAAACGCCAATTAGTTTTTTAGGAGAGTCTCGCCGCCAGATCTGCCTCGGTAATAATTCCAACCGTGTTCCCCGCCTGAGTAATCATCACTGCCTTATAATGTTCGAGTAGATTACTAATCTCATCGAGCGTCGCATCCTTCGAGACGGTCGGAAAGCTTTCGCTCATGTGTGTTTCGACGGGTTCGTCCCGAGCTTGAGCGTCGAGTGAAACGAGATCACTTTGACTGATCGAACCGACGGGTGTCCCATCCTGAATCACCGCCAGCTGGGAGTAGGCTTCCTCTGCCATCTTTTGGGCGGCATGGGCCACCCGGTCGTCAGGGGCGACACTGACGACATCGCTGTGCATTAGATCAGCCGCTCGGACGACATCGTGTTCGGCGGACTCGAGGGCGTTGACGATCCGCCGCAGTGTCGAGAGTCGGGGGTCGACATCACCGCCCTCGATCCGTGCGATCAGCGGCTGGGAGACGTCGGCTCGGTCTGCCAACTCACTTTGGGTCAACTCGAGTTCGGTTCGACGCTGCCGGAGATCCTCGGGCGTCGGGAGTTCCATGCCCTACAATAACCACAGGTTATAGAAAGTCCTTTGGGTCCGATCAGTCCTCGTCTTCGGGATGTTCGATCAGTTCGACGACATCCAGTGGCACGTCTCGAAGC
>LKMJ01002884.1_pt1 | contig 15916 bp, 22 predicted proteins | sample 643391 | NCBI WGS metagenome assembly LKMJ01 (sample SAMN04112250, study PRJNA286221) | soda lake metagenome | biome: soda lake; feature: Kulunda Steppe; material: water; isolation source: sample PL-Br10 brine of Picturesque Lake | place: Russia: Kulunda steppe | collected 2010-07
CATCTCAGCAGATCACCCACCCATCTCAGCAGATCACGCGCCCATCTCAGCATGTCAAGCACCTGCACCATCATGCCCTTCTCAGCAGATCACGCACCCATCTCAGCAGATCACCCACCCATCTCAGCAGATCACGCGCCCATCTCAGCATGTCAAGCACCTGCACCATCATGCCCTTCTCAGCAGATCACGCACCCGCACACGGAGCGCCCCCCAACGCGCCGCCAGCATCAGGAGGGCATTGCGCAGAGGCCAACCAGGGTACCCCGGTAAATTGCACGGGTCACTGAAGGCCAGCATGACTTGCCCTCCGCTGGACCTGCTCATGCCACTTCCCGCAATGCCGCCGCCGCCGCTGCCGTTATCTGCGCTGATGCTGCCTGCCTCAGGGGCGCCCATGCTGTCCCATGCCTCAGCGCTGGCTGCTGCAGATGGTGTGGGCATGCTAAGGTGCGAGCCTGGCCCCACCTGGGCATGCGGTGAGGGCTGCGCATGCTGCGTGGCCTGCAAGGCCTGCGCAGGCTGCGCCTGTGTGATGTGCGTATCCTGGCTGGCAAGCAAAGGCCACGCGGCCACAGGCAGCGCGCGTGCATCCTCCCATGTCCCCGAGGCCGAGTGCAGCAGCCAGAACGGGGCCGGGCCTGTGGCGGCACTGCCAGGGGTGGGCGCAGAGGTGGCAGAGGGCGCGAGAGCAGGGGCAGGCGCAGAGGCATCAAGGGGCGCGAGGGCAGGAGCAGCTGGGGGGAGGGCGCCACTGGAATGGGTTGGAGGCAGCCCACGCCATGCGTCGCAGACTGCAGCCATCTGCGTGAGCGTGGTTGCCAGAACGGAGGTCACCTTGGGAAACGTGCGTGCATGCAAGCCACCGAGCCTCTGGCTAGAGGGAACGATGAGGGGGAGGAGGGCAAGCAGCATGCTCACCTGAGTGGCTGCAGCCGCTCCATGAGCCTGAGCCAGTGGCTGCGCATCGGATGCTGTAAAGGGTGCGGGGGGCTTGAGGGCGGGGAAAGCAAACCTGCACACACATACACACACACAGAGTGTGTGTTGGATGCTGTGATGGGTGTACGGGGCTTGATGGCGGGGAAGGCAAGTCTGCGCGTGAATGGACAGAGCGTGTATCTGCCACGCTGCTACCGCCTAGGTACCTACGCTGCTACCGCCTAGGTACCTCATCATACATCCAGAGCTGCAATGTTCGGGAATTGTGTGAACGTCGACGCGCGCATGTACATATGAAGATGAGCGCATGCATTGCAAGTGCAAATGCTGCATTTGAGGCTGATGAATCCACTGAAGGAGATGGTGCTTCTGGACCAGGAAGCACTGATGGGGCGTATTTGATACCCAGGCACAAATGTTCTCGACTTTTCTCAAGGCTTTTGTCAAGAAATCCGTGCTCAATGGGACGCTTGCTCTTGCTGGAGCGCCCGGAACCTCAAGGACAGAAACAAAAGCATGTGATTCACATTTTGTAAAAGCTGGCGGCATGGAATGCCCAAGGCGCAGTGGGTGCAACTGCTCGCGCCGCTGCGGATGCAAGGCGCAGTGGGTGCAACTGCTCGCGCCACTGCGGATGCAAGGCGCAGTGGGCGCAACTGCTCGCGCCGCTGCGGATGCAAGGCGCAGTGGGTGCAGCTGCTCGCGCTGCTGCGGATGCAAGCCGCAGTGGGTGCAGCTGCTCGCGCTGCTGCGGATGCAACTGGCAGCCTGGGGGGTAACATTGCACACGTGCAAGCAGTCTAAGCACAAAGCACGCGCCGTGCACTCCTCTGCATAGGGCACCGCGCACTTCTTTGCTTAGGGCTTCTTGAACGCACTTCTTGGCACCAATCCAATGGAATGGTACTGCCTGAGATCAGTGGAGGCTGCCAGCCACAGGCGCAGTAGACATGCCCAGTGTCATGCAAGCATGCACGACCTGGTGTGTGCGAGCGTCCTGCGCACCAGTAGTGGAAGCGGAACTGCTTGAGGTCGCAGTGGGCTGTCAGCCAGAATCGGCAAAGTCTTCCAGGGTCTTGCTCGGCAACGCCAGTCTGGATGTCTTCCCAGACTCTCTCGGCAGCCTGCAGTAACATGTCCGTACGGCATACAAGCCATGGGAACGGCTGAGTGTGCAAAGCAGGGCTCTCAGCAGGACCTCTCCTCACCACAGGGCGCCGCGCGCTCTTCTGCACTGGGCTAAGCGCGCAGGAGGCTCCTTTTCTGCCAGGTACGGGTGTGATCAGACAGGGACTATTCTGGCAGCAACGGAGGCTGCAAATTTAAAGGCGGCCACAGACTCCTCAGGCAGTCCAGCAATGCTCTGGGCCCATCCGGTCCAAGCACCGTTGAACACAAATGACTGAGCACTCATACATGGGCAACAAGGCAGATAGGGAGACACTCAGGGCAGTCCTACGCTAAAGGGCATCTCATGGCTTTCCACTTGAAAGTCGGCTCCCTGGTCCACCTCCTATGCATTAGCAGGCATTTGTGCAGCCCGCACCAAACGGGGGAGGTCGATGAGAGCGCTGCAGGAAACTGAAACCCCGCTGCTGCCCCCACAGGCACACACATCGCACCTGCTGCAGGACCTGCTGCCTGTCCATTGCCTTAAAGGCTTGTAAGGTGTTGGTGTTGAGAAGGACGCCCGGCACGGTGTGCAAGCCGGCTCGTGAAGTATGTCTAGCATTAGCCCCTTGCCCCACTGATGTTGAAGAGGCATGTGTCCGACTGCTGCTCACGTCTTGCTGCTGCTGCTGTTCCTGCTGCTGTAAAGAACTCCTGGCGCTGGGTGCGGGACGCCCTGCAAAGCTCTCTGTATCTAGCTGGACCTGGCTGGGCACCTCAGCATACCTCGATGGCCCTAGCCAGCCTGAAAGTTGACATTGTGGGCAGGAGCTGAGGTATTTGTTGCAAAAAGGCCTCCCATGGAATGTTTCATCAAATCCATGCAACTTTAGGCGCGTTACAAAGGGTGACACTGACCGTAGATATCAACGGGCGCCTCTGATAGCTTCAAGGCATGCAGCTTGTGCTCTCCGAGCTCAGACCAAAAGGAGGCATCCACGCAGCTCTGGGAAAGGAAGATGGGCATTCGTTAGATCAACTGCTTGCAAACACGCTTACATACTGAAGATTGGTGGAAAGATTAGCAGGTGCATATCTACCTGCAGGGGGGCAAACTTGAGAACACCCTTACTTTGCATTTAATAAACTGTGGAACCCTAGTCCACTATAGCCGTGGCGATCGCTGTCTTATTTTTCATAATGTTTATAAGATCTTCAAGATATGAAAGTATCGATACCATCACCGTGAGCTACCTGTGACATGCCATGCAATCTCGTGGCCAGTTAACTTCATCAAATAACAACCATTTTGTCTGATTCTTAAGGCTTTGAAGTGGTGATGGAGTGGGGAACAGGCAAGTTCACAGATCTGGGCTACGGCTGTTTATCGTTTGCACAAGGCATGCAGAACCACTATCTGAGTTCAGAGGGCCAGAGTAGTGGCCTCATAAAGAGCTGATCACAAAAATCCTTTCAATGATGTCAAAAGCTTAAGCTTTGAACAGATCGGGATTGTGCGTGAACGCACCCAGCAACCTTTGCCAGTTTTTGCAGAACACGCCGTGCAACTGCCGCGGCTTGTCCACCTGTTCAAGCAGTTCTGCAAATACTACACCATTCAGCCTGACACCCAGCAGGCCATGCTAGAGATCTTGAACAGGTGCCGTGACAGGAGCTGTGTTTTACCAGCACGTCCTCACGCGCAAGATTTGCTGCAGGCCCATACTAAGCTCCTCAGAGGATACTCAGAGCACTGTAGTGCAAAAGTATCAGGTTCATATTCGGTACCATAGAGCTCATGTGCATGTCAGACATATCAGATGACTTGCCACCCGTGTTGCAAGTCCAGGGTGTGCCCTTATGTTTTTACGAAGCAGGAAAGCTCAGGGATGATTTTGTATGAGCGGTACTCAGACAAGCGCACGACACAATGGCCTGGCTAGACTGCTAGGCTAGCATTCTGACATGCATTGATCTTGCAGTCAGACGTGTGCAAGTGTGGCGAATGCACCGTGCTGCGGATGAATTGATGCGTGTTACAGAAGGCAAGTCAGGGGCAGGCATCCTAGCATTTGCAGTTGTTGCTCAGTCCTTACATCTGACGCTGTCCTTACCTCTGGCACGGTCATGAATGCTCACGTAAACGCAGCCCCACTGTGGCTGCCCTTTTAGAGCTACCTGAGGAGGAGTGGTCTTCAGTGCTGGTGCGGGCTGAAGATCATACTTTTTGGCGCATCTGACAAGGCGGTGCGCTGCAGTCCACAAGCACACGTAATGGCTGTCATATCATGCTTTTTGCACCAGCAATTGACCATACCCAGGGGCTGTCACCAATTTGTGACATCCAAAGCTGTCACCAGTTTGTAACATCCAAAAGCTGTCACTTGCTAGCTGGGTGACAGCACCAATGACGTTTGCATACCAGGTGACGCATCACCGTATGACATATACCACATGCCACCCACATGCCACCAGGTGAATGATTTGTACAAGGCAGGCATGCACAAAACGTATGCGACCTTCTTGAGCGGCGTGTCTGCAGATTTTGCACTGCAAGTGCGCCGATCTCCAGTGGTAAGCTGCAACCAATGGCAAGCGTGCATTTCAACTTTTACAGCAAGATCATGCCGCATTACTGTACCCAGACACACACATACACACACATCAGATCCATGGTCCATGCTGCACCCGCACACACACACACACGCGTGCACATTCATCTGAGAAACAGATTCAAGGTCCATGCTGCACGAGTGAGTACCCGAGAGCTGTTTGTCAAGGCATGCAAGGCATGAAGTGAATAGATCCGGTTTCAGGTGTGCCTCAGGCTTGTTTGCCCTCTGCTTGCTCACCCGGCGTGTCCCTTCCCTACTGATTCATCCTGCATGTATACCCTGCACGTATCCAACCTGCACGTATCCAACCTGCACATATCCAACCTGCACGTTTACCCTGCACTTTTACCCTGCTTGTCTACCCTGCACGCATCCACCCTGCTTGCTCAACCTGCTCACTCAATCTGCATGTCCACCCCGCTAATTCACCCTGCTTGCTCGACCTGCTTGTGAACCCTGCTTGCCCACCCTGCGCGTCTACCCTGCTTGCTCGACCTGCGCGTCTATCCTGCACGTATACACCCTGCACTTTTACCTGCCTTGTTCACCCTGCGTGCTCAACCCGCAGACACTTGCTTGCATGGCTCGCCAACGGCCTAAGCTCTTCCAGGTAAGCTTTGCACTCCAAAGGCACATGAATACCCTACATGAGCTCTTGTGTCCAGGGAGATGCGGCAAACCATGGCTACATGAATGCAATACCATTCATGGAAGCAAAAGTTGTCTTTGTGCATACGCAGGATACGTAAATAAGCCTGGCTAGTGTGGTACGGGGTGTGATGGCTTGCTCAAATATGGCTAGGTGCCTGTTTTTGGTGTACTGGTTTTTGTGCACCAGGCGTTGCTAGGACATGCAAGCGCGTTGCAAGGTGTGCAGACATTCATAAGTGCTTTATGCACATCAGTTGCTCAGCTTGCTGGGCTTGCAAAAGCGCATCAACATGCTGCAAAGCACATGCAGGCGTGCAGACGTAGAGCCCACTGTGCACTGTGCCTCTGCTGCAGGCCCTGCAAGAGCGCGTGGACGCTCTGCGAGGCGTCCAGCCATACAGCCCTGAAGTGCAGCATGTCTTGATGAAGTACGCCGATGGATTCTTGTGCACCCAGGTACACTTACATACACGCGTATATATACAAAGGTACTCATACGTGTTTACAAACACAAACTGCCCAACTGCCCAACATATCAGAGGACTTATTGCGATTCATCCTTGGAGGCAAGTTTTCTATCCCGCCCTTTCTTCTTTACCCTTCTTTCCTCCGCCTTCTTCTTTCCATGCGATCAGTGTGTGTTGATGCAAAGGGGGCCTGCTCAAGGTCATGGATTTGCAAGACCTGTGCCATCTAATACGCATACAAAATTGGCTTGTATCAGTGCATCTAAGAAGGGAGGGCTTCCTCTGTATTTCCACCCGACTAACACTTGCCTGGATTCCCTACTCCAGCTCAGAAGCAAGCGCGCAACAGTCACAAGAGTAGGCGCACGAGAGGGAATGCAGTTCACCATGAATTCCTGGTTCCATCCATTTCGAAATTCATGCAAGGATGCGCTGGCCCTTTGTCAAGAGCGGGGCGCACCTGGTGCATGTGACAGGGAGAGCGCTGCCAAGGGGACCTGGATTGATCATGTGGCAATTTGCACCAAGGCCGCCTTGCATGAACTTGTCTCAGTGGAGCTAACGGAGGATCAACAGCACATAATGCAGGATCAACAACGCATAAAGCCGCTGAATGGGCTTCCGGACGCTGCAAAAAGATACTGTTGCACAACGGCCTGCACCGGCCTTGCCTGACTGCAATCATGCTGCTTCTGGCCTGGTCTCCTCTGGCTTGTTAGGAAGGGGAGGGGTTGGCACTCAAGATGAGGCGGCCTGGCCATGTGTGTGGGCCATCAGTGTGTGGGCCATCAGTGCGTGGGCCTGGCCATCAGTGTGTGGGCTGTGAGCAACCGTGCGCGCCAGGGCCGCCTTTCGTGCGCTTGTCTCCATTGTTCCCATTGACTCATGATCATGAAACAGGAGAGGCTAGAGCGTGCATCATCTTTCATGCGCTTGTCTCCATTATTGTTAATATGATTCCCATTGGCTCATTGGACAGGAGATGCTGGAGCGTGCAACGAGACAAGGGGTGGCGCCGGTCTCGTGGCAAGCAGGCCATCTACCAACGGGAGAGCTTGCGGATGTGTGCATTGCCTCAGGTGTGATACGTGCATAACCTCAGGTGTGTGATGTGTGCATAACCTCAGGTGTGTGATGTGTGCATAACCTCAGGTGTGTGATGTGTGCATTGCCTCAGGTGTGTGATGTGTGCATAACCTCAGGTGTGTGATACGTGCATAACCTCAGGTGTGTGATGTGTGCGGTGTGATGTCCGCACTGCTTCGGATTTAAGGTGTCATGCATGCATTGGCTTGGGGTTGAGGCGTGATGTATGCATTGGCTTGGGGTTTAAGGTGTGACGCGTGCATTGCCAAGGGGTTAAGGCGTGATCCGTGCACTACCTCAGGCATGACGCTCAGCAGATGGAGGCCCATTACAGGCTTTGGGGGAAGATGAAGAGGGGCCTCCGTTGCTTTGTGTCCAAGTTCCACACATTTGCGCTGCCTAAATTCCTTTCAGCGGGAGCACCACCACTCCGGCTGTCACGACAGTGTGCAGTCAGTGATGAATCATAGTCAGGGTGCGGCTTGTGTGTCTAAGATGGTCGCCCAGCAATGGCGGTGATTCCACCTGACAAACTATACCCTTCTTTGGGTTCTCTTTCATAAACCCATCAATGTGTGTAGTCATGTACGATCCAACCACCCCTCGGGCAAAGCCCCATTGGTGCTGCTCGTGCCATTGTGCATGGCTTCTACCCTGCGTGCGCCCCATTGAGTCTGCCTCACATGCCAAGACATCTGCACACGCCGCCGACATCTGCACATGCCGAGACATCTGCATGTCTGCGTGCACAGGCCCCATCGAATCTGCATTACATGCCGAGACATCTGCGTGCGCAGGCCCCATTGAATCTGCATCACATGCCGAGACAACCGTCCTGCAGCTTGTGCAGGCAGCCATCATACGATTCCAGGTAAGCAGGCCTGCTCCTGGGCGGCTCAAACACCTTTTTAGTTCACGCAGAGGGGTCTGGCAAGTGAGAGATGCAACGGTTTTGAGGGTCAGGAAGCCGTCATTTGCATTCATGTGAATGAGCCTGCTCCTGGGCTGCACAAGAATTTTTTGTTCATCCACAGGGTTGCCAACAAATGAGAGATGAAGGTTACCAACAAATGAGAGAGCCTTTTTTGTTCATGCACAGGGTTGCCAATAAATTAGAGATGAGGGTTGCCAACAAATGAGAGAGCATTTTTTGTTCATGCACAGGGTTGCCAACAAATGGGAGCATGTTTCGTTCATGCACAGGGTTGCCAGCAAATGAGGGATGAGGGATGAAACAGTCTGGTGCTGCAGGTCAAGGCTTTGCAATGTACTTGTCAGCAGAACCACGGGAGCTACTGTGTGTGGAGCGCCATGGCCAATGTTGCAGTCTGGTTGGGGCTGGAGCACGGGCTTGTCCCAACCCAAAGGTGTCCTTGCAAAAGCAGACAATCAGCTAATCCTTGGCCTTTGCATCTTGGGGCAACCTGGGCCTACATTGCTCATTCGTAAGCCCAAGTGGACAGCTGCTTGCAGCACTACAGTGAGGCAAAGGAGGGGAGGGAAGCCACCTTGTGAAGGGCACGGGGTGCAGACAGGCTCTTTCAACCACCAGATGTAAGGAGCTGTGCGGACAAGGCTGCTTGTCCATGTGTCATGTTTTTGTGCAGCTTGGACGGACAACCTTTGTGATAGTCTTCGCAATAGTCAAACCTTTTAGTCCTTTGCAATGGTCAAAGCTGTTTGTGGCAATGCCTCAATGTCCTTGGGCGTCTCACAACAGAAGGAGGCCTGGAGGGGTGCCTCATCTGCGTTGTGGTCAAGGCAACGCCACATCATTTTGTAGTAGTCTTGAATTACCTAAAGATTCCAATCCATCATGTGCATCCAAATTCAAAGGAATAGGAATGTATTTCACCATCAGCCTGCGCATGTTCTATGATACATATTCCGCAGTGAAGATGGGTGATCTGCGCAACTCCATTGGTGACTCTGGTGAATGCGCAGCCTGTGCAAGCGGGCTAAAGACCGCAAACTTGCTACACCTGCCCCCAATGCCTGCCAAGCAGATCTCATCTCAAAATCAACATAAGCAGCAGGCTGGGGTGCTAGTGCACACTTCCAGCCAGGATGCAAGCAGCAGCATCCACTGGGGCTAAGCAGTGGTTTGTTTGCGATCCTTTTTCCTTTGCTTGTGCGGCGCTGAGCGGCGCAGGAGCTACGTGAGCACCATGGCATGGCTTGCAACACAAAGCCACGTGCATGTGTGCCAAGCAGCGCACTTGTACAGGCAGACATGCCTGGCTGCTCTTGTGGCGCCACAGGTGGAGGAGCTGCGCGAGCAACACGGCCTGTCTAGGCCCAGCAACGGCTACCAGAGCGAGCCAGCTGCAAGCGCCCAGCAACGGCCACAGGAGCCAACTGCAAGCGCCCAGCAACGGCCACAGAAGGAGCCGGCTGCAAGCGCCCAGCAACAGCCACAGAAGGAGCCGGCTGCAAGCGCGCTTTCCGGCAGGCCCATCAGCGCAGGAGCTCCTGCCCTATTGCAGCCAGCCCATGCGGGTGTGTGTGGCGGGGGACTGGCTCCCTAAGGGGGGGCTCATCCACCCCTGGTAGGCAAGGAGCATACCCAGGGGAGCTAAGGAGGGGGCGCAGGTGATGCTGACTGCACACGCCACACAGAGGCAGACATGGCCTTGGCAGGAAGGCTAGCAGAATTTGCGCTAACCTTGCGCACATCCACCTTGGGCCTTGTGGACAACTGCTTGGCTGTGTGGGACTTTGCTATGGCTGCATCTGGAAAAGTGCATCTGGGGGTCTGTTTCGGGTGGTTGGTCAGACGAGCATTCGTCCACAATGCCTCCGCTACCCGCTGGCGCTGGCCACTAAATTGCCCTAGCATGGCAGGTGCAGACACCAATGCAGGCATGGAATGCACATGCACCAATATGCACAAGCACCCACATACCACAGACACGAGTGCGGGCGTGTGGCTGGCGCAGGCGCTTGGGGCGTGCGCGGGGGCGAACAGGATGGGGATCTTGAGCCGGCCGCCACTGCACCAGACAGGAGCAGAGCTGCGCGCGCAGAGGACGGGCGTGCAGAGGTGCTTCCGCAGCTTGTGCGCTGCCCAGATGCACCGGACCCTGAGCACACCCCTGGCCGCAGCGGCAAGGATGCGCGGTCTGAGGAGGGGAGCGGACCCAGCCAAGCGGAGCATGTCAGCAGCGCGCCCTCAGCAGGGCATCCACAGCAGGCCCAGCAGCAGACCCGGCAGCAGCAGCAACCCCAGCACCAGCAACACCAGCAACCCCAGCACCAGCACCAGCAACACCAGCAACACCATCAGCAGCAGCAGCAGCCTGCGCAGCAGAAGGGGCGAGGGCGAGACCCTGGCTGGGACTTTGACGTTGAGGGGGGCGGTAGCTGGTGGCTGGACCGCAGCGAGCTGCTGGCCAACAGCCTCACACACCTGGCCCTGGTGGTGGATGGCCTGAACTCCAAGGACCACGGCTTTGAGCTGGCCCTGTTTGCAGGTGGGCTGCGTGCTTGCGCCTTGTGCGTGCATATTTGTATGTCTATGCGTATGTGTGCGCATATGTGTGTATGTGTGCGCGTGCATGTAAGTGCGCGCGCGTGTGCATGCATCCACGTGTGTGTTACTGATCTTTTTGAGCGTGAGGATGGGGCAGAAAAATGTGCCGCTCCTCATATCATCTTAACAGATCAAACGTGGTCACCATGCATGATGCTCCATATGGTACGATCTAAATCAAACAATGGTCCAATCTAAATCAAGCAATGGTCCAATCTAAATCAAACAATGGTCCAATCTAAATCAAACAGATCAAACGTGGTCACCATGCAAGGGTGCTCCATATGGTGCAATGGAGTCAATGACAGAGTCACCATGTAAGGGTGCTCCATATTGTGCACCATGTGGAGCAGTCGAGTCTCTGCATCGATCCACGGCACTCCCTTATGTGGCCAAAGGGTCCAAGAATGGCACACTAAGCCAGTATTTCATGTCCTGGTCTACTACTAGCATGCATACTCACGCTATAGCTTTGTGGTCCTTGAATTGCCTGCATGACAGGCTTGAATGGCCTGGATGTTGCACACCATGACGCATCCATGGTCCCTGCTTTGCCACCCCCCAAATCAGATGACACCCACGAATCAACAGTATGTGCGTTCTCACCTGGTGCGTTCTCACCTGGTGCGTTCTCACCTGGTGCGTTCTCACCTGGCGACATATGCCCATCTTCGGGTGCCTACCCAGGCCGAAGGTCTTCGGACCGCCTCTTCCTGGTCCTGCAGACCCTCGTGTTCTCGCGCTTGGTGAGGGGCTACATGGGCATCTCCTCCCTGTTTGTGGCCACCCTGCTGGAGAAGGTGAGGGGCGTCATATGCACCTCCTCCCTTTTTGTGGCTACCATCTTGGATTGGTTAGGGGGTCTCCAATTCCATGTCTCTGCTGTGGCCATCAATTATTCTGCACGGATGCCTTTTGTTGGGGGTACCTTGTCCACACCTAACGGTTTGTACCGGCGCCCTGTCTCTACCCAATGGTTTGTACTAATGCCTTGCCTGCACCAAATGCATTACACCCAGTCTGCACCCAGCGGCTCATCAAATGATGGAGAGGTGAACGTATCTGTCTGCTACCTTCTGCAAGTAGACACTTATTTCCTGCTGCGAATGTGACGATACCTATCCTTACCAATTGGCAAGTGCGGCACCCAAGACAGAGCTCTTTTTTCTACAGCAAGTGGGTATGGGCGCCTTCTATGTATACGTACTGCAAGCAAGTGTTTTTGCTGGGGCTGCCTTTGTGCAAGCGGACAGTTGGTGGTTGGTGGTCACCCGCCTGGCCAGCACGGTGGAAGAAGGCATGGAAGAAGGCATGGGGGCGCCTGGCCAGCACGGTGGAAGAAGGCACGGTGGAAGAAGGCATGGGGGAAGAAGGCATGGGGCATCTCAGCAAAGGTGGGCGCATGAGGGTCCACGGCTAGGCCTGATTGGGGCAGCCCGCGGGGGAGCAAACTGCAAAGGCTAAGCCCAGAAGGCCCCCTTTGAGAGGGCCCCTATGTCAGCAGCGCTTACCAAGCAATAGGTGCAATGCAGTCGGGCTGCGTGCCCCTACCTGAGATGCATCAGGCACCAGCCGTTCATCTGGTTGGCGCTGGGTCGGAGGTGAACCTGGAGTCAAAAGCCGCCTGTTGCACTGCATATGGACCTGTTGCATGGCATGGACTTGAATGTGGAAATCTGGTTGGATAATTGGTTTGAAATCTGGGTGGTCTCTTCTGCAACCCACACCTGCTTCACCATGAAAGCGTTCGAAGACTTTTGGGGGGGGGCCGCTTTGTGAAGCAGGCATTCCTCTGATGACGTGTGCTCAAGGCGTTTGTCTGTGCAGGAATCCTCCGTCAGGCCAATTTATCTGTACATAAGGCGTTACCTGTTTGTGCAGGATTCCTCTGTCTGTCCATTTTGTGTAAAAGGGTTTCCTCCCTTGCCTGCGCAGGAATCCCCTGTCAGTCCATTTTTTGTGCAAGGCGTTCTGTCCTTTTGTGCAGGATGCCTAGAACACAAACTGGCAGCAGGGCAGCTTGGCCACAGTCACAGGGCCCTTTGCGTGCAAGCACACCTATAGGTATGCATACCGACACCCAGACACGCACGCGCATTATGCACAAGTGCGCGCATGAGCATGCATAAAGACAGCCACTCACAAGAAATGGAGGCAGTGGTCATGCTAGAGGTTGCAGCAAGACTGCTGCAGGCCTGGGACAGGGCAGAGCTGGCATGCCCTCCCACGCACGGCAGGCTGCGCCTGATTGTGCTGCTGCAGGCCTGGGACAGGGTTGGCATGCCCACTCACATGCGCAAGGCGCAACTGGGACGGCTGGTGGGCACGCATGCGCACGAGCAGTCCATGCTGGTGCAGCAGCTGCTAGCGCACTTTGATCAGCAGGCAGGGGATGTCGCCCGGCTGCATGGCACGGTGGGTGATGGCAAGGGGGCTGTGTTCCCTTGTGCTCGCTGCAATGTTGCATTGGCTGGAAAGAGCGGATGGGCCTGCGCCCCCTTGTGGGTGCTGCATGATGCAATGGCAAAAGCAAATGCATGGGCCTGTGCCCCCTTGTGGGTGCTGCATGATGCAATGGCAAAGGCAAATGCATGAGCCTGTGCCCCCTTGTAGGTGCTGTACTGATGCATTCCCTTTGTGCTTGGTGCATGATGCAATGGCAAAAGCAAATGCATGGGCCTACGTCCCTTTATGCTTGCTGCACGACGCAATGACTAAAGGGAAAAATGGGGGTGCAAGGGTGATGGCAAGAGAGCTGTGTCCTTTGTGCTTGTTGGGAAGTGCAATGACAAGAGGGAAAGGGCGGTTGACGGCTTAGGCAGAGAGCCCTCTCTGACCTAGGCAAAGAGGTGGGGAGGCTCTTTGACGGTAGGTCACAAGCCAAGTGAGCGCAGTGGTGAGCATTACACCAAACATGGCTCAACTGATGAGCCAGTCCGCGGACGCAGAGGCAAAGTGCATGCGTGCGGGGTTTGTTGTCAGCACATGCAGCATGAACAAGGCTCAAACAGTGGATTTTTACAGGTCCAGCTTTTAAGATGCCCGGCTCAGACATGGTTGAGATAGGAGAGCTCACGTCAGCTGGTCCAGCAGCAAAATGTCCAGCATTTATATGGTTGAGATAGGATGGTTCAGTGAACTCCAGCAGGTCCAGCTGTAGAATATCCAGTGTAGAAATGGTTGATACTGGAGGGTTCACCGCGGAAGGTCCAGCTCAGCAGGCAGCCCAAAACGCTGTCATGTCTCCAAAGGCAAAAGATGAAATCTCAAGCCCTATTTCCTTTTGATGTTTGTGCACTTGCAACCCCCAGGGCCCGGTCAATATTACCTCCCTTGTCGCCCACTTGCTCCACTTTGCGGCTAATGGAGGCTTGTCCAACGCCACCGCACTTCCTGACACCTTTGGGACTGCAGCCTTTGTGGCTGTTGCCACAACAGGCGAGCTGCCTGATCAATCTGCCTTGTGAATTTGTTTTGGAGAGTGGTCTTCAAGATAGGAACAAAGAAGTTCTTTGTTCCTATCTTGGAGCAGCGTGTGCCTCTTTGCCTTCTGCTTGGGCAGTCATGGGGTTCAAAGCAGGCGGAAAATTGTCCATGATGTCCATTGATGCTCATTGATGTCCAATGATGGAGATGCGCTTCCAACAGCAATGGACAACTCACAATGCATGGCATGCACTTCCTTTGCAGCGGATGTGCCCCCTTCAATTTCGCTTTGCATTTCACTGCAGCACGTGCCATGCATTTTCACTGCAGCGGACGTGCCCCCTTTATTTTCTCAGCACATGGCAGCGGTGCACCGGGAGGATGTGCAAGAGGGTGCTAAGTGCTTTGACCTGTTCAGGTGGGTGGATAGCTCACACACTGCAGAAACATGCCCATGCCTTGCGCCTGGTGCTTCATGCTCTCTGGTCAGTGCTTTTGACTTTGTTCTTTTATGCCGCGCATGGGTGCCAAAAATGGGAACACAAGCCTCCTCACCTGATTCCTGGGTGCATTGGACTGACGACAAAGATCAAGGCAGGAGACAATGAATTGATTATCTTAGAGTACCAAAATCCCTAACCTGTGGAGTGGTTCAGCAATTGTTGGGCTTCACATACCTCCCACCAGTTGTCAGTCCAAGGGCAGCACATAGTGTAGCACACGCGCTAGGTGCCTGAGGTCTTAATTTCTAGCCTTTGCCCAATGGCTTTTGGGCTATTTGTTGGAGCCCTTCTGCAGTATTAAGTTTCATTCTTTCCTGGGTTGCTGACCGGTTTTGCAGTTTTTGTAAGGCTGCTGCGATTTCCTCTGTTCGTGCCATTTTTTGCAGGGTGTGGCGAATAGACTCAGGAGACTACCTGGAAACAGCAGAGCTTGTATGGAGGGCCTGGGAGGAGCGACGCAAGCTGCTGATGGCTACTGGCAAGCCAGACACGCTCCCACAACCCCAGTTCATTAACTCTGATTTGAAGGATGTGGAGCAGATCCTGAAGGTGTGTGTGTGTGTGCAGGGATGCGTGGACATTGGTTCCATCTAATTCATTGCAACAGGTAAGGGCATCATGCTAATGATTGGGGGCATGAGTGGCTTTTAAATTTTAGGGAGGATGTGCATAGAAGCTCTAGCAAGAAGAGCACCTCAAGATAAAATTGAACACCTATTTCCCCTGCGCATACTGATGTGTGTTGCCAAAAAAAAGTGGAAGCTTGCCGGATCTCAAGCGTTGCCACCGCTCATGCTGCCACGCCTTAAATGTCCTGCTCCATGCGCTTGCAGCATGTGCTTGTAGTAATACCTTGTGCAACAGTACGAATGCCTTGTGGAAGAGCGCAGATGCCTCGTGGGACAGTATGGATGCTTTGCTGGTGCCTCCCTCCCCTAGAATGGCCCCAGCACGTGCAGACAGCCCCATCAAGCCCCCCTCTCCCTTTGCAGCATCTCAGTCATGCCCTGTGCGTGCGTTTGCTGATTTACTATCCCTGCCATCAAGCCCCCCGCACCCTTCGCAGCATCCAAGTCATGCCCTGTGCGTGCGTATGCTGGTTTGCTTTCCCTGTCATCAAGCCCCCCACAACCTTTGCAGTATTCAAGTCATGCCCTGTTCGTGCGTGTGCTGGTTTAATTTCCCTGTCAACAAGCCCCTGCACCCTTCGCAGCATCCAAGTCATGCCATGTGCGTGCGTGTGCTGTTTGGCCCCAGCATGTGCAGACGACCCCATTTACGACACAGCAAGCGGCAACATGTCACAGCTTGTGCGTTGCTTGGCCTCTTGCACAAGCTCTTCCCCTTCTTAACGTCTGTTCACGGGTTGCTGGCCTTGCAAGCTCCGGCTGCTCAGGCCGTCACGGCGCAGCCGTGGCTGTGCACTCCATACGCCTCACCTGGCTTTGTGCACACTACGCAGCTTGCTGACCTTCCTGCCCATCTGAGGCCCAGAATGTTTGCACACACTCCGCAGCTTGCTGACCTTCCTGCCCATCTGAGGCCCAGAATGTTTGCACACACTCCGCAGCTTGCTGACCTTCC
>LKMJ01002885.1_pt1 | contig 15913 bp, 15 predicted proteins | sample 643391 | NCBI WGS metagenome assembly LKMJ01 (sample SAMN04112250, study PRJNA286221) | soda lake metagenome | biome: soda lake; feature: Kulunda Steppe; material: water; isolation source: sample PL-Br10 brine of Picturesque Lake | place: Russia: Kulunda steppe | collected 2010-07
AAGACCATCATCCTCATCACTATCAGTCCAGTCCTGATCCTTCCTCTTCTCACTGTCAGTGAGATCATCTATCTCTTCATGTAACTGTTCTCCTGCTTCCACCAACTGTATAAATCTGTTATCCTCGTGTTCAATCTCTATCTCCTCATCTACCTCCATGTGTACTGTGCTTGTCGATGATGGGCAGGAAATCCATGGGTCCGAAAATTCAAGGGAGAACTCTCCTTCCTCATAGTCATCTACCTGGACAGAATCAACCTCAGGGGCTGTACAATCTATTACTCTGTTTTGATCGCTGGCGACATCCTTTATACCGGTTTCATAATCTTGTTTTAGAGAATCAAAATCGAAACTATCTCCTTCGCTATATGATACCTCTCTAAACTCAAAACCTGCAATGTTTGTGGCATACTGCAGCTCTTTCTCCATGTTAAATTCATATATTTCTTCTTTAATCTTGGTCTCTGCTATTAAGTTGGTATCCTGAAAGGCAAAGCCTGCTGTATGTTGTATCTCTTCGCTGGATAGCTGTGATACAACAAAGGAAACTCCTGAAACTACTACAATTGCGAAAAACATCATTAATGCTATCTGATAGCCCTTCCTGCTTTTCATTAGTCTGTTCTCACCGTCATATTTACATCTGAGGTTTTGGGAGTTGCGATATTGAATGCGGTCGATACCCTAGAATCCTCAAACCCTTCCTCATTTATATTAACTTCAGATTCCTCGCCCTCTATTTGTACACCCAAATTGAAGTCCCCTCCAATCCTGGCTGATGCATTAGATATATCATTTCCAACATAAAGATTGTCAACCTCATCTATTCTATTTTCAGCTGAAAGATTGTTTAAATTCCTGTAAGTATCATTGTATAGGACGAGATGTGATGCACTCATCCTGCTTTCGAATACTTCTGTCTGAAAGTCGCTCTGAGCATCGACTTCGGCCTCTACATCTATCCCCAGTAAGACAAAGGACTGTACAATCAATATAACAGTTATAATGGCTACACCTATCGGCAACATTATTAAATCAAGCTTCAAGAGGTAATCACCCATGTAGAGTTTATTCCTTGGGTTTCGTTGATAACTATCGCTGCATTTTTGGGAAATACATCTCCTGTCTCAAGGGTTGTGACACCTGTATATGAATCCGGGTTATTTCTACATTCTTTATTATGATGTTGAACGAATAAATCAAAGTTACGTAAAGTTTCATGATCCTGTTGCAGGTAACAGTAATCATTTTCTAATCTCTGCTCGCTTATAACTCCGTAATCTTCGTCACCGTACTGCCAAAAATGTAGCATGGCAGCAGCTCCTCTAGTCTCCAGAGAAACCGAGTTCTGTGCCAATTCACCGGCTTGAGATATAGCGTTCTGCTGAACAAAGAATATCATAAGTACTAGACCTACAACGATAAAAGCGCCATAGGCTACGGAAATATAATCACCTATCAGTGCAACCACCCGGCATCAATTCAACTTTATTGCCTTCTCTTTTAATCAGACATAACTCGTCAGTCAACCCGCCGTCCCTTGCTGCTTCAATACCTTTCTCAGGGTTGTCCACTATTTCTATCTCTACGTTGTAAGGATCACGGATTTCTACATCGTTATCAGATAGAGTATGTTCAAACTCTATGTAATTTGTCTCCTCTTGCTCGAAAACCCTGTAATTTTCCCTCTCCATCTCTAATCCTACCATCATGTTATCAAACGCATCCATAGAATAAGCTGTAGAAGATATTCTCTCCGACATAATACCTACTGATTCCGCTCTTACCAGATCACTTCCCCCCTGTACATTTTGTATGGCAGCCAATCCAAGCAAAGATGTTATTAGAAGAGCTGTTATTAAAAGAATCGTATCATCGACAACACCAGCTCTCCTAATCATATTCCCCCCCTGATATCAAAGTATGTTTCTCCACCTCTTTGTTCTCCGGAAATGCTATAGGAAATACTAGATGAAAGAGTTAATTCGTCTGTACCCTGGTAAGAACATTCTAGCTGTCTGACCTCTGGATTCGTCTCTCCCTCACCATCTTCATCTCCCTCATCTTCTTGATCCGTTCTTTGATCCTCTAAATCTATATTTTCTGCTCTTATCTCGTCGTCTTTAACCACTATCTCTACCCTTGACGGAAGCCTTATGCTTCCTGCCACATTATCATCTCCAGAATTACATGCAGTATCTATATCATGTTTTAGATCACTTAAAGCAGCTTTTGTAATATCCTCCTCACTTTGCCCTGACAAACTTCCAGCAAAATCCATAATCTGATGGGTAACAGGCGCCAAGATTAAAATAGTTACTATAGTTCCGACTACTACCGTACTAGGAAAATTCATAGATCTGAGAACCAAGATAAATATATTCTAAAGGTTTTAAGCTGTCAAAGCCATTGCTATCGTCTATATCAATTATTTCATTCTCAGTACTGTTCTCAACCGCTTCATCAGCTACACTTATCCCTAAAGTCAAGAGACCATAACCTGAAACGATTAAAAGTACTGCTAACACCAGAGCTATCAAAACTGCTAAAGTCGAGTCCATTTTTTCACCTATGGGAAGCTAACCGTGTTCACAATAAAGCTCTCAGCACCGGAATACTGGAGATTTACGATGTATCCAAGCACGAGAGCCAGAGAGGTCAAAACCACTATTGCCATGACCACCCTTAAGTTTATGTTCACATTATACAACTTTCCACACTAGATTATAAAGCTTGGCTATTAGAAACTAATCTCTTTACTCCTCTTCTACTCCTTGCTCTCCTACACTGCTCAAGAAATCCTCTAGTATGGTATCTATCCAACCTGAAGCTGCTGTAAAGTATACAGCTATAAACATCATCGCCAGGACCAGGCTCGCCACTACAAAAATAGGTTTTTCTAAGCCTTTTCTTTCCTTGAAAATCAAGATCGCTCCTGTTTTTGATTTATTAATACCTCCATTCATCTCTACACACCTCCGGCTCTCCCCTACCGTTTACAAATAAGATATCTACGCTTCCGGCTTCTTCTTCACCAATATCTTCTTCTACGACATCTTCAAAATCTCCCAAACTCTTCAAAGATATCTCGATACCATTAAGCTGTTCGGCATAGAAATCTTCATCCGGGCTAAAATCAACGGCTCTACCACTATGCTCTCTATCTCTATTAAACACTATGTTTTCTTCAGCAGCATCAACTTCTATAGTTTTATTCCCTTCAATAGCTTCTACCCCTGAATCGACTGTTTTATCCAAAATCTGATCCTGTCCGTTAATTACAACTAGCCTAAACTCGCTACCTCCTTCCTCCTTTACCCATGCCTCAAACTCTTCGGTTCTCTCAGGAATATTCTCAAAGCTGGACCTAAAAGTCTGGAAATCTAACTTGAACACATGTTTTTCATCTCTATCGCTGTAGGCAAGCTCAACATTCTCCGGACCGAAGTAGTCAAATGTCTCTTCCTGATCTGTTACCAGCGGACCATCGTAGCTAGTGCCCAGTGGAAGCTCATAGAACCAGCTATCCCCCTGTGAAATTATCTGGTTATCCCCTATCCGGTAGTCCTGTGGCGTACAGCCATCTAACGCCGGTTTAAGGTAGTAATAACCCAAATCCTTCCTGTAATGTGCTATATCGGTGTTGTCTCTCTGGACACCACATACCGCCTCAGCAGTATGGGTGTCGCCGTCTTTAGTCTCTCTTTCAAATAAATACATGGAGTCATCTCCTAAGACGTCTCCAGGTCTGTCACATGCCAAGTCTATCCCATCCTCAAACTCTTCCTCTTCAAAAATCCCGGAACCAACAGATTTTGTCAGACATTCCGTAGCATTACTCCATATCTCAACTTCAGGATAGACCTGCCCATCAACTTCAGCTCTACCTACACTGGTCTCACCTTCCTCGTCCATTACTCCCGAATTACTCTGCACCTGACCGGCCGCTCCTTCACATATTACATACTCCGTATTTGCTAAAAAGTTCCTAAGCTCATTTATAGCAGCATCATCAGCCTCACTATGACCTTCAAGCCTCAACTTATCAGAACTTAGTTTTTCATCAGAGATTATCGGCACGTTGACCATTCTAGGCCTGAAAGCATAAAGCCAGTTCGTGGCAAGCTCTTGTGCCCTTCTAGCCTCTTGATGAGATACGTCCTCAGGCTCTATCTCATCCAGTTCATCTGCACCTGTTCCCTGGAGAGGATCGAGCCCAAAATCAGATGCTACGCTCTCCTCATCATCCCAGAATGAGTTTTTGATGATGAACTCTCCCGGATTGATTCTGGAATACATCTTCCTGTCCGAACGAATAAACCTTTGATGTTGCTGATTCTCTTCAAACTCCCTGTGCTGTAAAGGCTCTAGACCTGAAGGCAGTAGGTAAGAATAACGTCCAGCTCGCCAAAAGCCCGGGGCTGCGCTGTAATTTTCCCCCAAATCTATCGAGAGACCTAGGAGAGGGCTATTTAAAACCTCCATTGTTTCCTGCTGATTTTCTCTTGGAAGGCCACTCTCCACAGACTCTCCCATCATAAATGATGTTTCGACCTCAAACTGTGTCCTTCCCTGTCTTCCCTCCATATCAAACCCTGCCTGATATTGGATGCCTTCAGACGTGCCAAGATCTATAGGACTTCCTTCCGGAGTACTGATATAACTAGCAGTTCTATCTGCAGCACCTAATGTGGCAGCTCCTCCCGCGGTTGTACATACTGCTCCTGCTCCCGGACTTCCGACTAAGGTAGTTATACCGCAACCCCCTAAGGTAATCCCTGACCCGCTTACAAGTACGACCCCTGAAACTACTGATCCTATAGTATCAACAAAGCTTAATGATTCTTCCATCTGCTCAGCCATCGCATCTACCGCTTCCTGAACTATCTGATTTGTTCTTCTCTCCACTTCATTTACAAAGCTAGGAGCTCCTACACATTCCTCATCGAATCCGGAAGCTATCAGAGGTAGAAAGCTGTCAAACCTTCCGATATATCCGTACTGACCTACCTCATCTATCGATCTGTCTGCGTCTTGGAGAAGAACCGGTTCAGTGGCAGAAAGATCGGCATAACCCTCCCTTTCATCCCCTGCATCCGGGAGCCCTGTAGCGACCCAAGGATCTTCAAAAACGCCTTCACCATCATCTATGACATAATCTTCATGTATAAGACTATCACCACCATCATGGTAGTGCTTGTCCGTTGGAGCCACAGTTTCTTCAGCTAATTCCTCCCTTACATCCTCAGGGATCTCTTCTTCCGGACCGTAGACATTATCTTCACTTAGATCCTCATCGGTATCAACTACTGTCCCCATCTCTATCTGATTGCTCATCATATGGATATCTGCCAGTAAATTACAGTTGGAAGCTGCCGCCATATTCCATACTATAAGACCTTCCATCTGTCTCTCTGCTGTAGCCATTTCCTGGTTTGAATCCAAAAGATCATTTTCAGCCCCTATAGTCGCTGTCCTTGTGGATGCCATCTCATCTATTTGATCTTGAACATTTGCCAATCCCGGTTCTATAGAGTCATCAAACACAGATTCTGTAGCCAAAAGAAACGTTGACGCTACTAGCAGTGATAACACCATGACTACCAAAAACTGAGCATGGTCCATACCCTTCCTTTGCTCCAAGCAGCGTCTAGATATAAGTTGAGTCATTTCTTTTCAGTACCGGCATAATTTGGTTATCCGCGCTCGTTTATCAATGTTTAGTCTTAATCCTCTCTGCATATTTCAGGCTCTCCACGTTCTCTAATATGTCTTATATTCATCTCCTCAGATAACTCCTGATCTATGTCCGAGTCTAAATCATACTGTTCCATTTCGTCACCTTCGATAGGCCTAACTGTTATATCCTCCACTCTTTCTGCACCAGAGTCCGAAATACTGATTACATCCTGAGGATGACTATCCCTAGGACGGTTGAAGTAAATCTCTGCCTCCCTGGCATCAAGCTCCACTACGTTGAAACCTTCTATATCACTTACAGTAGGCCTCAAATCCTCAGTGTCCAGCTCCCCGTCATCATCAATCCTCATAGTAAATCCTTCACCGGTCTCACCTATAACAACATCTACAGGCTCAACACTTCCCTCTTCCACTAAATTAAAGGACATTTTAAATACCTGAGGGCTTTCCTCATCTTCATAGGCTATTTCAAACTCTTCTATATCAACCCTGTCCGACTCAATACCCTCTGTTTCAAACTGGCTTTCATCATATTCCCATCGGTCAGAATCCTCTCTTTCCAGAACAATCCCATCATCCTCGGAGAACCAGTCAAACAGCCCTCCTTCTTCAAACTCATCGTTCTCACCGTGTGTAGTTATATCATAGCTCTTGGTATCACATCCTTCTCCGGCTATCTCAGGATAGTGGTAATCAACTTCCCCGTAGTTTCCTACCTCCACCGTATCAGCCTCTCCTCCGCATGTTACTCCTGCAGTATGATTCCCTGTCCCTACAGTCTCCCTATCAAATAAGTCTATCGGCTCTCCGGAACGGACATCTTCAAAACTTTCACACTGAAGATCGTCAAAACTGTGCTGATCCAGGATATCCAGGCCTGTTTCCGTGGAGAAACATCCCTTCGGATCAGAGTATACTTCAACAGTCGGATAAACCTGATCCTCTACCTGGCCGAACTCCGAACTTGCTTCCCCCTCGTTATCCATATGTCCGGCGTTGCTCTGTACAAAACCATCAGCACCTTCACACATCAAAAACTTTGTACCGGAGAGGAAGTTCCTTAGCATAACTATACTTCTATCACCTGTAGGACCCCCTAACTCAAGATCTTCACGGTCTATCTCCCTCTCAGCCACCACAGGGACGTTCCTCATCTCCGGCCTGTAAGCGTAAAGCATATGCCTCCCTATCTCTCCCCGGTCATCGACATCCCATACAGATGCCAGCGACTGAGCAGTACCCGAGCTTATCCTGTCGTTATCAACCGCCCCTAGCTCAATCTCATACACATCATCCGTCACCTCATAATCTTCGTCTTCTATCCCCATGTCATTTAGGTTATCGGTTATCGACTGTTTGTCTGAAAACCTAGTACCGCTTATATCAACTTCAAACTCATCGGAAGGCACCCTAACCACGTTGTTTGCATTGTCAACTTCGGCAACAACATTCCTTTGCTTATCATGTTCGATTTCCTGTTGGCCCTGAGTAAAAACCGTATACTCATAGTCAAACCTGTCTGAGAAGTCGACATCATATTCATGCTCTACAAAGGAACCTCTTATTGTGTACTCTCCAGGATGTATCCTCATGTAGAGCTTATCTGTTGGGTCTTCTCCATCATTACTGAGCTGGGCGGGCTCCAATCCGGAAGGTAAAAGGTATGAAAATCTTGAAGCCCTCCAGAAACCTACAGCCTCCCTGTGGTATTCCTCCGGCAGATTGTATGACATACCAAAAAGCGGCTTGTTTAGATGATCTACCCCGGTTGAGGAAAACGGATCATCTAAAGATTCATCTACCTCGCCCATATAGAAGGTCTCATTTACATAAAAACTATCTCTTCCTTCCCTACCCTCCATATCAAAACCTGTCTGGGAGGCCATATTAACCTCGAAAGCACCAGGTAAAGCCACACTGGTTATAAGTACAGCGTCAATTAACATTTCGCCTAAACCCAAAGCCTGTGAACTAATAAAAGTTCCAGCTCCAGCTAAAGCTCCTGCCGCAACACATCCAAATCCTAAACTGGCTGCACAACCGACCACAACCACTCCCCCTCCTACTAATAATCCTCCTGCTAACGATACAAGGCCGCCAAAAGCTCTTTTTGTCTGCTCCTGAGCAAGCTCCAGCATATTTTCAGCTGCGTCTACAGCTTCTATGCTTGCATCCTCTACAAACTGCTGAACATAGTTAGGTACGCCAGCACATCTGGTATCGTGACTGGAGTTCGCCAGCGGTTGGAAAGAGTTGAACCGGCCTACATACGCATTTCTTCCGGCTCCAGCTTCCGTGTTCCATCTCATCATTAGAGGCTCAAAATCCATGCCATCCCAATCTGCAACAGGTCCATCAGCAGAGCCTGACTCAGGCGAAACATATCTGATGTTAAAATTACTCGGATTATCCGAACCTAAAGTAATAAACTTGTGATCCCAGTCATAATCCGGATCATCGCTTCCGCTAGGGTTAAGGTAGCCTAATCCAGAACCGATAGCACTGAATATATCATCCCAGCTACTTGCTATGAAACCTGCAAACGAGGACATCGTATCCAAGGCTAGATTGCCTGAGTTATCTGCGTCAACTCTATCCTCTAATTCTCCTTCAATCTCTTCTACTTCATCTTCAGATAATAATCGGGCGATTACAATCTCATCGTCATCATTTTCCTCCCATAGATTTCTGTGAAACTCGAACTCATGGCCTCCAGAAGGCTTATATCTGTAATTTCCATCATCATCCTCCCTTAGCTCCTCATCCATCCCAGTAAAAGCCTCCAGCCGGCTATAATCCTCCGGTTCGCCTCTAGGAAGATAAGAAATCAGAAAGTCCCTATGCATGTAACCGTACCAGAAAGGCTTATGTTCAGGCTCTAAATCCGCATAATTGTCATCCTCCTCAACCTCTTCTTCATCAATCACAGTTGTAAATGTCTCCGTAGTTGCAAGCAAGTTACAGTTGGACGCTGCCAGCATGTTCCATACAACCAAACCTTGCATCTGCTCTCTAGCAAGCTCTTCCGAATTCAGACCTTGAAGATCTGGATTATCAACGGGCTCTCCTATAACAGCATCTTCCGAGCCCGTAGCCTCCTCAGCATAATCTGTAGATTCATCTGCAAGAGGTATTACCGTATCTGTGGTTGCCATTGAAACTGCGCCAATGGTCAGAGAACCCATAAGTAAAGCTCCGACGATTCCTGATAAAGCAGCCGCAGACAGTGATCCGTTCTGAGTCATCAACCGTTCACCTGGTCCATTGCAGGAAATGCATCAGTGAAAGCTCCGGTAAAACTGGCCACATCAAACTCAAGACCTATCACAAACATGATACCTACGCCGGCTGCAACTACGCCCGCAATAGCAGTAACCATAAGAACAGTAATTTTGTCCATCGCTGCAGTCCCTATTCTGTCCTTCCTCATGGAGTATCTATCACCACCGCTTCACCCGGGAGCAAAGAACTGGCCATATATACTATAGCAGCCGCTAACATCACTCCGACTGCCAAAGCTACCATCTCATACGCCCCAATATCACCTTTATGCTTCAATTCCACTGACAATACCTCCGAAGATGAATGATACAATTATCAATGTTATACTGTAAATTGTTATTCCGGATATAAGAACCTTCCCCACGAACATGTCTCGGTAGACCTTGTCCTCACCGTGCTGGATCTTCATGTAAAACGTTCCTAGGATGTAAAGCAGCTGGATTAGGTATATGCCGACCACAAACTGTAGAACTTCCGGAGGGATAGCCGTATCAAGGTTTCCGATAATTCCTGCGAAACCAGGGTCAGCTCCTGCTCCGCCTGCTCCCGCACCTCCGCTGTCTATACCTTCCTGTGCTCTGTCAAATGAGCTTCCAAGCTCAAACATCGCCGTTATTATAGTCTGAGACATTCCTACCGCTACCCCGGATACTACAGGAGCTAGAAGATATGCAAGCATCTGGATCGTGGTAGTGGTCTCTTCCATCAAGTCGTTAAGGTTTTCCTGAGTCTTATGGATATTCTCCAGGTAACGGGATATCGTCATCATAGCCATAGATGCCATCTTTGTACCTTTCTCGGACGACTCCAGAATCGCCTTCATAACCGTGTTAATCATCTGGCTCGGGAACTTTCTCAGAGAGCCGTACTTAGGATCGAAAAGAGAGTCTTCAAAGGTCATACCCATCTGTCTAATATTTCTTGAGGAATAGGCAAACAGCTCTGATATCTCCAAATCCGAAGTTGCCTCCGAAGCCTCCTGAAGCGCTAGCTCTATCGGAGTTCCACCGGATATCTTGTTTCCAAGCTGGAACAAAGCGGTAGGGAACTGGCTCTCTATATCTTTTAGATGTTCCTCAGCCTCTTTTCTCCTTACGTTACCCAAAATCTTTGAAACACCTATTCCGATACCCAAACCCGATGTAATAGCCAAGCTACGCATAAGCATCGCCATCGGGGACAAACTTTCCTCTCCATCTGTAAATATACCTGGGACATCAGCTATACTGTAATCTGTCTGTCCTAAGTTTAGAGGATAGACCTCTGGAAACGCTAAATAACCTAGTAGTCCATAAGCTGCGATAGTTAAAAATACAACCGCGCCAATCGGAGCCGTAGGAATGTATAGCTTCCTTCCCATTATGCTCATAGGATACTTGCCTCTTGGTGGTAGCTCTGCATCGCTTACAGGTTTTGAGCTTACAGTAGGAGGACGGGAGCTTAGTACCCTTTGCATGAACCAGTAGAGAAATGAAGGCAACATTATGTTGAAGATTAGAAATAGGTGCATCTCGGTTATAGCCTCTCCCATAAATACGGAGACAAGCGGCAACATGATCATACCCAACACAGGAAGCATCGCTCCCATCGCGTTCAGTATCATCACAGGCATCTTTAGGGACTGGGCGTAATGTTTCATCTTTTCCCTTGTACCATCCAAAATTCTGTCTATCGCATCCTGAAGAAGATCCTCTCTTCTCTTGTCGTTTGGCTCGTTTACTGCCGCCTTTAGAAGCTGTAAAGACTCCAGATAGTCATCGTTATATCCTTTCCATGATCTTGTGTAATGACCGAGTGCTTCTTCTATACTGTTAAACTTTCCTACCTCTAGATCCCATAGAACACCTTTAAGATCATCTGATATCGGACCTTCTAAGTTCAAAGCAGCAAAACGTATACCACCTTCAAGGTTAGGAGACGAACGCATATATATAACCATGTAAAGTATAGAAAGTATCATCTCTCCGCTGCTTCTGATAACCTTGTTCTTTGCATCGTAGATCGGCTTGTAATAAGTATACCCTGCAGCAGCTATGGGAACTACGCCGGATATCATAAGTATCGAGAGCGGAATCAAGAACCCTAACATCATATTTACGATAGCCAGAGCCATCCATCCCATCATTGAGAACAATCCTACCCCGACCGATGCAGAAAGGACCATTCCCGGGGTTATATCCCATCTGAGAAGTCTTATCGGAGGTGCAAGCTTCTCATGTGTCTCACCGCTAGCGGTCAGGTTGAAAAGACCCCCCATCTTCTGACATAGCTTTTCATACCTAGTTACCTGCTGAGACCTTTCCTCCTGTTCTTTGTACTCTTTATACTGTTTCGAGTAACCCTTCTTTGAGCTGTTGTCGTATGGAGGCATCTGGATATCTCTGTTAAGGCCATCGACGATTTCCTTTATCTGATCCTCTTTTTCTTTTTCAAAGTCGTCTCCTTCATCGTCGAACATGGTTTAGCACCTTCAAGCCTGTTGGTCAAGCCATTCTTTCCATCTGGCAAATATTCTCTCCGGATCCTGTGTTCCATACTCCTCTCTAACTTTCTCAGCAATTATGTGGTACTTCTGGTTAGCTTTTACCGTGAAATCAGCCTCCAAAAGCTCCATGTTATCAGTCTCATTGGCTTTTTCTACAAGAGCCTCCTTCATCTTTTTCCTCAACTGTATATTGTTCCAAACTGCTTCCCAGTCGTTCTTCCATTCTCTAACGTTCTCTGCAATCCTGTTCAGGATCAGAGACTCTCCGTTCAGTAGTGTGTCGGTTGGAACCAGCTTGTCTTCGTTTGAGTCGTACCTCATCAGATCCACAAAGGCTCCTTCCTCCTGAGGATCGTCCGTCCATTCCTTTCTAACCTCAGTTATGCCTGTAACCCTTCGGTAAGTCTCCAGTCCGTCAGGGCTTTCGATCTTGTTCACCGAGACGATGATATCGGTAGCCTTGAAAGAAGTTTTAGGTACGTTCAAATCGTTTACCACACGGTCGAAGACCGAGTAAGCGTCCTCACCGTGGATAGTTCCACCGACGAAGTTCGCTACAGCTCCAACCCTCATCGCCTCATAAAGGCTTTTAGCTTCATCACTTCTGACCTCTCCGATAACAAGTGCAGAGTCTCCAAGCCTTAGAGAAGTTCTGATCGCCTCCTCTGCAGGAAGCTCGTTTTCAACCTGAGTAATCACAGAACGTGATTTCATAGACTCAATATTGTACCCCAACCCCTTCATCTGTGATATAGGCAGCTCCCTGGTATCCTCCACTGTTACGATCCTGTTCTTCTTCATTAGCTCCAACATCGAAGCTGAGAGAAGTGAAGACTTTCCTGCCCCCCTTGTACCTGAGAAAAGCACGCTTCTGCTCCCTTCAACTATAAAAGACAGTAAAGCAGCTCCTAAAGGATTGATAAAGTTGTTATTGATGAAAAGCGGAAGGGTCCATGCTCGGGATCGGTGTCTCCTGAAAGCAAATGCTAGGCCCTCCGGGGACAGGTTTTCCTGTATAATCGCTACTCTAGCGCGTCCTCCAGGAACCTCAGTCTCTGTATCCAGCACAGGGTTAGCTTCGTCAAGGGGTCTTCCCGACTTAATCCTGAACCTTGTGGCCCATCCTTCAGCCTCTTCCTTTGTAGGTATCAGATTAGTCTTACATTCTTCATAATCCTCATGTTTCAGGAATATAGGAGCGTTTCCTATAGGAGAGTTCACGAAAACGTCCTGTACTTTTGGATCCGCCAACAAAAGCTCCAAAACCCCAAGTCCCGATGTATAACGGTTTAGTATTGAGGAAAGCTGATCCATCTCTCCGGATGAAAGCTGTATATCCATCTGGTTGGATATATCCCTCACCATGTCTTTACCGATGTTCTGGAAGACCTCTCTCATTCTGTCAGGTCTTGCAAACTCCCCAGAGTCCGGCTGGTGAGACGCAAGGAATCTCCTTGCAGCATCCAACAGTTTGTACTTTTCTTCAGGAAGGTTGAACTCCGGCGGATTAACATGGTAGACAGGCTGTACCTGATCCGGCACATCGTAGATAGAGACTTCTACCCCCTCTCTTGACTCGTAACGGTCGATCTCCTCTCCTCTCTCAGGAGGCAGAGACATGAACTTTGTAAGCATGAAGTTAGGACGGACAAGAGGATGGAAAAACTCTCTATATACCTCCCTGTCACCTACATGGTGGCCTGTAATAAAATCTTCGTCCTGAGCTGCTTTTATTAACTCACACTGCTCTAGTCTTCCTTTTACAGGGCCTATAACATCTTGTATAAAGTACTTTATACATCTCTGTCTCTGTGGATAAGTGTCCCTCATCTCTTGTTTTAGATGGCGCTCTTTTCTTCTAAGTTTTACATAAGCGCCTACAGGATCCTTCCTTAATTTGTCTACAACTATTCTCTGGACCTCAGGAAGCTCCTGCTCATACAGAGACTGGCATTTATCAGTTTTTACGCTCCGGGAAAGATAACCTTCAGATGAAATATCCCTTATCGCCACAGCTATCTGTCTAAGCATCCTTACCTGGTCTTCTCCATATTCATAGTCTCTAGACTCGGATAACACTACAGATGTGGTCTCAGGCACCTCTTGAAGTACATTTATAACCCTGGACATCACTTCAGGATAGTCCTCGATTGAGGCACCGTAGACAGATCCAAGCATGTTTATTTCTACTGTTGCCGTCTCGTCATCGAATTCATATTCGAATACATCTTTGTTTTGATTGTCCATAGACCCCGACATTATTATTCGTGTGTTGCTAGATTAAAAGATGTGGCACAAGAAACACTGAACAGGATTATAAACAGGGTCAACGACTTCAACAGAAGGGTCAGAGACTTAGAAGAGAAAGTAAGAAATATCAATGCTAGAGTTAATACTATCGATGATACTCTTCTTGAAAAGACAGGAAACCTCAGCGACGACATACAGGAGCTAGAAGATGATATAGAAGAGGTTAGGGATAGACTTGCTAACATGGAAGTGGATATAAAGGAGCTTAACCGAGATAAGAGAAAGTATGTTACAAAAAAAGATCTTGAAGAAGTAGAGAACTATATCGATCTTATGAACCCTATAGAATCATCTTTTGTAACTGAAACTGAAGTGAAAAAGCTAATAAGCAACGATAAAGCGGTTTCCAAGGACGAAGTTGAGAAGATGATAGACAGAAGGATAAAAAAGCTAGAGAACAATTCATAAACTATAACCGGCGAGGAGATTAAAAACATGAAGTTCAAACTGTTTGGAAGACTTAGGGACGATGGCGATTCTTCAACCGACAGTAGCTCCAACAGTTCATCTTCTGTAAGTTCCGAACCCGGAGGTCTAGGAGGCGAACCAAGTATGGAAACACCACAGATGGGCGGAGGACTGGAATCACAGGTAAAAGACATGTTTAACCAAGGATACTCTGAAGAAGAGATAAGACAGGAGCTTCAAGGCCAGTACTCCAGCCGAGAGATCCAGGACGCGGTAAGTCAAGCGGTAAAGACACAGGCATCCGGAGGATCAGGAGGTCCTGAGCCGATGACAGCTTACCAGGGAGGAGACGAAACAGTCTCACCTATGGATGAAGGATTCGGCGGAAACAAATCTTCTACACCGGAGCCACAGCCACAACCAAATCCGGCTCCCAAACAGTCAGAAGGTCCTCCTACACCACCGCCAAAAGCACCACAGGAAAGTAAGCCCTCTATGCCTCAAGGAAATAATAAAAATAATACTAATACTACCGGCGCTAACCCACAGATAGAAGAGCTTGTGGAGACAATCGTAGCGGAGAACTTCCAAAAGGTAGAAGAAGAGTTTGAAAACGCATACTCGGAGATAGACGAACTCAAAAACAAAGTAGAAGATTTAGAGGATCGTGTACATGACTTGGAAGTCAGGGACGACGAAGATCAGACACAGTTCATACAAAAGATGGACGATATAGAGGAAGATATCAACTCGTACCAGTCCAGAATAGGAGGCCTGGAGAAAGCATTCCAACAAGTTCTGCCTTCGCTAGTAGACAACGTTAGAGAACTGACATCACTTGTACAGGAAATCAAACAAGAGAGAGGTATACAGACAGACTCTTCCGTTTCTGAAGAAGATATAGAAGGACTGGAAGACTGGTAGAATAAAGTCTATTTACTTTCTAACTCTTTCTCAAAGAAACTTTTTCTTATAACTTATGCAAGTGCAATTATACCTACAATCGCTGTTATAAACACTAGTATAAGCACCTGCATGATAAAGTCTTCTGAGAAATCAAAATCAAAGGCTAGAGAGTCCAAGCTAAAACCGAAACGTAGTGCTAACACTCCTGCGAAAGATATCAGTACTAAAGCTATTCCTCCAACAACTACCGGATTCTTCATCGGCTGTTCCGGTAGATTATCAAACTTTACACCCATTAGGCCCATTATCATGACAAGTCCTAGGATTCCAAAGATGATGAATCCTATAGCTGCGCCGAAATGAGGGAAAAGCCCTCTTGGAGCGAATGTAAATATACCTGCCAGAGCGATAAACCCTACTGAAAGAGAAATAGCTCCTACTATAGATTCATCAAACTCCCCGTACTTTTCTAAAGCTCCATAGGTCAAAGCAGTGATAAGAAGCCATGGAAAGAACAGTTCCAGGACCCCCATCTCCGTCATCGTCTGTACCATTGATTCAAATGCCATTTTTGATCACCTAGTTATGTTTTCCTAACAAGTAGTCTAGAGTGTCCTTAGCCGTGTGGCCGGTATCTCCCTGCTCATCTCCTTCTCTGACAACCCAGTAAACCGCTACACCTATCAGTAGCAGGTAGATAATACCTTGATCGAACAGTATGTGGGCTATATCATCGTACGTAACCGCTAGCCCCGGAAGAGTACCTTCCGGTAGGAACGGATCAAATCCTCCTGAGATTGCAAATGCTGAAACTATAGCAAA
>LKMJ01002887.1_pt1 | contig 15902 bp, 29 predicted proteins | sample 643391 | NCBI WGS metagenome assembly LKMJ01 (sample SAMN04112250, study PRJNA286221) | soda lake metagenome | biome: soda lake; feature: Kulunda Steppe; material: water; isolation source: sample PL-Br10 brine of Picturesque Lake | place: Russia: Kulunda steppe | collected 2010-07
GCATGCCCTCACCTGAGCGTGTGTGCATGCCCTCACCTGAGCGTGTGTGCATGCCCTCACCTGTGCGTGTGTGCATGCCCTCACCTGAGCGTGCCCCCACCTGTGCGTGTGTGCATGCCCTCACCTGAGCGTGCCCCCACCTCTGCGTGTGTGCATGCCCTCACCTGTGCATGCCCTCACCTGAGCATGCCCTCACCTGTGCGTGTGTGCATATGCCCTCACCTGAGCGAGCTTGCGCAGATTCTCGGTGGGGTCTACGCCCGCGGAGAGCACGAAGATGAGGGGCGAGAAGGGGGTGGAGTCTGCAGGTGAGCGCACGCCACCACACATGTGAGGGCAAGGGTGGCCAAGAATGATGGCAAGGGAGCGAGCCGGAATCTGGCCTTGGAAGTAAGAGCCTCTCCTTCCCTGGTCTTATCAGTGCATGATGAAACATGATGAAAGGCCTGGCACTCAAGACGTGCTTGCGAATGCTACACATGCGGGTGCACATCCGCACACACACGCGCCCATCATGCACTAGCACAACCATCTGCTCCAAAGGAGCCTGCAAGCACCATTTCCCCTTTGATGCACGAGGTATCTAGTGGATTGATGCTGATGCAAGCGGGTCAAGGGAGGAGGGTCCAGTCCTTTTAGCCCGGGCATCTAACAAGGAATGCCCGTGCATCCCTTTAGCCCGTGCGTCACATGCGCATCCTTCCTTCCCCTCGCCACCCACGCACAGAACATGCATGAAACACTCATACCTGCGCGCACCCGTACGCACACACACGCAGACACACACCATGCGTTGGTGCAGGCGCCCCCCCCTTCCCGCATTGGTGCATACGCACGCCCCTCCTCCCCCCCCTTCCCGCATCGGTGCACACGCAGGCCCCTTCCCCCCCCACAACCATGTGTTGGTGCACACGCAGGATCCTCCTCCCTCACCTTGGAAGGTCTCCGCCAGGTCAAGCACGGGAGGCTCCACAAACTTCCTGCCCAGCGAGTTGGCCACGTAGCTGGTGGCGCAGAAGATGACGCGGTCAGGGCGCAGGCAGCGGACCTGTGCACGCACGCACGTGTGTACGCGTGTACGAGAGTGTGCATGAAAGTGTGCATGAAAGTGTGCATGTATTCGCGTGAGCACGCATTCATGGACACAAACAAGCGTGAAGACCTGCTAGAGCAAGATTGGGCGCGTATTGAGGTGAGGGGCGGGCAAGCCTCTACCGAGGCCTTGCGAGGGAGGTGGACGCCTCTGGATGCACCCATCACTGCTTGAATTGGTTGGACGTCTATCGTGCAGCAAGTTGCTGCAAAGCTAAAAAGCAGGGCCGTGTTGGGGCATACACACGCAGCAAGTCAATGCCTTGGCACCCACAGCCCCCCTCCCCCTCCCTATCACCTTCCAGCACACCCACCCCTGTCAGAACCTCACCGAGAGTCACTGCACACATGCATCAACAGCAGTGCCTCCCATTGCACCCTATGGGCCTTCATGCATGCACCAGAAATGTGCGCGCGTGCAACGGCTGCTCCCCTTGCAGCAGCCCTGCGCCCAGGCACGTATGCGCACGTGCTCGTGCAAGCGCACGCTCATTATCCCCTCCCACTTCTTATTCCACGTACCAGCAGCAGGCGCTGCAGCTCGTTGCATTTGGACTCCCACTCGCTGGGCAGCTCCGCGGTCTCCGGCTCCTCCTGCCGGTACCAGCGCTCCCACTCGCCGTTGGACGACTCCATTGACGCCACAATGCCTTTGAAGTTCACCAGGCCCTCCAGCTCCTGCAGCATTGGCGTGGCATGAGTGGCAAGCACAGTATGCAAACGTGCGGAGCACAACAATGACCCTGAAGTTCACCAGGCCCTCCAGCTCCTATGACATGCATGGCATGATGCACATGGCACGCGGATGTGATGGGCAGCACAGCGCATGTGTGATGGTTAAGATGTCCTGCAACGGGACACGTGCATGGCATGCTGTAGTATCAAACTAGCGCTTACTCTGCCTTTTTCCAGCCTCCCTTGGCTGGGGGCACATTCACACATGCATGCACACGCACACATGCATGCACATGCAAACGCATGCACATGCACACATACATGCACATGCACTCACATACAATAACATGCACACGGATGCACGCGCATGTGCATGGATGCGAACACATGCACAAATGCATGCCCCCAATTGCCGCATGCACACACGCGCGCACAAGCAAACATATTGTGCGACGCAAAAATGAGAGGTGATGGCGGATGTTTATCCGTGCGTCCCGACGATGGATTTGCCGTGATGTTGTCCCACACCTTCTCACTAATTTGCAGGGCACTTGCAGTGCTAATGCACAAAGGCGCACGCAGGCAGGCACTCCAGCAGGCAGGCTGCACACACTCACTGTGATGTTGTCCCAAGCCTCCTCACTGATCCACATGGGGGAGGGGTTGTTGGGCTGCTGGGAGCGGTCCAGCACTGTGCCGCCTCGCAGGAAGAACTGCCACTCCTCCAGATTGATCTGGGCAGCGACAAATATCACGCAAGCAAACACACAAGTGACAGATCGTGAGCCTGTAGTGGATCCGTCACTCCTCTAGTTGGATCTGGGTAGCAACAAGGACCATGCGGGCCAACACCCCCATAAAACATAGGAGTGTTTAATCGGTCTTGGCGTGTGTTTCAAAACATGCAAAGCTTGTGCACAGCACGCCTACCAGCCTCTGACGCATGAAGCCAATGTGTAGGCAGTGCGTCATGTCCAACACGCGCCCCCAGAGTAAAAAATGGTCGGACCTCGCAGCCTCTCCAATGTAAGCGCAGTGCTTCTCAGGTGGCCACATGTGCCGAGCATCACAGCGTGCCTCACCTGGTTGGCGGCTTGCAGGATGCGCATGCACATCTGCAGGGACAGCAGCAGCTTGTGGCGCTCAAAGAGGCCGCGCGCGGTGTACTTGTACACCGCATACCTGCAGTCACGATGCAAAAGGCAAAAGGTGAGTTTTGGTGCACTGCTGTCACACACAAGCACACAGCCACCCCACTCAAAGGTTTGCGCATGCCAGCCCAAATTGGGCAGCATGCACTGCTTTTGCCTGTCGAAAACCCTGAAATCCTATGAACAAAGGTAGCTCAAGCAGTATGACTTGTGACGAGTACACGGATAGGAAGCGTCTAGCTTAGGGAGGCGCAAAGTCCCAAAACCACAACCCACAGGCCGCCTTTGGAGCTGCAGCATGCACAGACAACACAGGGAATGCAAGGGCCACGTGTCACACAGCAGACAACGCCGCCAAGCATGCGCATGCCATCATCACTCACGTGTGGTAGTCATTCAGGGCCTTGATGCGCTCCGGCAGCGACTCGGCCTTCGGGCTGAGTTTAAGCGATGCCGCAAACACCTCGTTGTACGCATCCAGGGAGAACTGGTACATCGGGTCTACGCTGCTGAGGTCGTTCAGCACAAAGTACAGCACTGCAGCGCGCACCTGCATGCGTGTGCGTGCGTGGGTACATGTGTGCGTGCGTGCACTTGTGTGCATGAATAGGCGAGCCTTCAGCCACAAAGGAAGAGGACAGATGGACATCAAGGGCGGTACGTTGACACGAGGCGCCTCGTCCGGGTGGGCAGACGCCCATACGAGGCATGCCCATTTGAGGCATCTGCGCCATGCATTGCTTGTGCCACATTTGCCCAGGGTGCATTGCATAGTGTCGAAGCTGCATCTGTAGTCACAGGCACGCATACACACTCGTATACAGACACGCACACACATAGACTCCCACACACGCAAGCACGCACGCGCACACACACGCACACCTACAAGCATGCGAACACACGCACGCACACGCACACATGCACACATATCCTGCGCCTGCGCAGCATCTCACTTACCGAGCAGGGGCGGTACGCTTGCGAGGCCGCCTCAATCTTGCGCGCCGTCTCCTCGGCAACTTTCAGGGATTGGTTGACCTACAGCGAAAAAAATGGGAGGGGGTGGGTGGGCGGTGTGCAGTGTTAGCAGGCCTTGGTGGCTAATGCCTATGCGTGGTGGGCAGGCCATGATGGGTACTGTCTGTCTGTGTGTGTGCTTGTGCATGTGCCTGTGTGCGTGTGCGCGTGCCTGTGCTCTGAGTACGCGCGCAGATGCTCACCTCCTCCCAAGCGGTCTTGGACATGTACACACACTAGCACATGCACATAAACACAACCACACACCAAAAGCCAGGCGTTGATACATACATACGCACAACCACATACACACACGTGTGCAAGCATGTGCTCACCTCCTCCCAGGTGGTCTTGGATGCGTCCAGGGTGTTGATGAGGGTGATGTTGTCCAGCAACGACCCGGTGGCACTGGACAGCAGCGCCAGGATGGTGTCCTCCAGCTCCGCCTGCGAGCGTGTGTGTATGTGTGTAAATATGCGAGCGTGCGTGTGTAAGCATGCCTAGGTGTACTTGTGCGCAAGTGCTCCCGCATGCATGCGCCGCGCATACGTGTGGCGTGCGCTGCACTACAATGCGCGCGTTGCGTTTGTGTGTCAAACATGGACAGGTAAGGGCCCACATGGTGTGGCTCGCACAGGTGCTGCAGCAAGTTGCAAGGGGCGTGTGCGAGGCTTGCTGTGCACTTTTGGGGTGACAGCAGGCCCAAGGTCGTCCCCTCTACCCTGGAAGCAGCGGCCAATTGGGAAGCAGTGGCTCATCAGGAAGCAGCAGCCCATCAGGAAGCAGCGGCCTATCAGGAAGCAGCGGCCCATCAGGAAGCAGCGGCCCAATGTCGTCCCCTCTACCCAGGAAGCAGCGGCTTCCATTTCCGCACCTGGGTGCGCTTGCCGGCCGACACCTTCACCACCAGGTCGTTCTTCTGCTTGTCCAGGTCCAGGCGCTCGTGCTTGACCACTGTGGCCAGCAGTTGTGCCTCAAGCCCCTGCTCTTTCACCGCAAAGTTGGTCACCATGACCTGCAAAAGGGGGGGGGGAGATTGAGAGCAGCAGCCACAAGGTTTTGGGGGAGTTGGGTCCAGGCAGCTTGCGTGTGCCCAACAGCCGGCCTGCACTATCTTTTGGGGTGGCTGGGGGGCCGCAGCGGCACAGCATAGCGTGCAGGTATGCCATCTTGCAGCCCTTAGATCGTGGGCCAGTCGAGGCAGCGTGCTGCTGCAAGTGTTCACCAGTGTGTGACGGCACGCTCATTTCTAGTAGCACAGCCCACACTGACCTTGGTGGACACCTCAGGAGTATAGTGGGGGTTGGCGATCTTGGTGGTGATGTAGAGCTTGAAGCTCAGGTTGTAGTCGACCTGTGACATGAAGCGGATGCAGGGACAGAGGCAGCACAGGGGCAATATGTGGGGATGGAGGCATTGGCAGAGCAACGACCTGTCCACACGCACAATCCCAGCCCCTCCTGCTCGCATGCTCCCACCACGATCGCGGCCGCCCCAACCTGCCGCCCCCACCCTGCCGCCCAACCTGCTTGGCCCACAGCTATACACAAATCAGCAAGCACATCAAGCAGCATGGCGCACCCACAAATCAGAAGTTTGTAGAGGGCGAAAGCGTAGGCACATGGCTTCTGCTGCCACGCCTATCTCTTTTGACGCAGTGCATGCGCAACACTGTAGCATGGTCCTGCTGATCTTGGCTCGGCCCTCCCCCTCCCCTCCTGCCTAATTCTGTGCCACAGCCCCAACCACTGCAGGAGGTGTGCGCCCCTGCTGCTCCTCCTGCTTGTTCCCCAGCTTGATGATCGCAAACCTGATGCAGCGGCCCCCTCGTCCCCCTTGCACCTCCTTGTCCCTCCTTGACTCACTTGCTCCCCAGCTTGACGACCGCGGACCTGATGCAGTGGCCCCCTCCTTCCCCTTGCACCTCCTTGTCCTTCCTTGACACACTTGCTCCCCAGCTTGACGACCGCGGACCTGATGCAGTGGCCCCCTCCTTCCCCTTGCACCTCCTTGTCCTTCCTTGACTCACTTGCTCCCCAGCTTGATGACCGCTGACCTGATGCAGTGGGCCCCTCCTCCCCCTTGCACCTCCTTGTCCTTCCCTGACCCCGCGCACCTCCTTGTCCCCCAGCTTGATGACCGCGGAGTTGCCGCGCTTGACAAAAGACTTGGACAGCACTGGCTCCAGGATGGGGTCCATCTCCTCCTCCACATCTTGCAGCAGCACTGGTGCGCCCGTCTGCAGCGCCATCTCCATCTGGCGCACCAGGTCAGCCATCTGGAGGTTCAGCACCTTCAGGCCGTTCTTGCCCTCCATGTTCTTCACCCACTTGTTGGCTTGGCCCTGCGCAGCTCACAGGCAACAGCAGGGCGCATGTTGGTTGCATGTTGATTGTGCTCATTGTGTTGGTTGTGAGCAGCAAGCCGGCAATGAGCGCACGCCCAAGTGGGAGGCAACTTGCGACATCAGACAGCATCCGACAGAGAGCTGCTGTCGGATGTTGAGCAAGATACATCCTGGCTTTCTCTGCACAGCTGGCCCTGCAGCTGCTCCAGCTTGCCCTTGACATCCTGGCTTTCTCTGCGCAGCTGCGAAGAGAAAGCCAGGATGTCAAGGGAGAGCTGCAGGTGCTGCAGGAGCTGCAGGGCCAGCTGCGCAGAGAAAGCCAGGATGTCAAGGGGGAGCTGCAGGAGCTGCAGGAGCTGCAGGGCCAGCTGCGCAGAGAAAGCCAGGATGTCAAGGGAGAGCTGCAGGAGGTGCAGGAGGTGCAGGGCCAGCTGCGCAGAGAAAGCCAGGATGTATCAAGAGAATGCTCCACATTCGAAAGCAGCACTCTGCCCTTGCTCGGAAAGTATCCACTCGCATCCAGAACGCGACCTCGGGCTCAAGATTGGAACCAAAAAACAGCGTGTGCCTCTGTGGGTGTGGGCTCCCTTGTGCCCATGTTACAACACACAGCAGCGCTCTGCGCGTGCCTGCAGGCGCCCGCTGCCTGCACACCTGGGGGTCGATCATGAGCGGCCAGCGTGTGCCCCGCGTGACCATCACGCCATTCTCCGTGGAGAAGGAGTCTGAAGGCAGGCCCTGGATGTTCCAGTCACGCACGGCCTTGGGGTCCGCCAGGAACATGGAGAAGTCAAAGTTCTCGGAGGCGGGGATCCCCAGGGCCTTGACCTGCGCGCATGCAGGTAGGTGAGGGTGTGGGGGAGCTCGGAGGACCCAGGAATTACCTTCACTTGCAGGCATGCAGCACCCCTGCAAAACCGCTAGAAATAATGCGCAGCTCCATCCACTCTTCATTCCTCTAGCAGCAAGGTGAGCCTGACCCATTGCAGCAGCCAGGCAGACTTGAGCGCTGTTGTCCGGGTGCGTGCACACTGGCAGCAGCCAGGTGGGCCTGGCCGCTGGCGCACCTGCGGTAGCCAGGTGGACCTGACCAAGTCGTCGCGGTACTCTGAGGGGAAGGGGCCTGCATAGCTCATGAAGCAGGACGCCACCACCACGTCGCCCGGCAGGCACTCCAGCGAGGCCTCATATTCGGCGATGGACGCCTCCCTGCGCGCACGCGCGTGCATTGAGGGCAGAATGTGCGTGCGTGGGGGGGCAGGTGAAGGCAGGGCAGCATGCGGCAGATGCAATGACCTCATGGATGCTTGGCATCAGCAGCATCGACAACACCGTCACCATCACTGGCAGCATTACCAGAATTATAAACTGCACTTCCCTCAGCATGAGCTACATGACCGTCACCATCACCATCACTATCACCATCACCAGCATCAGCAGCATCAGCACCCACCAGCGTGTGCGCTCGCCTGCCAGCCCGGTGACCAGCTTCTCCGCGCGCTCCAGCTTGCCCTCGAGGTCCGCCAGCTCCTCCTCCAGCGCGCGCTTGCGGCCTGTGCTCTCGTCATACCTGCGTGCGGTACAGGCACGCGTTGGGCGTGCGCGCCTCATGCACAGGGGCCAACGTACCGGTGGCACAGGGGTCTCCATGTGAGCATGTTTGTGCGTGGGGACAAGGCGGGGGGTCATGTGCAGAAACTACTCGCAACACGCATATCCAAGCACTTTACACACAATCACGCGCACACCTTGAGCAGCACACTGGCCTGCGCCTCACATGCCTTTCAACATGTGTACCTTGGCCAGCGTACACACGCACGCACGCACAAACACACGCACACCTTGGCCAGCACACTGGCCCGCGCCTCACCTGTCCTTAAGTGTCTGCACCTTGGCCAGCACGCTGGCCAGGGCCTCCTGTGCGGCGGCCAGGGCTGCCTGCTTCTTGGCCAGGTTGTCCTGAGGACAAGGCGCACAAGGAAGAGGAGGGTGGATCTCAAAAAGTGCACACCTGATGGTACTCAATGAGCATTCCAAAGGTGCACACTCGGCAGCTGGGACCGCCTACCATGCCTCTCTGCACCTTAGCCAGGCCGGCGTCGGGTCAGGCGCGTGCCAGAAATGGGGGAGGGGCAAACCCTAACAGAGTGCTGCATGCACGCCAGCACCCCCGCGCACGCAGCTACAGGCCGCTGTGCAGTCACAGCGCCCAGCTGACAACACGGGATGGGCCTCGCACTAGCCGTTCAAGCACACCCAGCCCTGGTGCACAGCCCCCCACCCACCCACACGCACCCACACCCCCACCCCCACCCACAAACCTGTGCTGCCTTTAGCTTGGCACGCTTGGGGGCCACATCCTTTGCCACATGGCCGTACGTGTCCATCGCATGCACCCACAGACACAGGCCGCGCGCCGCCACAGACACCTGCGTGTGTGTGCGCGCGCGTGTGTGGGGCAGGTTGGTGCAGGTTGGTGCAGCAGCAGACGAGGCAAGGAGCTACCAAAAGCGGACGGTGTGTCGTGCACCAGGCATAGCGCACAAAAGGTTGCATGAGGCCTTGTGTGCATGAGACTCCACGCGAAAGAGGCTGCGCCGGAGTGCTAGAGGCACACCGTACACAAGAAGCAAGGCATGCACAGAGCACAACAGCCCGTTGTTTGCTCATAAGCGTGCAAAGGTGTGTTCAAGCATGCGAGCATGAGCGCAAGTGGTGCACGTGCCTCTCCTCATTGCCTCCTCCTCCTCCCCTTCCCCCCCCCTCCTCCGGCTGCCCTCTGCCCACCTTGCCCACTGCGTCCGCAGTGAAGCTGGGATTGCTGGTGAACTTGGCAATCTTCTTCAGCAGCGCGTCGTCCAGCTTATCCTTGTCAAACTCCATCATCCGGTTCATGAAGGAGGGGTCACCCAGTTGCTTCTTGGACTCCTCCCAGGTGGCCGGACGCCTGCAGGAGTGCAGCCAAACTTGTCTCCACTGCCACTGCTGCTGGCGCCGCCATTTGTTGTGCAGCTTATGCCACAGTTGAAGTTGACACACACAGGATCAACATGCCAATCCCCATGCAAGGTGCTGCAGCATGCTGCCCCTCCCCTGGCATGTCCACTGCTGCAGCAGCAAGCCCTGCCATCTGATGCACTTCACTCAGACCCAGCAGGCCTAGTAGACCCAACCCATCCCCCCCTGCTGCTCGCCTGCACGCACACCTGAGCACCATCACGACTGCACCTGGTCATTGCGCTGGCTGCGTTGCACACCTGAACACCATCACGACTGCACCTGGTCATTGCGCTGGCTGCGTTGCACACCTGAACACCATCACAACTGCACCTGGACACTGCGCTGGCTGCATTGCGCACCTGAACACCGTCATGACTGCGTTCAGTGTGAGCTCCACCAGCGCAGGCGGCTTAGCGTATGCCTTGAGCTCGCTCATGTCCTTCTTGGTCAGCACGTTGAGTGCCTCCTCTGCGGCCTGCAAGGCCGGCATTGCCTTGTCCAGCTCGCCTTGCACCTGCGGGCAGCGCGCCGGTGGCGCTCCTCTGAGCACTTTGCAGCGCCTCAAGCCTTTTTGAGCCGGCGTCACTCGTCTCAGCACTGCGGCCCCTGCTTCAAGTTTTGGCAGCATGGCCGTGCCCACTCTGCAGCGCCTGAAGCCTTTTCGAGCCGGCGTCACTCGTCTCAGCACTGCGGCCCCTGCTCAAAGTTTTGGCAGCATGGCCGTGCCCACTCTGCAGCGCCTCAAGCCTTTTTGAGCCGGCGTCACTCGTCTCAGCACTGCGGCCCCTGCTCAAAGTTTTGGCAGCATGGCCGTGCCCACTCTGCAGTGCCTCAAGCCTTTTTGAGCCGGCGTCACTCGTCTCAGCACTGCGGCCCCTGCTCAAAGTTTTGGCAGCATGGCCGTGCCCACTCTGCAGCCTGAAGGACGTGAAGCGTGGAGTCCAATGCGCTTCACATAAAAGATCACGTCCAGCGCCATGAGCACTGCAGTGGTGCCTGACACTCAAGCTGACACAGCCAACAACCACACAGACACTGCAGCGCAGCCATCACAAAGTGCTTTGCAATGAATGCTGCATGGTGCTGCATGCCGTGAAAGACTGTAAGCGGCGTATCGCTGTCTGAGGTGCAGCGGCTCAGCCACCAGCCAAATGCACACCTCCTTCCTCATCACCTCATCATGCGCACCTGCGAGGCGATGACGTTGGCTTCCTCCGCTTCCTTCCCAATCTTCGTGGCCTCCGCGTTGACCGACTTCTCCTGCTCCCCTGCCACGCGCTTGTCCTGCAGCATAGCACAAGTCACAGCACAGCACAGGCAACCCACCCACTCAGACAAGCTGGCAGCCGTGCAAACAGCCCTTACATCCCCTGCTCCCATGGCACGCTCCTATCCTGTGGGAATGAGATGATCATGAGTTTGGACGTACAATGTTTTGCGGTGGGGAGCCTGGGTACCCTAAAAAAACAGGCCAAGCCTGTACCAACCACCTCATGCCAGCCCCTTTTACACACAGAGCCCCCATGTTGTTCTTGCACAGCAGCGCGGCTGTGCCCCACCACCCCTGTATCCAGCCCACTTCTCCCACTTGCTCTGTGCACACCTTGCACGCACACGTTGGGAATGCTGCAGGGTGAAAAAGGAAGGGTAGGTGCATGTGACGCTGAAGAAGAGGAAGCCTTAGTCCCTTCTTATTTTGTTGCAGGGTTTACCCAATGGCCCTGTTGCAGAGTCGGCCCCCGTAGCTGTCACAGGGTTGGCCCACCTGCACGATCTCCACCAGCAGCTCCTCGCAGTCCGTCTTGGCCTGTGCCACGATCACTTTCTTCTCCTCCGCCACGCCTTTCATGGACGCCACCTTCACGCGCGCGTGGCATCAAGAGAGGGGGAGAGTGCAGTATTATAGATGCTTGCTTGGCACCCCCTGCGCCCCGTCCAATACCGCCTGTGCACTGCACACCTTGCTGAGCTGCTAAGAGACAGAGGGCATGATGGGAGTGCCCGTTCAGTCAAAACGCTGCACTCTGGAAAGAGCGGCCACATTGGCACGCAGATACACAGATCATCTGTGCGCGTGCGCGCGCACACAAACACAAGCGCTGGACCAACCCAAGGAGGCTGGGAACAGCAGCTGCAGCAGCGCACCTGCGTGCTGGTCTTGTCAAGCTTATGCAACAGCAGCTACAGCAGCGCACCTGCGTGCTGGCCTTGTCAAGCTTATGCAACAGCAGCTGCAGCAGCGCACCTGTGTGCTGGCCTTGTCAAGCTTATGCAACAGCAGCTGCAGCAGCGCACCTGCGTGCTGGCCTTGTCAAGCTTATGCAACAGCAGCTGCAGAAGCGCACCTGCGTGCTGGTCTTGTCAAGCTTATGCAACAGCAGCTGCAGCAGCGCACCTGCGTGCTGGTATCGTCAAGCTTATGCTACAGCAGCTGCAGCAGCGCACCTGCGTGCTGGTCTTGTCAAGCTTATGCAACAGCAGCTGCAGCAGCGCACCTGCGTGCTGGTCTCGTCAAGTTTATGCAAGCCGCCTTTGAGCTTGTTGGCCTTGTCCCCCAGTTCCAAGCGCTTCTCACGCAGTAGCCTACGGTAGCCCCGAACCTGCATGCGCGCAAGGCGTGCGTGTTACTGGGTTGTGAACACAACTTCAATGCATAAAAAGTGGGCTTGCAACCACTTGTGCTTCCCTTTTCAAGTGCAATCTAGTTTTGTGGTCAGTGCGCACAACTCATTTTAGGAAACCTGACCAAGAATAATCTGCAAAGTCATGTTACATGCTCTGGCAGCCACGTGAGTAGCACGCAACCTTTGTCTAATCTGCAAAGTCATGTTACATGCTCTGGCAGCCACGTGAGTAGCATGCAACCTTTGTTTAATCTGCAAAGTCATGTTACATGCTCTGGCAGCCACGTGAGTAGCATGCAACCTTTGTCTAATCTGCAAAGTCATGTTACATGCTCTGGCAGCCACGTGAGCAGCATGCAACCTTTGTCTTACCGTCTCCAGGTAATTGGTGGCAGTGACATAGTTGTGGCGCTTGAGCTGTGCCAGCATCTTCTTGCTGGTAGCCTCCACGCTTTGGTGGGCTGTCACAAACACCTACGGGGAGAGAGAGGCGGGGCAGAGGTGTGTGGGCGTGTGCGAATGCAGGGGGTCGCAACACAAGTGAACTGGGAAGGTCGCAGAAGAGGGCTAATGGGTGCACTGAGAGCAAATTGTAATCCAAGGAAACATGCCTTGAGCAACACAACTTCCTCTGTGATGAAGCCCACAGAGGGTAGCAAATGCGTGACATAAACCATGAACCAGGACCTCACACATCGTCTCGCCCACTCATATCCACATCCACACATCCGCGCATGCCTGCCATCATCCATCCATGCCCTCATCACCTTGCAGACATTGCTCTTGACCTCTTCGCTGCCCAGGTCCTCCCCTTCCAGCTGCTTGGAGGCAACCTCAAACAGAGCATCTGCCGGCCACTCTGTGAACCTGTGGGCGTGATTCATATATTGCATGTATTGAAAGCTGGGATGCATATGCATGGCGCACATGAATGCGTGCGCACATGGACATGTGGCATGCTCACATGGCGTGGGTGCGCGTGGCACACATGAATGCGTGAACGCATGAGCACCTGGCATGCTCACGTGGGTGTCAACCCTCTGCTCAAGCTTGCTCAACACAATCTTTTGGCAATCCAGCCCAATGCTTGATCGCCATGAAAATGGAGGAGTCTCATCGCGCATTCTCAATGACTTCTTTATACACCCATCCACGCCCATGCAATCTCAACCCCCAGATGCCCGCAAACCATGCCCGCAAACCTGCGCCTGAGTGACCAGAGCCGCACGACCCAACCCTTTCTATTTCTCAACACCCACCCACCCCCACCCCAACCCCCCCACACCCACGCACAACGTGCTTACTGCTTAGTGCACCCTCCCCACGGGCGTGCAGGTACATACCAGTCAATGGTGGTGCAGTTGACCAGGCCAGGGAACATGCGGCAGCGTTCGCGGAAGGTCTCGCCCACAGGGCTCAGGCACAGGATAACGTGCAGGTTGGTGCGCACACGCTCCAGGAAGAAAGCGTACAGCTGCGGCCAAGCGCACCAGGCACGGAGGACATGAGCACTCTTGGAAAAAAAGAGGCAGGGAGCGGCGCTTGCACACACCAGCCTTGCACACACCAGCCTTGCACACAGCCTTGCACACGCCAGCCCCAAGGCAGCAGGAGCACATGCCCCTCACGAAAGACATACAGCTGCGCTCAATGAAATCAGGCAGGAAGAGAGGCATGCACAGGTAAATTGTACACATGCTCAAGGACAAAAGTAAACAGAGCTGCGCCCTAGCACGCCAGGCACACAGAAGTATGCGCACTCACTGAGCACAGCGGCTGCCGCATGGCAAGTTGGGCAGCAACGCAGCTAGAGAAAGACCGCCCACCTGCTCCCCGGTTTCCCCTGCCCCTGCTGCCTTAGCCGCGGCCCTGACTTCATCAAGCACGCTGCCCAGCTCGTCCTTGGGGAACAAATTGGGGACCTGCGCATAGAAAAGGACAGGCGGTCTGGAGCACCAGTCAATTTGCGTGGGTACACACACACGTGATCTTACGCACACCCCCACACATTCACACGCGCCCACACACTTTTGCATGCGCTTTCACAACCTTCACCAACACACACATACGCAAACGCACACTCATGCGCACAAAAACTGGGCAAAACAGACACGGAACACCCGCCCACCTCTCCAGAGGACAAGATGTTGTTGACGTCCTCCAGGAAGGACTCGTTCACGATTTGAGTCTCGTCAAAGAGGAAGACGGTGGGCTTGTTTGCACAGCCGGCCTGCTTGTACAGGCCCTTCAGGTCCTCGCGGAACTCCACCTGCGCCAGGACACGTACCCATGCCACGACGCGTGTTGGTGTCGTTCACAGTGTGTGCGCGTGTGCACCAACACTGTGTGCATATGTAACCCTGCAGCGGTGTTCCCGTAGCAAGCAGGAGCGCAGCGAAGTTGCAGGGCACGCGTATCCTGCAGCCACACCCACTTGGCGGTAGTTGCGCGTGATCTCGATGGTGAAGCACTTGAGCTCTGCGATGAACGTGGCTAGGCGGCTCAGGCTCTTACGCCCGCTGCCGCCCACGCCCACCAGCAGGGCGTTGCCGCGCGGCTGCTGCAGGATACGATGCACCCTGCGCTTGTGAGCGAGCACGTGCATGGCGGGGCAGTGTGTGGGTGTGGGTGAGTGTGCGCATGCTGTGCTTCACGTTTGTCAGAGGAGCAAGCAGGTGCTCTACAGGAGGGCTGCTACAGCACATCCATTGTGTCGAAACGCGAGCGGTCCGCCAAGCGCATCCCAGCTTGCCATCCTGCAGATGCTGGGCAGCGCCCTTGAACAGCAGCAGGTCTGTGCCCCGATGTGAACAGAACCCCCTATGTGCTCCCCAAACAGCATCATCAGAACTGTGAAGATCCCTGAGCCGCTCCGGAGCCGTGCGCCTCCTTGCACAGCAACAATAATGCGCGCATCCCTGAGCCGCACCAGGCCCGCGCCCAGATCCTGCAGATGTGGTGCACCAGCGGCCCTGCACAGCACCAGCGGCCCTGCACAGCACCAGCGGCCCTGCACAGCACCAGGCCCACAACACCACTGCCCGGCACAGCACCTGCGGCCCTGCACAGCACCTGCGGCCCTGCACAGCACCTGCGGCCCTGCACAGCACCCGCGGCCCTGCACAGCACCACTGCCCTGCACAGCACCAGCAGCCCTGCACAGCACCAGGCCCGTGCCCAGACCTAAGCAGCAAGCAAACTTCCTGCCCATCCCTGGGCGGCAGCCAAGCCTCTGTGCGCACCTGCAGATGTGGTTCAGCGCGTCCCTGAACAGCACCAGGTCCATGTGGGCATTGCCTGGCTCCTGGCTGTACTCCTCCAGCCGCTCTGCCACCATGTCCTTCAGTGCGCCCATATCGCGCACAGGCTCGTAGGGTGGCACGTCCACATCCTGCACAGCCGCAGCAGCAGCAGCGGACAGGCCATGGCATGGTTGGATGCATGGCTGGTCACGCGCAGCCACTCAGGGCGCAGTACGCCCTCAACCTGCACAGCTGAAACAGAGCACAGGCAGGGCGTGTCATCACTGACGTCAGTCCCCTGTCATGCTGCTGCAGAGGCTGGAACGTGGGTAGCATATGGTAGGGATGGGACGGCTGAGGCTGGGCAAGGATAGCATGGCAAGGATGCAGCAAGGCCAACACTGAATTCACAGTCACAGCAAAACCAACCATTGGGGCACATCCCAAGCAGCTCAGACAGAGCAGCGGCTGTGCGCACACACGCACCCCTGGTTGATGCAAACAAACAGGGACAAGAGCAGATGTAGGAACCAAGCCTGATACGTGTCCCAGGGCACTGGAGGGACCCCTGGAGGGACTGATGAGGGACTGATGAGGGACTGATGAGGGACTGATGAGGGACTGATGAGGGACGTGTCCCAGGGCACTAGAGGGACCCCTGCTGGCTCCCTGCACCCCACTGCAGGAAGTGCTTGCACACGAGGAATGCCCCAGTGCACCCCACTGCAGGAAGTGCTTGCACACGAGGAATGCCCCA
>LKMJ01002888.1_pt1 | contig 15900 bp, 17 predicted proteins | sample 643391 | NCBI WGS metagenome assembly LKMJ01 (sample SAMN04112250, study PRJNA286221) | soda lake metagenome | biome: soda lake; feature: Kulunda Steppe; material: water; isolation source: sample PL-Br10 brine of Picturesque Lake | place: Russia: Kulunda steppe | collected 2010-07
AAACAAGCCTGGAAAGCATTCGATGCAGCCGCACCAGAAGATGTCCCTCGGATTGCGTTGTGTGATACGTACACCGATGAAGTGTACGAAGTTGAGCAAGCTGTTGAAGCTCTTGGCGATCGTCTTGACGGTGTGAGGTTAGATACGACGGGATCCAGACGAGGTGATTTCCAACATATTGTCAAAGAAGTCCGATACAAGCTCCGTGAACTTGGCCGTGAAGACGTCGATGTCTTTGTCAGTGGCGGCCTCGGACCAGATGAGATGGAGGATCTTCGTGATCTCGTTGATGGGTTCGGGATTGGTGGGTACATTTCTGATGCTGATCCGGTTGACTTCAGCCTCGACTTGGTGCAAGTAAATGGTGAAGACATCTCCAAACGAGGAAAACTTGCTGGTGTGAAAGAAGTGTACCGAGTTAATGGTGAACACCGGATTCAACGAATCAATCCCGAAGAAACAACGGATCCTGTAGATGACGGGTTGCTTGAACCGTTAATCCGTGATGGTGAGATTGTCCGGGACTTCAGTGTTGAAGACGCAGCAGCCCGAGCGGAGATTGATGCGGACGCTGTTGGTTTCCGAGAAGACTAGAACAGAATAACCAACTAACAACATCAACAACAAGATACGCAAAATTATTCACATGACAACGTTCAATCCAAACCAAACAGCAGTCGTGATCGTAGACATGCAAAATGGTTTCTGCCACCCTGACGGCAGCCTATACGCCCCACCAAGCCGTGATGCGATTGAGCCAGTGAAAGAGCTGGTGGAGAAAGCTCATGACGCCGATGTCCACGTGGTGTACACGCGTGATGTACACGAGCCTGATCAGTTCGACGAGACGCACTACTACGACGAATTTGACAGGTGGGGTGAACACGTCCTTGCAGGAACCTGGGATGCAGAGCTCGTTGAAGATCTTGAAGTAGCGCCAGACGATTACGTGGTTGAGAAGCCAACCTACGATGCATTCCATGAGACAGACCTGAACGAACACCTTCAGGGTCTTGGGATCACGGACCTAGTAATTGCAGGAACTCTTGCAAATGTGTGCGTATTACACACTGCGAGTACGGCAGCGTTGAATGATTACCGACCCGTGGTTGTAGAGGATGCTGTTGGGTACTTAGAAGAAGACGACCGTGAATACGCGCTTGATCACGCAGAGTGGTTGTTTGGAGAAACGGAACCGTTGGGTGGTATTGAATTCGTTGAACAGTAGATTCACGCTGCTATAGTTTCTTGCGTTGATTTCGGACGGTCTGTTGTTGGGGTGTAGTAGTTTGAGGTGTTGTCACTGGTCAGGAGTCCTTTTTTGCAGAGTTCATCAAGGTATGCTTCTAGCACGGTGTAGGTGATGGTGACTTCGTATTGTTGGTCGAGTTGTCGTCTGATGTGGGTTTTGTGTGTTGGATGGTTAGCAGAAGTAGTGTCGAGGATTTGTTCTTCGATGTTGAGTATCTCTGGCATCACATAGTGATTGAGGCTGGCTACACATAATAGTACTCGATTATGAAATTCAGTTAATTAACTCGGTTCCGAGTAATCACACGGTTTGGGGGCGATTAGAAACGGTCATGGTGAACATTTAAAAGGAAGTCAAAGTGGTCAGAACGACATCTGATCCGAATCTTTTGCCCGCGAAACACAGTGCGGACAAAGATCACTTTCGCTAATCGTTCTAACAGTTGGTAAATCGTCTGTTATTGCCGTTCCACCAATTGATTTCGGCATGACATCATTCCCACAGAGCGTTACAGTATCTTCCTCTCCCAGCAAGTGCGTTACACTGTTTGGGTTTGTGATATCGTCAGCAATTCTGTACCGGTCGTCATCTGGTGTCGTCTGAGGTTGGCTCATGAATGAGCTTGGGATTGTTGGTAGTAGGGTCACGTTGGTGTGCTGGTACTTCTTTTCGCTCTTATATTCCCTTTACCAGACATTTTCGTTGTTTTATATTAAATGTTTCGTTTAGAAATGCAACACAGCACCAACCCAATAAGAGGTACAACCACATACTACCAGAGATCTGAGTAAGATACACCACTCCCACCCGCCCATACAGTTTAGTTCACTGCACAATTAAACAACTACACTAATGAGCCCCAACCAAGATGAATCGCGGATTACACGCAGACGAACACTCCAAGCAGCAGCTGCTAGTTCACTAGCCGCTCTCGCTGGTTGTATCGGAAGTGATGACGACACAAATGAAACTGATAGTACTAGTGACAACCAGTCAGGAGATGACGAGACGACCGGTCATATCCCAGACTACGCACAGTTTGTTCCTATCACTCAAGAAGATGGGAACGATGTAGCGGTTGCCTCAACGATCGACTTCGCTGCCCTTGATGAACTACCAGATGAACAATTCGAGGACGATGCTGGAGGAGGCGGTGAAGACGAGTTCCCAGACGATCCACTACTAGGAATTCCACTCTCTGGAATGTTCCTTGTTGCGTTTGCAGGTGGTTTCATACTTGAACCGGCTGGACTCGGAGAATTGATTGACGATGATGAAGATGGCGGCCTTGATTCCACTGCAGATCAAATGATTTTCACTGGTGATAGTTTTGGACTCCTTGGCGATTTCAATCCAGAAGAAATCGGTGATGAACTAACAACATCATCTGAAGAAGGGTTCTTCGGATTCGAATTCAGAGAAGTTGAGACACAAGAGCCCTACACAATTTACGAAGAAGTCCAAAACCAAGAGACCCACGAACAAACCCAGACGGAGAATGACCCCCTTTCATTCGCCGTCAGTAATTCAGAAATCTTCTTTGGCGATCGGGACGAACTATGGAATTATATCGACACGATTGTGAGTGATGAACCACCAGCACATGAACAACTTGAAGACTTCGCATGGTTACTGAGAACCACCGGGACCGACATGGTCACTTTCACGATGTACTCCCCAGATGAAAAAATCGGAGAGGACGACATAGAAGAAGATGATGATATCTTTAATACCGATGAATTTGATGCAATTGAAGGAGCAAGCGGATTCGGCTCTTCACTTGACTTTGCTGCTGATGGAGAGTCTCTGGATGCAACTGGTGGGTTTGTCTTTGATGAACTCCCAGATGATCAACGCGATGCCCTCGAAGATCAAGTTGGACAAGCTGCGGAAGAAATGTCGTTGACCAGTGAAAATGGGTTCGTAACGATTGATGCAACGTATGATGAGGACTCAATTGAAAACTAACCAGAACTAGTCATTTCCACCATTCAACTTCACCGTTACAGATTGGAACTGACGGTCGTTACAGATGTTTTTTGATTGTACGCTCAATATCTTGCACTTTTCCTGAGTCAAATGTCCACCTCCCAACCCATTCATTTGACCCTAGTTCAATGGCGACGAGTGCTGCACTCGCCTCGTCAGACGTATGCGTTACAAACCATGTTGATGTAAAAGAGTCGTCCCAACCGGCATGAACGGTCACCCCGAGTTCGCGTGATGGCATCCAGTCAGGAACACCGTAAACGTGCGTGTTCACATCGTTTTCTACCAACCGCCGGTATACATTCCTCGTTCCTTTTTCGTCCTGGAGCCGTGATAACCGTTGAAACGACGCACGATGGTCGCCACCGTGGACATATGAAAGACGTTCGATGTACCGAGAAATAAGTATCAACGGCATCTTTTCCGTTCCTGATTCTGGATAGTCACGCACATGAAACGTTGTCTCAGACAGATTTGCTATCACGTCCGGTAATGATATCTCCTCAAGATTGACTGTTCCAGTCATGTAGAGATCTGAGTTCACAAGCAAGATACTTTCATTTAATTCGCGTAATTGTGATGTCGCAATCACTTCACCATCTTCAAGCAACACAACATCATCATCAACACCGTCGAATGAGGTGTTCCCTAATTCGACAGGTTGCCCCCAAATAACTCATTTAAAAGCCGATTAAACGGCGACGGCCGGTCAATACCGATCACACCGATTTTGTACGTTGAGTCAGATTGGTGATCTACGTACTGTGAAAGTGGAGAATCAACACAGATTTCACCGCCTGTCCCAGTCATACTTTTCCTTAGTTGGTATATGCTACTCCCGGTATATGAATTGTTGTATTTGACTTTCTCATACACTGTACGGCAGAAATGCGTGGTTTTATACCCCCGAATGCACAATTGATTGTATGGTCGAAACAACCAACCAGGCAGCGACGACTCCCGAAACAGCGACGATTCCAGAACAGGCAGCAACGACAATCACTACCATCGCTTCGGAACTCAATGAAGACGAACTCACCAGCCTCGATATTTACGAAGGGGCAATCACCGGCATGTTCTACGTCGAAACAGAAACCGGATACAGACGCGGTGAGGTAACGAAAGGTGGCCTCCGAGTTACCGAAGTGACTGATCCGGATGAAGACCTAGACGAGCTTGCCCGGATTGAGCCTGATGAAGGTGAAACTGTTCAAGATGCTGTTGACAACTTTTCATTCTCCGGTGACTAAGCAGTAATCACTGGACGGTGAAATAGGACAGGATACAAAACCCAGACCCGGATTCCAACCTTCGTTTCCACGCCACATATGTCGTTCAAAACACCTTCAACAGAGAATAGTCAGCCAGTGATGGTGGGTAAAGCAGATGATACTGATGGTCCTCTCGCAGCATACACCTCACTGAAAACGATCACGGGGCAGTTAGCATCAATGCTTACTGACGCAGTTATCACACCCGTTGCAAAACAACATTTTGAAGATGATCGGGGGATTCCTGTGACACAGGTTCTTCCTGACAAAACAGAAAATTACGAATTCGAGTGCAACGGATTTGAAGCGCTTATTCTTCCTGATGAGCGGCGCGTCACGAATTTCTACTACGACTCAACACCGGTCACACAGAAGGGGTTTCTAACTCACCCAGACCAAGCCAAAGAAATCATTGCTGCTTCGGAAGAATTGTGGTGTGAGACGTTTGGAGAGTACAAAAAAGCAAAAATCAAATCAACCCATCCAGGCCCATTCCCGCTCCAAGATCAGGACACTGATGCATTGATGACGTCTGTTGGTGACTTGCATCAACAGGTCGTTGAATCAAAGTCGTTAGAGGTAGTGGCTGAAGCTGCTCGTGACGAAAATTACCGGTTGCTTTCTGATATGTTCGGAACTCCTCGGGAAGATCTTCTCACACCGGGTGGAACGGACTTGTCTGCAATCACACACACGGATGAAATTCATGTTCCGTACAACGATGGTGACCTTGCAGTTCTCCGTCCAACAACCGAAAACCGGAGTGCTGAAACACCAACGCGTGGTGTTGTTATTGGTCATGATGACACTCCAATTGGACTGTTTGCTCACGTGATTGATGTCACGAACCTTCGCCCAGACCAACAAACAACGCACGAGGCGATTAAAGATGCCATGGGATTCGATCGGGAACTCGATCCGTGGGCAGATATTGAGGCCCTGAATGCATCTCAGGGTGAACGCATCCGACTTCAAGGTGACCTTCGCGTTGAACGGACAGATGATGTTGACGGATTCCCAAGTGAAATCGCTCGTGATATCCGAATCCGTGAGTACCGCGACCACGTTGCACAAATCCTTGACGGTGTCACCCTTCCATCACGGTACCTCCGCGGTCGGAGGTCTGAACTACCAATCATGGATGTGCTTTCGATCACAGTCTCGGAAGATGGTGACGTGGTTCTCGATCCGACAACGTCAGATGCAGATGTTGAACTCCTTGCATACACAACTGCACTGTGTGACCTTTCGATAGGCCCAGCACAGAAATACACCGCTTACGTTGACATTCCGTACATCCATGATCCGCGACGAGTCCGTACTGGATCGCTTGCAAAAGTTGGGACCGGGCATGCAATTGAAAAAGCCCGTGAAGAGTTATTAGAGACGCTTCGAATCGAGTTGCAACCGTACCGCGATCAGATTGAACAACAAGCACGCGATGCAGCGACAGAAGTAGAAGCAGCTATGGACGTCCCGAGACAAGTCAACCTCCCGGTTGATAACCATATGACGTTCGTTGAGCAAGGGTATACACCTGATCGTGATACAGAACCAATCCCGGTTGCTGTCCCAGAGGAATCGACGCTTCACATTGTTCATGATGAACACAATACAGTCACTGTTCAGATTGACCCAGACGTTTACCGATTTAGCTTACTGCCTAGAGGCCTCCAACCGCCTGAAACACGGCCAGAATGGCCGGAGCCGTAAGAGAACTTGACCCACTAACAATCAAAACGGGTGTAACGCGGCGCTGGTGGTGTTGTTTTGAGGGCAGATGTATTTGAAAGAGGATTACATACGAACGTGTGAAAGATGGCGTTACTAGACGAAGTATCTGGATTTGAGTTTGAAGAGGTGATGGTTTCAGTCTTCCAGAATATGGGGTATGAAAATGTCCAAGCGTCACGGAAGACTGCAGACAAAGGCCGAGATATTATTATGGAAGAGGGAAATCAAACAGGTCCGCCAACCGCGGTGATTGTTGAGTGTAAACATACCGATACTGTTGGTCGGCCTGTTGTTCAGAAACTTGATTCGGCAGTCAAAACATACGAACACAACGGCGCGAAACGAGGAATGATTGCTACCACTGGCCGATTCACTGACCCTGCCAAAGAATACGCAGCCAGTGTTGATATCGAGCTCATGGATGGTCATGACATTCGGGAAGTTGGTGATGAGATTGGCATGGATCTGTACAATGGACGGATCGAGATTATTTGCGATACTGTGGTGAATCCTTACCACCCTGATGGGCCAACAGCCCCTCTCCAAAATGCATTAGATGATGTAAACAACTTACCCTCGGAAACGATACCAGATCCCCGCACGACGTTGACACTGTACCCTGTTATTACTGCACAAACGAAGATACAACGTGAGTTTTCAACGAGTACTGGTGTTATTTCACGGCTTGATGAGACGGATAACGTCCTTTTGGATGCGTCACGTGAAGGACCGAAGTTGTTGGGTGAGCCGTTGAATCGAGTGCTGACAAGTACTGATTTGGATACAGTGTCGGTTGAAGCAGCTGATTTGGAGGAGTTTTTTGATGCTGTTCAGGAACGTAGATTTGGGATGACAGACACGGAGTATAGAGAATGGCTGACAGGCAGGGAAGTTGATCGGTATACGCATACTGTAACGTACACTGGTGGAAATAACGTGACGTATGAGAAGACTTGTGAGCCGTCACCGTCCGATGTTCGCATTACTGATTTTTTGCCGGTGTATGCCCCGCGAGTGTATGGTGGTGTTGAGTTAGGAGTGTACGAGTACACGATGGATTGGGTTGTTGCTGGTGATGATGTCGGTGTGATTGATGATTCTATTCGGAAGTGCGTTCATGAGACGGAAACAGGTGTTGGGTGGTGGGATTGGTCGCTTGCTGCTGTTCGTGGTGTTTTGAACAATTCAGTTTCAGGAGATACGTACACGTATTGCCCGTCATGTGGTGCGATTGTGTGCCCGAAACATCTGCGATTTGATTCAGTGAGTGGTGAGGAAGTGTGCACTGACTGTGTGCAGACGGAACGGTTTGCAGGAGCGAAGAAGTTTTTTGCTGGCCCAGATACCAAACGGGAGTACCGATCGGAGTATGAAGATCTCCCGGTGTATGCGAAACCGTTAGCGAATATGCCTGCTGTTGTGTTTGCTTTGTTGTGTCTTATTTTCTTTGCTGGGATTGCTCTGTTGTAGCGCGGTGTGAGTTCTCCGGATCAAAATGACTTGTTTGACCTCCTCCCACGACCGAAGTTGTTGTTTTCCTCTTGAAGTTCTATAATTATTACGCTTGCCTAATCTCACCAAGATGAAACTGTGTGGTTGTTCATAATATTCTGATTTATCATCCAAAAATACTTATTTATGTCTGCAGGAGTAACAACAAGATACGATGCTAGCAACAAACTACGAGGTTACAACGTCAGTTGCCGGCTTTGAAGAAGGTGACATCCTTGATGTCACTGCCCGATTCGGTGAATGGCACGCGTTTGCACTGAAACTTGAACACAAACCAACGTCACCAGGCTCGCGGACAGTCGTGGTAACCGGTGAAGAAACAGGATTCAGCGAGAAAGAAATCCTGGATGAAACCGCTCGGATTGGTGACTGGCACGAATACGACCTGAAATTCGATCCAGAAGACCCAGAGTACGACTCCTCAGCTCGCATTCGTCTCGACTGGGATATGTTCCAGCAAGTCACCCGCCCAGTCGAAGCAACAGCGTAGCGAAACCCTGACCGTTTTCATTTCCGCTTTTTCGAAATGAGTTCTGACTCATCAAGAGTATCGTATTTGTCCCGCCATTCCCCAAGCGTATCCGGATCTACGTGCAGGTTTATCTCGTCGATTGCACCCGTTGACTGCTCACGTATATCGTCAGCTACGTCCACCTCGATCTCGTGAGCATCCTCAACTGACATTCCTCCTTCGACTTCGATGTGCATACTAACATCAATTTCGGGCCCCCCGTGATAGATGCAGACATCATGAATTCCGTGTACTTCCGGGTGATTCGTTGCAGCCTCAGTGATTTCACCCCGGAGTTGTTCATCTGGTGCACGAGCAAGAATGTACCCAAGGTTTTCACGAATGATCTCGTAGCCAGCGTACGTAATGGCGATTGCAACAAGGCCAGCAGCGATCGGATCAAGGACAGGTAAGCCAACTGTTCCCCCTCCAACACCAATCAGAGCGGCACCAGCAGTGAACACATCGTGTTTATTATCGACTGCAGTTGCTTTCATAGCTGGTGATCCAACCTCCTCACCGTACTGGTATGTGACTCGGTATAATTGGTACTTGAGTAGTGCAGTAACGAGTAACACACCGATAGCGATTTCTGATTGAACGATCGGGCCAGGGTTTGTGAGTGTTGTAGCGGCGTTCCAGGCCACTGCTGCGCCGGTAACAATAATCGCTCCACCAACAAACAGTGACAGGAATGGTTCTAATCGCCTGTACCCGTCAGGGTATGTTTTCGTAGCCGGGCGTGTTGCGACGTACAAGCCAGTGACAACAATGAGACTGTGAATTACGTCTGCGAGGCTGTTGATGAGTTCGGCCTGTACAGCAAGACTCCCAGTATATACCAAGGCGACTGCTTTAATCCCGGTTAGGAAAATATTTACACCGAGGAGAACGGCTCCGAAACGGAGTGTCTTGTGCCGTGCTCTCACGATTACCCGTATGATAGCTATTATAATAGTGACTCGGATTTTAATGGCAGTTCAGATCGAAACGGATTTGTAGTGAACACAACCGCACTTTCACGAAGGGTTTAAATGGGTATAGTTGTTTGAATCAACTAACGAAACTCGTATTGAACGGGTTGAAAAGGATCCGGAACGCCCGGAAACAAAAGTAAGACAGAGTCTATCCAAACCCACATGACCACTCAATCCTCTTCAAAAACCCGCTCCCTGTCCACGACAGATGCAGAACAAATAGGACCGGAATTGACAGAAGAACTCCACGAAAAAACAGAAGATAACGAAGAGATTACAGAGATCCTTGAAGAACTATGCGATGACACGCTTACTGATGCTCAACGCCTTGAGAATCAATTCTCTCTCACTAGGCAGTGGCAAATTGGAAAAGATCTCCTTGAAACACGTATTCTTCGTGTACTTACAACAGACCCACGAAAGAGTTCAGGTGAAACCGACACAAACCCGGATACAGAAACTGACGCCGGCGAAGAGAAACAAAACACAGTAGAGTTAACACCTCAGCAGAAGAGCATTCTCACCCGACTCCCAGCAACGACTGACAAGATTGCAGATGAATTGGAGATCACAATCAAATCTGCCCGGCTCAGTCTTATTGCAATGCAAAGAAAAGGAATTGAAATTCAATCAGACAATGGAGACGACAAGTTCTATCTTGATGGTGATGCTGAGCAAATACTTTCAGAAATGGGAATGGGCACTGGGGGTGAGTCAGTCCGTTCAACTGACTCAATTTATTTGGTGTACTGGCTTCCAGATGAAGGCGTTGCAGTTGAACAGTTTTCCAAACCGGTCCCCTGGAACCCAGATGAGTACAAATTTGCACGTCTCGTTGAAGAAATCGGGTATGATGCGAGTGCACTTGAGCAGTTAGAAGGTGAGCCCGTTGTACTAGAACAATATGGTGAAGGCTGGCAGGTCCCCGACCCTTCTAAAAATGACATCCATCCAGGTGACTACAGTAGCACGTCCTTCACAAGCAATAAAGATGCACCATCAAGGTCAACTAACACGGTAACACAAAGAACGCAAACAATAACAAACAGGATTCTTCTCAATCCGAGTACGATTGGAGCTGTTGGGTTTCTACTCGGTGGTGCAATTATCTATACGGTGTATGCAATCCTGACGCTCGCTGGACCGGCTATGTTGGAAGTAATGACTCCTGACTTCGATGGGTTTGGGATTGGAGAAGAAACGTCCGAAACAGACGGTTACGATCCCGAGACTCAGATTGAAATTATTGTTGAAGCAATGTTTCCTTTACTTTTCATCATGTTCACTCTTGTTATCGTAACAAAAGTCGTTTCAACTCTCACGCACCCAAACCGTCACCATAAGTAGTGATTCAAATGAAAGAAGAACAATTCCACCACCCTGACGAAGAACTGGACGCAATATCCGAAAGCGATGCTGCTGCCCTTTCTGACGAACTTGGCCAGATCGGGCTGCACACCGTTGACGGTGACAAACTGAAAGCCCCAGTCGAAAAAATCGATATGATCGATGATGACACAGTTAGGCTTTGGTACCGGTACCCAACGGGAGAATTTATCCCTGAAACATTTGAGAGACCACTATTTTGGGATGTCAAAAATTCCAAACTCGCACGGATTGCTGATTATGCTGGAGTGAAACCGGAAACTTTCAGCAACCTGGAAACACAAGACGACATCCAGATTGTTCTGGAGGAAACGAAAGTCCCGAAGAGTCTTACTGATATCGAGTCATTAGCAAGTTCTGCCCCGACACCAACTGGGTTCGACGGAGAGGAGGAAGATCCGCTTGATATTCTATATTTTGATGAGGGCACAGAAACAGAATACTCGACATGGCAAGCTGTCGATCCGCGTGACTTCGCTGAAGACGATCGGTACGAAAAAACAGACTCTGACGAAGAAGACACTACAATTGAGTTATTTGAACGCGCTGGTGTTACACGTGAATTTTTCAATGTTTGCGTGACTGGCGGTGCGATGACTTTCGTATTTTTTGGCCTTGTATATCTTCTCGTAACAGGTGTGTTTTCACTGTTACCAGGCGGTGTTCCATCACCTATCCCTGGGTTCCGGTGGTTAGCCTTCGCTGTACTTGCAGTTCTGTTTGCAACGTGGTTTGCACGTGCTGAAGAGAATGGTCTGACATCAGTTTCAAACTAGGTAGCGATGTGGATTCCGCACCCCACCGTGCGCGGGGCAGTTAACCCTGACCCGAGAAAATAAGTCTACAGAGGTAACAGGCAGAGTACCTCGGATATTGATCTCAAGGGAGTTCACTGAGTCTGTCAACTGTTTCTGATCGGATCGCAAGACGCTAACTATCAAGAGCATTGACTCCATAGGTGTGAAGTAAGACAAGACGATGGATCTTATCATCTCGGAGAAATACAATGCTGCTCAGCGGATTGCAGAAATTTTGAGTGGAGGGAATCCTGGGCGGAAGACCGTCAGTAACACACCAGTCTTTAAATGGGGGAATAAGCGGTGTGTTGGTCTTGCTGGGCACGTTGTTGAAGTCGATTTTGACGAAGAGTACAATGACTGGAATGCCGTTCCCCCGGCAGCGTTGATTGATGCAGAGATACAGAAACAACCGTCAAAACCGGATATCGTTTCGGCTGTCAAGCAACTCTCGAAACGCGCTGACAAAGTTATTATAGCAACTGACTTCGATCGTGAGGGTGAACTGATTGGTAAGGAAGCGTTCGAGTTAGCAAGAAGTGCTAACAATGGTGTTCGTGTTGATCGTGTCAGATTTTCCTCTCTCACAGGACCAGAAGTCAAATCAGCATTCAACAACCCAGACAAACTCGATTTTGATCTTGCCGCAGCTGGTGAAGCCAGACAAGTCATCGACCTCCGATGGGGGGCTTCACTCACCCGGTTCCTCACAATGGCAGCAAGCCTCGGCAACGGCGTAATTAGCGTCGGCCGAGTCCAGACACCAACACTCAAACTCCTCGTTGACAGAGAACGAAAAATTGAGAATTTTGACCCAGATGATTACTGGGAAATCTCTGCAATGCTCCGTGAGCCACCAGATGGCGAGGTTTTTGAAGCACAGTACTTCTACCTCGACGAGGATGACAACGAGGCCGAACGGCTTTGGGATGAAAACAAAGCCCGTGCCATTTACAGTAACATCAATGGAGCATTTAAAGCGACTGTCACAGATGTCTCGGAAAACACACGGAATGATTACCCCCCAATCCCGTTCAACACGACTGAATTCATTAAGGCAGCCAATGCGATCGGTTTCGATGCCAAGCCAGCAATGAATATCGCGGAAGATCTGTACGACGACGGCCATATCACATACCCTCGGACAGACAATACGGTGTACCCAGATGATCTCAACCCACGTGAATTACTCACTGTATTATCCCAGCAGCCATCGTTTACAGATGATGCAGAAGATTTACTAGAGGAAGATACACTTTCTGCAACGGAAGGTGATTCAGAAACAACCGACCACCCACCAATCCATCCAACAGCAGATGTCCCAAGTCGGAGTTCATTATCTGATGGCGAGTGGCAGATTTATGAGCTCGTTGTCAGGCGTTTCTTTGCGACATTTTCTGACCCCGCTGTGTGGAACCGGCTTCGGGTTGATGCCGACGTTGATGGACACGCACTAAAAACAAACGGGAAGCGACTCATTGATCCTGGTTACCATGATGTGTACCCATACTTCGATACTGAAGAGGCGGCAATTCCGACGGTTTCAGAGGGTGATATGCTACAGATTGATGATGCAGAACTGGCTGAAAAGCAGACTCGACCGCCGAATCGGTATGGACAGTCGCAATTAATTGAGAAGATGGAATCGCTTGGTCTTGGAACGAAATCAACACGACACAACACCATCGATACGTTGTACGATCGGGATTACATTGAGAACAACCCACCGGAACCGACCGCGTTAGCGCGGGCATTAATCACAACTGTTGAGAAGTATGCAGAACAGGTTGGAACCGCAGATATGACTGCTCAACTTGAGGATGATATGACTGCGATTGCTGACGGGAACCGGACGCTTGATGAAGTCACGTCAGAGTCGTGTGAGATGCTTCGAGAGGTGTTCAGTGAGTTGCAAGGGGCAGAGGACGAAGTGCGGGAAACAATGCAGTCACAGCATCTTGCTGACGAGGATGAGTTGACTGAGGAGGATGCGGTTGGTGACTGCCCTGACTGTGGTGATTTGTTGTTTCCACGAGAGGCAAACAACGACTCAAAATTCATCGGCTGTGACGGGTACCCTGACTGTGAATTTACCTTACCGTTACCGAACAAAGGCCGCGTCCATTTACTCGACGAGATCTGCTCAACACATGACCTTCACCATGTCAAAATGATCGCTGGCTCAGCAACAGAAGTATTCGGGTGTCCGCAGTGCAAGCAGGAAGAAGCTGACAATACAGACGATCGGGTAATAGGAGAGTGCCCAGATTGCAGCACAGGTGAGTTAGCCATTAAACGTGTTCAGACCGGCTCACGACTTGTCGGCTGTACAGACTACCCTGACTGCGATTACTCACTTCCACTCCCGAAACAGGGAGAGGTGAAGATAACTGATGAAATATGCGATGATCACCAATTACCAGCGGTTGAGATCCATAAGGATGAGTACGACAACCCTTGGGAACTTGGGTGCCCGATCTGCAACTACCAGGAGATGGGTTGAGAGAGGATCAACGACTTGATGTCAGAGTCTGACTTCTGGATCAATGTTCACCGGGTGGATAGACTTCTCTTCGCCTTCAGGTTTGATTGAAACGTAGTTCGGGAGTAATTCTGGGTGTTTCACGTTCTCATTACCACTCTGGTTGAAGTGAGATGCATCGATCATTCCGTAGTAAGGCTGCATCTCGCCGGACCCAAAGTGTTGGATTGTCGCCCGTGGCGTTCGAAATACGATTTGCCGATCGAAGTCACGGACTTCAGGCGGCACCCACAGGCCGCTTTCTCCGATATGCAATTCTCGCTCATCTGATTCAGATGTCATAGTGATAGTTGTTCTGCTGTGTCTTATTGGAGTCTTGCCAGTCCATCCCGAGGTGTGTGAAATGGTTGTTTTGAGGAACGGTTGTTAGTCTCGCCGCCTGATGATTCGCTGGACTGCGACGGCTGCTGCGACCACAACACCGACAACAACACCAATTCGAGCCAGTCCTTTTTTGCTTTCTTCATCACGTTCAAACGGCTCTGGCGACCGTCCTGGTGCTTCCATTCCACTCCGAGAGTCTCTCGTGACGGTATCGACCGTTGCCTCTCCATTTTCGGTGTATTCGTCTTCTGAAACCGAGTCAGCAGTTACTACTTCAATGGCGTTACTACCTTCGGTAGAGTCATCAACAGACGTGCCTTGATCAATTTCTGTCTCAGTCTCGGATTCAGTTTCGAGTGCTGGTAGTTCTCCGTCAGCACCTTCTGCGAGTGCATTTCGAATCTTCTCCTTTGCACCATGGGGCAGGTTGTAGTCTTCTGCACGGATAACCACGGAACCTGGCTCTTCATTGAGTGTTCTTGTTACTGTATCGGCTGAACAGCCAACTTTATCACCGATTTTTTCGCGGAATTCCCAGGTGAACCCAGTCTGATAATTCGTATCAATAAGCCGCTCTTCAAGTTCATCCTCAGGAACTGTTTCAACTGCCTCAAGAAGTGTATCGACACACTCTTGCCGCATGTCAGTGAGTAGTTCGTAGTCCGATTGGTCTTGGGTATGGGTACTCATGATTCCCGTGTAGATTAACACCTTCTACCGTTATGAAAGATTGGATTTTGTATAGACTTGTCTAATAGCGAAATCTCCCCGCTCCAAAGAGAAATACAGTCATTAAAGGACTAAGAGCACATTAGATGAGATGCAATGAATAGTGGAAAACCACTTGATGTAGATGTGGAAGAATGGCAAGAAGAATGGGATGGCGTTTACTACGATGCCTCAACTGGTGATATAGTTGAGTTCGTATTCCATGAAACCGGCGTGATTCACCTGATTGCTGAACGGGATGACAGGTCAACCGAAATTAAACAGAACGATGATGGAACAATTACAAACAGTGGCGATGAGGAACTGATTGTCACGCATACGTTTGATTCGTTCGAAAAGTTTGCTGACGCAACCAGTGACTTCCACGAAATCCCACCCGAAGCACTTGAAACACCTGTGAAATTCGCCCAACAAGCCTATGAAAAAGGGTATCAGCAAATCATGAGTCATTCACTAAGCGATGAAATAGCAGTTGAGTATGCTGACCGCCATGTCGAACTTGTTGACACAAGAGAACGGTCCTAACAGTTCCCTCTTCCAGTTAATTCTCCTGGCTAATTAACCCGAACATTCATTTTAATTCACTCATAGTGACTAGCTATGCCGGAAGATAGTAGCGAAGAAGGGTCAAGTATGTCTCCTGCTCAGGTAAATGAGGCTCTTCGAGATGAACTCTCTGATATTATTTCTGAACAGGAGCTTGATCGGTTGACAGAACTTCAACGGAACAGTCGTGGTGTTATCCGTGAGAAGTCACCACCAGCAGAAGAGACGATTTCATATCCTAGTGATCTGGATGTGGTGGATCGAGTCATGCATGTCTTGCGGAGTGAATCAATGCATGAACATCAGGTTGAATGGATTGCAAAAGCAGCC
>LKMJ01002889.1_pt1 | contig 15899 bp, 23 predicted proteins | sample 643391 | NCBI WGS metagenome assembly LKMJ01 (sample SAMN04112250, study PRJNA286221) | soda lake metagenome | biome: soda lake; feature: Kulunda Steppe; material: water; isolation source: sample PL-Br10 brine of Picturesque Lake | place: Russia: Kulunda steppe | collected 2010-07
CCGAGTGTTTTAATTATGTCTTGAACGGTTTCTGGAGGTTCGTTGATAAAGAAGACTTCGTTGTTTCCTATCTTGCTGAGTGGGTCTGGCATGAATGGGCTGTTGTTGTCTTTTTGGATTTCTACAATCTCTGTAGATAGGTCTTTTCGAACCCTGATATCGTGGAATATCTCATCGTCTCTGCATCTGAACATGGCTAGACAGTCTTTTGGTTGTGGTTCGAACATCCACACACCTTCTATATTTTCGACTATCTTGATTGCGTATTGATGCCAACTCATAAACAGCTTTCTGGTTAATTCGTCTGTACTTTTTGATCTGTATTCTCTGATATATGTTTCAGTATCTTTTGGTGTTAGGTCTCCTGATTGGGATAGTTGTTCCCGCATCTTGATTTGCTTCTGTCTTACACTGACGGCACCTGCCAATTCGTCTGATATACTATCTCTCTCTTTATTGCTGGTGTGTTCTTTAGAGGCGTTTTCTACTTCTCTGATTGCATCTTGGAGCTTCTCTCCATTCTCTAATATTTGTTCTCCTACTGATTGCTTGCTTGGGTTTTGTCCCATATGCTTTAATGTCTACCATCTTTATTAAAACTTGTTATTTGTAATATTATACTGCTTTGTTTTCTGCTTTTGTTGTTATTTTGTGGTTCATAATTTGTTTTGTCTTCTGTTTTTCTTCTACATTATTTGTTCGTGATCTCGTTGAGGTTTTCGTAGTCTTCTTTTATTTTTCTGAGTGCTGTGTGTAGTTGTTCTGCGTTGTATTCGTGTAGGTGTCGTCGCGCCCATTTTCTTGCAACATCCTTTCTAGGCGAGTAGATGACTTCACAATAGATTTCGTCAATGCCTGCTACCGCTGCGATCCATGTTCGCTTGTGCCCGCTGATGATCTCGAATGATTTGTTTCCTGTACAATGAACCAGTGGGATTGGTTTTGGATATCCTCTTTCTTTGACTTCGTTGATGAATTCTCTGTTTCCCTCAACTGAGAATGTTCTTGAATGGTATTTATTTCCGTGAATCTGTGAGATCGGTATCTTCTTTGGTTCTAGGGAGCCTACTGATTTCAGTCGTGGTCGGGGGAATGTGTAGAAATGTGCTCTGTCTTCGAATAGCTTCTTTATTTTTATTGGGTATCCTCCGGTATAGTGTGGGTATTTTCGTTTGAGTTCGTCTTGGTAGACCACCATTGCGATTTTGTCTGTTGGTGCGTAGTCTGGGTTGTCGTCTGCTATTGAAATGTTCCGGTTTTGTAGCTCCCATTCATGCGCCTCTATAGGTGGTCTATTGACGACAATACCTTGTGATGGGTTATCGTCGTCAGTGTCGATCACGATGTCCCCGACACTGATATGTGGTTCAGCTTGTCCTGGTTCTTTTTCATCTTGCTTCTGTTTCATATTTGGATCAGACTAAGGTCTGCTGAACGTTTTTGGCTTCCGTGTCTTCATTAGATGTTTGTTGGTCTTTATTGTTATCTGTGTCTGTTGATTTAGTTTCACATGTAGGTCGAAGGATTACCGTTTCTGTGTCTTCGTTTTTGATGTTCTCTTGTAGGATTTGGTTGATCACGGGAAGGGTTGATTCTTGGTCGTACTTTTTGAGCCATTCGATGGTCTTCGCGACGTTTTGATCTGGGCCGCTTCCTGTGTTACCGTTAGAGCAGTCTTTGAGATATTCTTCAACAGTAGTGTATCCAACTTTTTGTTTGTATGCCAAATCAAAGATGAGATTGACTTCTAGTGCGTCGTATACTACCTTATCGAATCGATAGGTAGTTGCTGATTTTCGTTCTGACTTCCAGTGTGAGATAGATTTCACTGAAACACCTACATTCTCTTTTAGATATCCCCGTTCTTGGATTCGCTTTTCAGTTTCACTGATTAGACTTCGAAGAGCGTCGTGGATGTCCCCTGATGAGAAATCGTTTTTCTCGCAGATTAGCCTGAGCAATTGTGTTGCTCGAGGGGCTAATCGTTCTTCGTCTTGGGTGATTCCGAGTTTGCAGAGTGCGCATTTTTTACTGCCTTCAGGTTGTTCATCAACTACTTTCGTTGATTTGAAGTCCTTTTTGTGTTGTACGCAGAGGCATTCTTTACTGTGGTATCGTCGTGTTGTGTTGCGGTAATGTGGCATGGTTTTCGTGGAGATTTGACTGGTTGTTTTTGCTTCTATTCTCTACTGATTTTCTGTTGTTTGCTGATCGTGTGTAATTCGGAGATGGTATCTCTGTAGTGGTTATTTTTTTGGGTTACCTTCGTTTTTTAGTATCTTTCCTGCGAGCGATATTGTGATTGCTCCGATGATGAATGCGACCATTCTTCCTTCTGTTTCGGTTGGGGTTGGGACTGAAAGTGCTATGATGTATCCTGTTGTGAGGGCGATTAATGAAACCCAGATTCTCCAGTAAACCATCATGGCTATTTCCTTTCCAGGTATTGTTTGGAATTTGTCTGGGCCGTGTATGACCATGGTTTTCAGGCTCCCCATTGTTTCGGTAGTTGATTTCATAAGTTATTGGGCTTGTCTGGGTTCTATTTGGTTGGTCTCTGTTTGTATCACATCCTCATGTTTGTTGTGAATGGGCTGTTTTTTCGTGCTGCTCGTTTTACGATGCTCTCTTGTTCTTCTGTGAGATCGTGTTCGTCTTCTATGTGTGCAGTCCAGCCGATGTCGAATGCGTTTCTGACTTTGACTGTAACTGGTTCCTCGAGGATGTCTCCTTTAATTCGGAGTTTCGCGTGTTGGTCTGATGCTCTTTCTGCTTCGACCGCACCTGATGTCGTCCATTCGGATTCAACTTCGACTGATAGATTTTCTGCCTTTTCATCTTTCTCGATAGACTCATGCACCTGTTTCTTGTGTTCTCTGAGCTCGTCGGTAACCTTGTCGTCGTCCTTGCTAAGAACGGTGAAATCGTAGATTTGATCCATCATATTGGGTATTCCCATGAGTAGCTTGCCCTTACTCCTACGGATCTGTTCGTTGCGTTTTCCTGCTGTGAGAACGGAGATTTTTGATCTTGCGTTTCCCTTGAATGATTCGCTAACTTCTTTTACTACTCCGTATTCTGGGTCTTGTGGATCGCCGTTTCGCAGCTTGATCGCTTTGATGAAATCACCTTGTGAGAGCTGTTCTTGAATATCGAAATCGTTGAGGTGTCGTTGTCTGATTATTGCTTCGACTGTTAGGTTGTTCCTGTCGATTAGCTCACCGAGAGTTAGTTCGTCTCCTTCGTTGTCGTTTTTGTGTCTGATCCCTTCGTGAGTCCGGTAGTTGCTGAACACCGTTTCTGCTGCATTGATCCATTTTTGATCGTCGTCATTCCCCGATTTTGCTTTTGGAATGAGTCGACGCCCTGTTGATGTTCCGCTGCGGAAGGTTTCACCTTCTACAACAATCTCGATTCTTCTGATTTCTTCTTCCGATTTTTCGTTCATTTTATGGATAAAATGTTTGTTCTGGTTACTCTTCTTCTGCTAGTATTGATTTCACATCTTCGATAATCTGTTCGGCGTCGGTTTCTTCCTCAATCCGGTCTTCTAACGATTGAGGGGGTCCTTGTTGAATAGCCTTAAAAGCGTCTTCTTTTTCGACTCGACCAACGAGGATAGCCTTTGTAGCCATTTCTGCACCAGCGTATATGAATAGTTGCCAAATGAGTGAATCATCGCTGGTGGTATCGTGTCCGGTACACACTGGATCGAGCCACAGTTTTTGGTTTACTTGATCTAACCCACGATTGGTGGTCATGACGGGGCTTGCAATTGCTGGCTCTCGTTTGCAACGGACGCACTCTCTCGGTTCGTTTCCGTACTCGTCTGGAGATGTCTCGTCACCGGGGAGTGTGGGGATGTGATCTATTGTATAGGATTCGCTGTTGACCACTTTTTGATCCAGGCGGATTTCGTTCGTTCCTTTCATATGTACCTTCCATTTTTCACCGGGGGATAAAAACAATCCTACCACTCACACCAATATTGGTGGGTTTTGGGTCTAGAATCGCTCCATATTGTATTCTCGGCTGTCAACTACTACTTCAGTTGGTTCGTTTTCTTTTGATTTGTCGTTCATCGTGCCCCAGTATTCGCCTGTGTCTTGTTCTACGAAGCTCCAAATTCTGTTCTGGTATTCTCCTGGGCTTGTACAATCTACGATTTTGAGTCTTTTCTTTGATTCAGGGTTAATGATAACGTCGTTAATATCAAGCTTCCACAGTTCGACTGTTTCGGTGTTTTCCTCATTGATGGGGTCGTATTCAGATTTTACTGGGATGTCTCCCATACCCGCGATCTCGAGTCCTCGAATGAATGCTTGCATTCCTTCGTCATTGAATCCTTCTCCGATGTTGCTCTGGAAGGATTCGCGTTCATCTGGGTTAGAGGGGACGATTACTAGCCGTGAAATGCCACTGTCTTCACTGAATACATCTTGGAGTTCGATATGGCAATCTTTTAGCTCGTCTTCGAAGATTTTGTTTAGCCGTTCTACGCCTTTCTCGATAGTTCGCTCTGGTTCGTCAGTCATAGTTGTTGTATTCTTTTGAGGGTGATAGACCTATATCAGTTCTCTATCTCCCTCTACTCAAATTCTCCACTTCCAATGGAAAGTAAAAACAAAACCAGAATCCACTACTCTTTATCAATAATACATTTTCAGGAATGAGATATTATTTTGCAAGGGTTTTTGTACTTTGAATAGTGTGTTTGTCTCTGTTATTTTCGGTGTTTTCGCCTGTCATTGGTGATCTTCTAGCTCTTTTTCTCTGTTGGTGGTATCTTCTTTTCCTGTGTTTTCTCTTCTTGTGGGTAGCCTCGCGAGCAGGTATAGAGATGATACGGCAAGGACTAGAATACTTGTCCTCATGTATGGTTGATCTCCTAATTCCAATGTTGCTAGTATTCCTGATCCTGAGAAGATAATGGCTACGGTGAGGAATGATTTTGCCCGTCCTGATATTTTAATCATGCTTTCACATCATTCATTAGCTGATTTTCTGGTATGAACAGTATTTCTCCCATAAAATCCGTTCAGCTCCTCATTTTGGTTTCAGGAGCGATTCCTAGTATGAGTGTATCCATATATTTACTGTTTGTATCAGCTGTGTTTAGTTGTTTTCTTTGGCTTTTTTGAGCCTCTCAAATGTAGATTCGTTCAGTAGTGCTTCTGATACTGATTTTGAATGCCAGTCTTCGCTTTCGCATTCTGGGCATATTGATGTGGTGATTGTTTTTTCTTTTCTCCCTTCACCTACGGTCTTCTTAATTCGTTTTCCTGCTAACTTTCCGATTGGTGCTAATTCGCTGTTCCCACATTCGCCGCAGGTCCATTGTTCGCATATTGTATCGTTCTCGTCGTCGTTGTTACTCATTGTGAATTACTGTTATTTAATCGGGGGTCAGAATGGTCTACTTTACCTTCTTCTAAGGCTTTTTTGAAGTGTTTCTCACAAAGTAGGTTTCTTCCTCCTGATCGCATCTTAATTGCTCGTAGTGGTTTGTCTGAATCGTTGCCACTGCACATTTGGCAGCTTGTTTGATCTTTCCAGTGTGTATCTCCGTTTTTCATTCTATGTTTGTGTGGTCTTTGTTACTTGTGAGAGACATCTGAGACCACTTCTAGTGGTACTGAGATTGTAGCTGCTTGTCTGGGTTCTGGACATCCAAAAATACGTTCCGTTAATGTTTGAAACCGTTGGTTGGGTGTGTCGACCCAGGCGGTTACCAGTTCGGCTTGTAGTTCATCGCAGAATCCCGATGGGATAGTATCTTGGTTGAAAGCTATGTCGAGAAAACTCTATCTCCGTGATCGCGGTATGCTAGGATCTCTTCTATACAACCGTGTCTCTTTATGCCATTTTTTAGTCGAGCTACTATTGTGTCGCGATCAACGTCTTCGGGGAGTTCATTATTTCTTTCCATTGTTTGGTGTTGTTAGGCCGTATCTGGAGTTTTCTTGCTTGCTTTGAGGAATTTTTGTAGATCCTCTCTTGGGTCGATGAATGGGAGGAACTGTGTATTCTGTTGGGTATCTGTTTCTCCGATTGTATTGAGGGCGGCTTTGAATCCTTCCTCGTGGTGGGTTATGTATATAATGGTGATTGGGTTTTCGAGATTTTCTACGTTCGGATCTGGATCGATGATCTTGAGAATTGCGTCATCTTCGGTAGATTCCTCACCTGTGATTATTGGGGTTCGTAGTGAATTACTGCTTTTTTCTTTGTTGCTGATTGGATGGTCGAGGATGATGTCTGAACTGTGTTTTTCTCCGCCATCGTCTGTCCACCAAGCGGTTAGTTGATATCCACTTGGAGACTCTTGGAGCAAGAGCTGGTCGCTTCCCTTTGTCTGCGAGATCCTAACAGAAAAATCGTCTTGTCTAACGCTGCATTCCCAATTATCTGATGTCTGGCTTTTTTGCTCGTTCGAAAGAGTCCATGATATGCTGTTCTGCTGTTCAATTCGGATAATGTTCTCGTTTTGCTCTAACTCGTTGAGGAGGGTGTGGATTTTCCGTGTTTTGTGCTCCCATAGTTTTTCTTCGATTTCGCTTTCTTTGATTGGCCCTACGCTACTGGCGATTGCTCTGATGATTTCTTCTTTGGGGGTTGGTTTTGCTGTCATTGTTTTGTTTGGTTGGTTATTTTTCTGAGTCATCTTTTCTCTATTTTCTTTGTACTATTCATCATCTATCACCCTCAACGTGAGATAAAAACAAAAGGGTTCTCTTTAGGGTTGTGTGAGTGACTGTACCCATTCGCTGTCGCAATGGTTTCGTTCTCCGTTGTATGAGATTTCTTGTGTATTTCGCATTAGCTCCATGAACTGGTTGAATCGTGAGTCTCCGAGGTATCCGTCTAGTTCGATGCTTACGTCTCCGTTTTCTTCTTTCTGTACTCGGCACTGGGAAGGATCGATGTTATTTTCTTCTAAGAATTGACGTACTGCTCGGACTTCTTCACAGAAGCCGTTGCCCGGCCCGTAATTTCCGTAGTAGGTTTTGTATGTTTTCTTTCGTTGTTTGTAGTGGTCTCGAAGGTATTTTCCGCTGTCTGCTACATCGATCACTTTTGCTGTTTCTCCATTTTTAGGTCGGAGAGCTCGCCCGATGACTTGGATGTTCTTGATTTTGGATTTGCCACCGCTCGCATTGACAATGGCTGATACCTTCGGGATGTTTACTCCTTCTTTCACCAGTGTAGAGATTAGAATGTCGATTTGTCCTCGCTTAAAGTCGTTGAATACTTGCTCTCTGAGATCTGTTGATGCCGATCCGTGTAGGAAGTAAACGGTTTGATCGCCTACTTTTTCTATAGAGTTGATCGTATCCAGCTTCGTTTGTTTGTGATCGTCCCCATTCTCAATGATTTCATTTTCAGCGTCTTCTTTGGAGAAGTTGCTGTCCAGGGCGTACCGTAGTATATGTCCTTGGTTGATCCGGTCAACGTCGATGAGTGTTTTGTGGCCCTGTCCAGCGAGCTCTGCTGCTTTGTTAGCAATGGCTTGGTTTCTGTTTACTCCGAGTTCGATGCAGTATTTCACAGCGTCAGGGTAATCTACACCCCTTCCAACTTCTTTCTGGTCTTCGACTTCGATGAATTCGAAAACAGGTTCCGCGAGGAATCCCTTTCGAATGAGGTTTTCGGCACTGATTTCGTGTGCTGTGTTTCCGATAGTAGATTCGATTTTTAGCTCTTCTCCGTAAATCCGCCGCCATGGGGTTGCAGATAGGCCCACTCGGTACTCAACATCTAGGTTGAGTCCGACTTTATGAGTGACTTTTGCGGCTGAGGTAACGTGACATTCATCGAAGATTGCGATTCCGTAATCCTCTTCGATCTTGTCTAGGTTATTCTGTAGCGATTGCATTGTTGCTACAGTGACCGGCCCCTCAGACCAATTATCGTCTCCAATTATTCCTGGTTCGACTCCTAGTGTCTGTTCGATTTCTTCAGCCCATTGGTATAGCAGCTCGTTTGTGTGAATAAGGACTATAGCTCGCTGCTCTATGTTGTTGATGTACCGTAGTGCGACAGCAGTTTTTCCACCGCCTGTGGGAATAGAGACGATACCTCCGCCTTGTTCATGGAGGTTGCTGACTGCTTCTTTTTGGTACTTTCTGAGATCGTTGCCAAAGTTCCATTCAGTTTCGATTTCGTCGCCTGTTTTTGGGTTGTCTTGGGTGACGATTACATCGTATCCCTCGTTCTCGATGGCTTGTTTTGCTTGCTTGAGGAGCCCGATTGGGGCCATGTGCTTTCCCTTGTGATACAGGGTTCTCGTTTCGGGTTGTTTCTGGTATTCTTCGTGTTCCCAAGAGAAGTGGTCAAATAGCAGTTCGTCTATTTCTTCTGTGGGGTTGGTGATCGCAAACCAGTTGTGTTCATCTAGAATTTGAATCTGCACCGTTAACGACGTGGTTGATCCGTTGGGTCGTGTCATACTCATTGTTGTATCTCTCACCACCAATCGGGAGATAAAAACAGAATCAACCCCGACAAAACTACCTATTTGTCTGTATTTTTCTTTTGTTTCTGTCTTCTACGTTTTCTTTGGCATGTTCCTCTTCAATATGTCTACGTCGTATTCTCTTTGCCTCTTTTAGGCTATCTGCTTCCGATAGATCTAGTGTTTTATTGCATTTCTCACAGACGGCTTCTGAGTGGTGGTAGTATGATGCTCTGAATATCTGCTCGGTAGTTTGTGTTCTGTCGGATTTCATTAATGCTGTTTTTTGTTAGTATTTGTGTTGAATATCTATCTTTGAAACACGGTAAGCCTGTTCCATGCTTTTATTTTGTTCTACCACATTGATTATATTGATGAAGAGAGTCCTAATCAGCATAATAGTTGTGGTAGGATTGACCTTCGGCATGGTCGGACCAGTAACGGCTGCTGAAACACCCTCTGAAGATCCAACGTTACACTGTGAGGAGGGTGATGTAGATGTGGATCTTGATGCTGTTGTCGGCTTGTATCACGAAAATACGGATATGGTCCCGTCTGCTGTTGAATCTATAGTCACCTCCAATGAGACAGAAGTCCAGGTTAGAGGAGCTGACCAGCAAAACTATACTGTTCAGACTGATGGCTTAGAAGTGACCAGTGTTGAGCTAGGCTCTGCTGATGATCCTGATGCAATTATGATCACTGATCGAGAAACGGCATGTGAAGTGTTTTTCTCTGATGACCCCGCTGATCACTTCTATGACGCATATAATGATGGTGATATAGAACTGGAGACTAAGGGTACTTTTAGTAGTGCTGCTGTTTTTGTTGTTGAGAGTATTGTAGATGGGTATAACTATGTTGATGAGGCCCTCGACGACCTTTTCTAGTCTCCGTTTTCGTCTAACTTGTTGATGTATTCTTTGGCACTCATTTCTGATTCCATGAAGCTACCGTCTACTGATGGTTTGTCTTCTTCGACTTGTTGTGCCGTGCTGTAGACCTTGATATCTTTTCTGAGTCCTCCTTTAATGGCCATTATTTCTCGCATGATCCGGTGATCCTTTGAGACACCGAGTACCCGGCTTTCTTTGAAACAGACAGAGACTTTTTCTGGGAGATCCTTTGGTGGTATTTTTCCATCACTGTTTATCTCATCGATTGAGCTGTACCATCGTGCTATACGGCAAATCGCTTTTGCGTCTTTCGCTAGTTTGTTTCTCAGCTTGATTGCTTCTTTTGGATCTGTAATCGCTGCTGTTGGTGTCCAATCTCCACCGTACTTGTCTAATACAATAACGAGATCCGATCTTTCAACTGCCTTTTCGTCGTTCTTTTTTGTGGGGTTGTTTCTCTTATTCATTGATTGGTTGTGTTTGATGTTCGTTGGTGTTTTTTCTGCTGGATTAGTCTCGTCTATTCTTTGACTGGTGGTTTTTTCCAGTTATGATGTGGCTGATCAATTCAGCAATGGCTTGTTTTGGATTTGATACCAGCGTATTGAGGCACTCAATTTTCATGCGTACTTGAATTTCGCACGCATTTCTGTGTGCTCGTTGTAGTTGTTCGGTGATATCTTCTTCAGTTTCTCGAGAGTTGTTTTCTACTGCCATTTTCGTTTATCCTTTTTGTTGGTCGTTGTTTCCTTTTGCTTGGCCATATTATCTATTATTTGTCTCCATTTTCAGTTCTGTTGGGACTTTAATATCGTCTTCGTTTAACCCCAAATGTTCTTTTGCGTATCTGATTGTTCGTTTGGGGAGTTGGTTGTGATCCATGCACCACGGTCTTCCATTTCCGAAGCTAAATAGATGGTCTGCAACACCGTCTAGGTCTCTGTCGAGTATCTCAAAGTTTCTTCCGCTCGCATGAAATGAGAGGCTTCGTGCGTAGACTTCATCGCCATCAAAGAATGAAATCGACTCTTCTACGATGTCTTCTGGGGTGACTGTTGGCCTCTCTGTGCAGAAATCTTCCATGCTCTTTTTAGAGCTCGCTTGTTCAGACATAGGTGATTGCTATTTCTTCCTCAACCTCTATTTCGATTGATTCAGGTGGTTCAACGTCTATTTCTCCGTCTTCTGATTTGATTGTAAAAAAACCGAATCTACTTTTGGCTTCTATGATTAATTCAGTTGGTTTCTCGATTATGCATTCAACCATCATGGGTAATTCTATGTTTGTTATTTTTATTTTCTCACCCACGTTTACATCTGACAAATCGGCAGTTTGGCCAGCACATATCGACATGGTTGTGCTACTCATTATCACAAGGGTACTTGATTGTTCGTCTTTTTATCGCCCACTATTCTGCTCTAAAATCGTTGGGGATGTCACTGGTCGAAACGGTATTGCAGCTCTTGCGGTGTTGCTGGCAAAAAGAAAGGGAATTGGGCCGTTAGCTCAGATCAGTTTTCTGAGCTTGCTTCTGCAATCTGTGTCTGCCCGCCATCGGTCTCTCCTGGTGGTTCTTCACCTTCGGCGGCGTCTGGGTTGATTTCGTCTTCGAATTCTTCTAGGGAGCCTTCACCCGACTCTGAGCTGCTGGTGTCGTTTTCTGCTTCGCTCTCGCTCTCTCCAGCTTGGGTGTTTGTCTCTTTTCCGGGCTCTCTGTTTTCGTCTTTCCCTTTGAGGGATGTGAGGGCCTCGGTCACGTCTTCCAGATATTCTGAGAGATCTTCACCGTAGACTTCTCGTGCCTTTTCGATATATTTGGTATCGCTGTCGAAGTCTTCGATCCGATTCAGCGTCTTTTCGGCTGTTTCTGCTACCCACCGATCACGCTGTTCTGCATCGACGACATTGATTGATTCTGGCCGGATCGAGGTGATGATGTCTCCCTCGTCGTTTTCGTAGGTGCGTGGCTTGCCTACGACTGCAAGGTATGCCGGTGCTTCGACTTCTCGAAGCACTGCTTCTGCTTCTGGCTGGTACTGACCAGCGTAGACGAAGAACGTTCCTGTTGGGTCGACGATTCGGCCCTGCCAGTATTCGTCGTCTTCATCTTTACTGACATCCCGCTTTTGGGTGAGTGTGCCGATGAAGAACACTCTGTTTGCCTTTTCTCCTGTTCGGAGGAGTTGGAAGACAGGTGCTCTGTCGTCGTCCGACTCTTTGAACGTGTACGTAGAGTCGTTGAATTCGTTTGCGAATGTCCGTACTGCTCGCTGCCGTGTTGGAACTCCGTCGTTGCTACTCATGTTAGATCGCCTCCGCTCGGCTGATAAGGTCGCTTGTGTGCGTTTCGTCTGGGGCTCCCATCTTCTCGTGTTCATCACCGAGCATGTATCGGGAGATCACTTGACCTGTGACTCGGTAGTAGTTGCCGATTAGCATCTCTTTGAATTCGTTTTCCACGACCTCTCGTTCGAGAGCGTCCATAGCCATCTGCTTGGCTTCGTCCATGCTCATCCCGGTCAGCGACTCCGTTGCTTCTCGTTTGAACACGACTTCGTGGATTTCGTCGCCGTCGTCAATGACAGCTTTGATCCGCAGGTCGAATTCACCCTCGACTTCTCCGTGAACGGTGCAGCGACCGTTGTTCAGGACTCGGGTACAACCCTCTTCCGGGCATCGTTTGATCAGACCACTACCGGACTGGATATCCACTAGTGCTCCTTCGATGGTGACGACGTTTTCTCCAACTTCGACTTCTTCATCTAGCTCTGTGATTTCTGTCGTCTTGTTGAGTTGGATTGAGTATTCTCCTTGGTACTCGTCAGTGACGACATTCTTGAGGTTGTAGCTTTTGCCCTCTTCGAGCTTTGGCAGATCTGACGTTGTGAACGAAACGAATCGGGTAGTACCGCTTTCGTCACCAACGAGTCCGACCTGGGCAACCGCATCTGACTTTGGTTCCCAAAGCTCAGTGACTTTCACGGTGGCTTCTACCCACTCGTCGCCTTCGTCGATTTCTCCAACGAGGATTTCGTCTGATTCCGTTGGGTTAGAGCCGGTGTTATCGATCCCAGCTTCGCTGAGGTAGCTGTTTCGAATACTTTGAGTTGCCTCACTAACTGGGACTTGGTATTCGTTTACCAGCTCATCGAACCGCTCTTGTACTTGATCGACCGTCAAATCGAGATGGTCGGAGAACTCTTCTACAATCTCTTCTGCTTTCTCTTTGGTTTCTGCCATGGTGTGTGTCTCCATCCTGTATCTTTTGGGAGACACTCAAACGTACTCCTTCATCGCTTATAAAATCTTGGAGTAGCGGTTCCAGTGTCTCTGTTTACTGCACAATGCGAAATCTCTGAGTGCGACGGACATCCATCACACTTGGTTGCTGTTCACTCCTTCTCCTCCCGCTTGTGAGTTAGTCAATATATTTTCTTTATTCTTTATCACACACCCGCAGTCATGGGTGTTCCTTGCTGTTGGTTTTCTTTTGTAGGTGAGATGGTTGTCTGAGGTGATTTAGTAGTTGCTGGATTTTTCCCACCACCGTTTCCGTCGTTGATCGACCCGAAGAGAGTTCCGTATGGGCTGAAGTCGATTGTTAGTTTCGTGTACATCGCCCATAGTGGGTTTTCTCTCCGATCTGCTTCTGTTGCCCCTGGGAGCAACACACGCTCTTTTTTGAATTCGTATTCTGCATCTGGATACCTTTTCGTTAAGAGGACAAGCGTCTTGTGAGTGACTGTGAGTTCGATTTTGAAGTCGCCTTTGGGGATCATTTGACTCTCGAACCCGTTTTTAGGGTTCTTCACTGTTGCAAGTGGATTGTTCTCGATTGTTGGTTCTATTACCTCTTCGAAGAACCTGATACAATCTTTGTACGCTTTGTTGGCGGTGAATATTTTCTCCATAACAACTACCTCACCCCAATCGGGTTATAAAAACACACACCACATACAACCTTTCTCGTTATTTTTCGAAGTAGTTTATCATCTTGAAGAATATTTCTGGTGGATCGTTTTGGTCTGGGCTTTCCATGCCGACGTAAACTCCGATGTTTTTGCCGATCTGAAAGGTTCCAATGTAGTAGACGACGAATAGCGGGATGAATAGTCGCAGAGCTCCGATTTCGAGCAGCTTCAAGAACAAAGATGGTATAATGACTACGAATCCAATTGCTGCTCGTGGCCAGGGCCCTAAGTCGAATTCTGATGCAGCCCATTGTACAAAAAATCCGATTACGATTGATGCCCAGAAGCTAACGATAATAAGCGCGACTAGCACTTGGGTTGAAATGAATGTCATCAACCCTATTTCTGATTTTACCTACAAATAATTTTGTGTTTGTGTTCTTGTTATACGATTGAAGGAGAATACTGGTGGCTTTAGCCACCAGATGAATCCGACAATTTAAGTGACAAACCACCGTATAGAACGTTGTGCATGGACAATTGGCAGTTGACTCGGTGTTTGCCACGGTTCGTAGCCGAAACCAAAACGTAAGCCGACCATGCTGACAGTCGTTAAACAATCAGGTAACTCGAAGCCCTCTACAGGGTACGAGTAACGGCTTCGTGGCAGAGCCACTGGCTGACTGTCCAGCAAACCTTAGACTCCCAACTTTCAGGATTGACCTGCTCGGCTTACACCGGGTGGGAGGCCCGCGCCTTTAGGCGTGGGAGGATGTCACTCTTCTTCTGGCTCGTTCTCTGCGAACGAGAATAGTAGTAGTTGATTGCCGAACTCTTCACCCATCGTTAGTGTCCCATCCTGCGTTACTTGCACCTTTTTCGTGATCGGTGGTGTGAATAATTTTGTTATTAGCTCCATGTATGTGGTTGGGCCTTTCCCGAGAATTGTCACCTCTAGTGTTTTGTTTTTGTATTCAGGTGGGATATCTATATTTCCTTCTCTGTCTGTGACTTTCTTTCTGACACCACTGATCTCTTTGGTCTCGTATTCAATGGTATCGTCAATTGGGTATTCGTTTGCGAGTTCGACTAGTCGGTTGCTTGCGTCTTCAAGCTCATCGAAATCTTCGACTAGCTCTACCGGGTTTAGCGTCCCCATGTTTGACTCGTCGGAGTCTTTATCTTGAACTTCGACTGTCCATTTTTCGTTTTGATGCGCTACTCGCTCTGTGTTTGGTGCTAGTAGACTGATTGTACAGCTTGGATCTTTTTCAGGCCGTGCGTAGAATGCTAGTATGCAGGCGTTTTTGTTGATATTGAAGGGGTTGTCGCTGACCTTCCAATGGTTTGGGATGTCTTCGAGATCGAGGTGTGGCGGTACGTTTCTGCTCACGGTGTTGGATGATTTGGTCCTGTTTTCTGTCATTTTGATATAACTATTTCCGATTTAGCTTAATATGTGGCCGGTTATCTTGCTTTCGCTTCTTTGTATAGCTCCGCTGTTGCCTCTACTTGCTCGATTTCATCAATTACGATTCGGGTGTTTTGAACTGGATAATTATGACTAACGAGTATTAGAATGTCTCCATCAATTGAAGGGCTAAGTCTTAATGTATCTGGTGTGTGCTCTCCTTGTTTTATTTCTGGAGACGTGACAGAAACGGAAGCTGCGTTTTTCACACATACGAAAGTTATTTCGTATCTGTCTCCGTTGATCATGAGGTGATCTCCCTCTTCGAGATTTTCGACCCAATCTCTGAATATTTCTATTTCTTCTGCGTATGGTGCTTCTTCGATTCGATTTAGGATATTGGTGTTCTCACTCGTCATATTTTATTTTCCACTCCAATCCATCCGGGGTATAAAAACAATATTTATACATACACTCCGGTTTCTAGTGTTGATGTTTTGGTTCATTCTTCGTGTGTGATCTTGTATTTGGTTGCTCCCCATAGGTAACCTAGTTGTTTTCCTTCTTGGAAGCATTTTGCACAGGCTGTTGGGTATCTGGTTCCTTCTCTTATTTCTGCTGTGACGCCTGTATGAGCGCAGTAGTCGCATCCGATTTTTTGTACTTCATTATTGGCCAATACTTTCACTCTTCCCTTGTTGGGCACGTCCGATTGGATCTTGATTGCGATAGCGTCGTGGTCGGCTTCTTCTAGGATTGAGCTGTCGGTACTGACTACTTCTCCGAGGATTCGTGTAGGTTCTCCATCTTTGAGAACACTTACCCGGTCTCCCTCTTCGATTTCTTCTGCTTGTGATTCTTGATCTGAGTCTTCTTCTGTAGTTGTTACGCTCATGATTGAATTCGTATTTGCTTCGGGTGTTTCGGTGGCATGGTCTACTTTATACTGTGAGCAGTAGGTTCACCTACACACTCCTTCCACCCCTAATCGGGAGATAAAAACAAATACAGTAGCTACTTTACAGATGTGGCCGCATAAATTCTGGTCCTTCTTCTGCTACGTCTACTGCTGTCATAAGGATGATTGTTGAGATCATGAATAGGATTCCGAAGATAGCAATTGTCTCGAAGATCTGTAGTTCTGTATCTGCGTTTGTTTCTATGATTGATCTGGTCTTTGGTAAGAGGAATATCCCCGCGAGTATCATTATGATTCCACTGGGGA
>LKMJ01002890.1_pt1 | contig 15899 bp, 14 predicted proteins | sample 643391 | NCBI WGS metagenome assembly LKMJ01 (sample SAMN04112250, study PRJNA286221) | soda lake metagenome | biome: soda lake; feature: Kulunda Steppe; material: water; isolation source: sample PL-Br10 brine of Picturesque Lake | place: Russia: Kulunda steppe | collected 2010-07
AGTCCGAGTACGCCGACCTCGAAGCCCGCGCCAGCAGTAGCGGTGATAGCTCGTGGCCGCGGGCGGTTACGACAATACTCAACGCTGGCGTCAGTGGCGTCCACGGTGCGGTTGGCGATCTCGGGAGCGTCGACGGCGAGTACGCGACCGCCTGTGAAACCGCCGCTGGTGGCCGACTGGCGAACGTTGTGGTCGCCGACGACGGGGTTGGTTCTGAGTGTATTTCCTATCTCAAATCCAGAAATGCGGGGCGGGCGACCTTTTTGCCGATTACGAAAATGCAGAATCGCGGACTTCCCTCGCTACCCTCACACCCCGGCGTTGTCGACTTTGCCAGGAATCTCGTGAGCTACGACGACCGCTTTTCGTCGATCTTTTCGTACGTTCTCGGCTCGACACTCGTCGTCGACGATATGGAAACCGCCCGCGATCTGATGGGCGATTTCCGGATGGTGACGCTCGATGGCGACCTCGTCGAGCGGTCCGGCGCGATGACCGGTGGCTCCGGTGGCGGCTCGCGCTACTCGTTTTCGCCGTCCGGTGAGGGCAAACTCGAACGGATAGCCAAAGAGATTGCCAGCCTCGAAGACAAACGCCGGACGCTCGATTCAGCGATTCGCGAGACCGAACAACAGATCGACGCCGCACGCGACCGCAAATCCGATGCAACCGACAAAGTTCGGGCGATCGAAGCAGATGTCGAACGAACCCACGAGGAGGTTGACGATGCCGAAGAACGGATTGCCTCGCTTGAAGACCGCCTTGCGGAGATCGAAGCCGAACGCGAGAGCGTGACCGAAAAAATGGAGGCCGTCGATGCTGATCTTGCGGAGATCGAGGACGAACGCGAGACGGTGCAGGCCAAGATCGACGACCTCGAAACCGAGCTTGCGGACTCGAAGATTCCCGAGTTGACCGCCGAAGCCGACGAGATTCGCGACGAAATCCGCGAACAGGAAGCCCGGATGGACACGCTCGATGGCCGGCTCAACGAACAACAGCTCGAACTTGAGTACGCCGAAGCCGCCGTCGACGATCTCCACGAGACGGTCGAAGCCGCCCAGAACCGGAAGGCCGAAGCCGAAGAGACGATCGTCGAACTCAAAGACGGGATCGACGATCGGTCAGACATTCTCGAGGAGAAACACGAGGCGGTTGCGGAACTCGAAACCGAACTGGTCGAACTCAAAGACGACCGCGAGGGGCTGAAAGCGACCGTCAAGGCGGCGAAAGAAACACGCGATGAGACCCGAGAGGCCGTTTCGGCCGTCGAATCGAAACTCGAAGCTGCCCGCAGTGATCGTGACCGACTGGCATGGGAAATCAACGAGCTCACCGAGGCGGTCGGCGACTACGATCCCGACGAGATACCCGATCACGACGAGGTCGAATCAACGATTGGGCGTCTCGAAACGAAGATGGAGGCCTTAGAGCCGGTCAACATGCTGGCAATCGAGGAGTACGATGAGGTCGAAACCGAGCTAGAAACGTTGACTACGGGCCGTGATACGCTGACCGAAGAACGCGATGGGATTCGCGAACGAATCGACCAGTACGAATCCCAGAAGAAAGCCACATTCATGGAGTCGTTCGACGCCATCAACAACCACTTCACCGAAATCTTTTCGCGGCTTTCGGCGGGGACGGGCGAACTCGTCCTCGAAGATCCCGATGATCCCTTCGAGGGTGGGCTGACGATGAAAGCCCAACCTGCTGACAAGCCGATCCAGCGGCTGGCAGCGATGTCGGGTGGCGAAAAGTCGCTGACGGCGCTGGCGTTCATCTTCGCCATCCAGCGACACAATCCGGCTCCCTTCTATGCGCTCGACGAGATCGACGCCTTCCTCGATGCGGTCAACGCCGAGCGGGTCGGCGAGATGGTTGATGATCTCGCTGGCGATGCTCAGTTCGTCGTCGTCTCTCACCGATCGGCCCTGCTCGAACGCTCCGAGCGAGCAATCGGCGTCACCATGCAGGACGACAACTACAGTGCGGTCACCGGCATCCAGTTCGGTGACGATGCTGAAACGGAGTCCGACTCGGAGGTCCCGGCCGATGACTGAGCTCCCCGAGTCGGTCGGTATTGATGGACCATCCGATCAGTCTCGGACGAATGGGGAAGGCCACGAGCGGCCCCCAGAGCTGAAGGCTGACGACGACGAGGTCGAACCCGTCGAGCTGCTGGTCCAACTGGCCGAAGAAGGCGACATCGAGCCGTGGGATATCGACATCGTCGAAGTCACCGACGCCTTTCTTTCGAAACTCGAAACCACCGATCTCCGGACAACTGCCCGTGCGCTATTCTATGCGAGCGTCCTTCTGCGGATGAAGGGTGACGAGCTGCTCGACCCCTCGGAACCCGAACCCGACGAGCCCGAGCCGTGGGAACTAGCGCTCGAAGGCGGGGCAGGCGACCCTGGCGGCGAACACGAGCCGGGATTCGATCCCGTCGATGCACTAGAAGCCGAGATGGACCGACGGCTCGAACGAAAAAGTACCCGTGGCTCGCCGGAAACGCTCGACGAGCTGGTTCGTGAACTTCGGGAAGCCGAACGCGACAACTGGTGGAAACGGCGTCGCGAGTACGACACGAGCGACTCACCGAAAGGGTTCAGACGGGGAACCCAGACCCTCGATTACCGGTCGGCGGACGACTTCCGCGAGGATGACGAACCAACCGAAGGCGACGTGACCGGGACCGCCCACGCCGAAGATATCGAACTCGTGATCGAGCAGGTCGAAACCGCGCTCGCGCCGGCGTTTGACAAGGGCCGCAGCGAAGTGCTGTACGCCGAAATCAAAACCGCCGGCGGCCGGCCGTTTATGACCTACCTAGCACTGTTGTTTTTAGCCCATCGCGGACAGCTCCGACTCCAGCAGGACGACCTCTTCGGCGACCTGTGGATTCAAGATCCCGAACAACGCTCCGCTGTTGACCCTGAAACCGATGACGATACCGAAATAGAGCCGCCCGAGGCGACCGCCGACTGAGGAAGCTGACCGTCGGTGGCTGCACCAACGGGTCACCGGTCGGGAGCCAGCGGATGAGGCTCGTCGACGAACTGAAAAAGCCCGTCGAACTCGGCGGGCAGCTGGTTGCGGGCTTTCTCGATATTGCCCGGTGGAACGATTTCACCGACAAGGCCGACGATCGTCTGGGCGTAGTAGTTGGCATCGGACGGTTCGACGTGCGCACGCTCGCTGACGCGGCTGAGAAATTCCTGATACGAAAACGGGTCGGCCGACTCGCTCGTGGTGAGGTACCGATCAATCTCCATCGGCAGCGGGCTGGCGAGATCGCTCGCCTCCCCAGGATGGAGCCGTTCACCAAGCGTTGTCAACACGGCGCGTGTCGCTCTGACAGCGGGGCCGAGTTCGTTGAGTTCGAGGCGGTGTTGAACCTGCCCCATGAATGTCTTGTAGTTCATTAGCGGAAAGAAGGGTCTTGAACGGGTTAGTACGGCGGCCGCTGTGCACGGATCACGTCGGCGAGTTCGCTTTGCTCGTCTGCGATCAGTTCGTTGAGATCGTCGGTCGTAATAATCCCGACGAGCTCGCCGGCGTCATCACAGACGGGCAGTCGGCGGACGGCATGGCTGCTCATCTGTTCGACAGCCGTGTAGAAGCCGGCGCTGCGCTCGATTGTCTCGATATTTTCGCTCATGACGTTGCCGGCAGTCAGTGTCGAGGCGTCGGCCTCCTCAGCGACAACCCGGAGGGCGAGATCCCGGTCGGTCACGATGCCAACCGGCTTGTTGTCATCGACGATAACGATACTGCCGACGGTTTCGTCAGCCATCGTCTGTGCGAGTTCGGCGACGGGCGTCTGTTCGGTTGCGGTTACCACATCACTGCGTGCGAGATCATTGACTGGCATGGGGACACCACCGCACGGTTCAGTGCGCACGTGCTTAGGAGTTAATCAGCAAAACGAACCGGTAGGAAAAACAGGGACAATCGCGTGAGCCAGGAGGCGAAAATTGCTGCCCAACGGAGTCCGGTTATTTTGGCTGTGGAACGTCTGCGTGGGCGTCTTTGACGCCTTCGACGGTCTCACGAACCGCCGCACAGCCGTCGCGGTGAAGCAGGTCACCGACGACGACGACATCTGCGTGTTGGCCCATTTCGTAGGCACTGTCGTAGTCGCTCACGCCACCGCCATAAAACAGGGTTGCGTCTTCGAGCGACTCGTGGGCAGCACTGACGATGTCGGGGTCCCCAAAGGTGCCGGAGTATTCGATATAGATGATTTCTTGACCGAACATCTTCTCGGCAACGCGGGCGAACGAGGCCACGTCGTCGGCAGATTGGTCGCAATCGGCTTCGGTGTATTCAGCAACGGAGGCCTCGGGGTTCATCACGATGTAGGCCTCGGTTGTCGTCCGATCCCAGTCGAGGCCGTTTTCGATCCGCACCCACTCTTTGTGTGCGCCAACGATCCAGAAGGGATCGGTTGCGTTGAACACCGTTGGAATCAGATAGCCATCGAGTGCCGGTGAGTCGATGACGACACTCGGATTCGACGGCTCCTGATACAGCGGCACGTCGTAGGCCGAACAGGCGTCGATGACTCGCTGCATTTTTTCTTCGGTCATCCCGAGGGTGCCACCGATCTCGATTGCATCGGTGCCGGTCTGACAGACGTCCTCAAAGGTCTCGCCATCGACCAGCGGCTTGTCGGGGTCGATTTTGAGGATATGATCCCAGTTCTCCCACGCAGGCGTGCTCATTGCGTTAGAGGTGATTTGTGTGACAATAAAAAGGGTGCGGTGGGACTTTCTGTCGGTAAAACGGATGGTTGTCCCCGGTTGCGATGTGGACACTATCTGTTCAATAGTGGACTGACAAAACGGCTAACCGTTCTGAGCACCTCTTTCGATCGTACCTAATGAGGTCCCCCACCGTCCTCCACCTCGATCCGGATCCAGCAGTCGCACGGGCTGTTCGCTCATACTGTGAGACCGAAGAGCCAGCAATCCGTCTCACGCAAACCGATTCACCAACTGCGGCACAGTCACTCCTCGAAACCGAGTCGATCGATTGTCTCCTCATGGAGTGGCATCTCCCAGAGACAGACACCCAAGCGTTTCTTCAGGCCGTCCGAGAGACGCATCCGACGCTTCCGGTTTGCTGTTTCACGTCGGCCTCCGCGGAGATCGTTGCAGCGGCGTTCGCCTGCGGGGTCACCGAGTACATACAAAAACAGCAGACGAACGCGCAGTATCTGGCCGTATTTCACCGAATACACGCGATTGTTGAGTCAGATACATCTGCGGGCGTAATTAGTGCTCACAGTTCGACGAGTTCTGCGCTACCGGAGTCGGTCGCGACCGAAGACGGACACAGAGTAAAAAACGGACACGGCTGCGGTGCAACACAGGCGGCGACAACGGCCGAGGAATCATCGGACCCGTCGACACCGCAATCGCCAGACGCAGACACACAGTCACCAAACCCATCCGCACAACCACCAGACGCAGACACACAGTCACCGGATACCCAGCAGATTGCCGACAACGTGGTTGAAAAAGGGAAGATCGGCATTATCGTCTTTGACACCGATGGGCTGATTACACGGGTCAATCCGTCTGCAGAGGCGATGTTACAGCTTCCGGCAGCAGAGGCAATCGGCAACGACTGTCGAAACATACGGATGCAGACACTCGAGGGAACACCGCTGCCGATTGAAGACCGGCCTGTCGGCCGCGTACTGAAGACAGGGGAATCAGTCACCGACCAGGTTGTCGGTGTCACCATCGCAAGTGGCGACCAGCGGTGGTTTTCGATTACAGCAATACCGCTCACCGATGGCTCACCGAGCGACGGAATCGTCGTCACGCTTGTTGACATTTCTGCGGAGATCGAGTTGGAAACGACGCTCAACACGGTTCTCGACCGAATGACAGATGGCTTTGTTGCGTTCAATAGGGAGTTAGAACTCACGTACTTTAGCGACCAAGCGATCAACACGGACAGATATCCCGACAAGGATTACGTCGGTAAGCCGCTCTCGGCAATCAGCCCGACGCTCGCGCAGTACGAACCAATTGTCGCAGAGGTTCTCGAAACGCAAACGCCGAAAACAATCGAAACGTTCGTTCCGGAGCCGACCGGAGAGTGGGTTCGAGCACGGCTCTATCCCTCTGAAACGGGCGTCTCGGTCTTTTTCCAAGACATAACCGACCAAAAGCGGTCACAGCGAGCGCTCGAACAGTTCCAGACAATCGTCGAATCAGTCAAAGACGGCGTCTGCATTCTGGATGACTCACTCGAGTTCGTCTATGTCAATGAGGCACTGGCCTCGCTTGTCGGCTACGACCGAGATGCGTTGTGCGGCCAGTCAGCCGCGGTCATTTCCGATGCGTCTGATATGGAGACCGTGAGACGCCGACGGAGCGAACTCATCGCGGGAGACCTCTCTGTCGCTGTGCTGTCCGGTGAAATCACTGCCAAGTCGGGCGAACGGGTGCCAGTTGAAACGTGGATCACCCCAATCGAGCTCCTCAATGGCGAGATCGGAACCGTTGGGGTTGTCCGTGACCGGACGTTCCGACGACGAACCGAGGCGAGTTATACGACCCTCTATGAGGCCGCCCATCGATTGCTCTCGGTTCATACCGACGACGAAATCGCCGAGATCGGTGTCGAGACCGCGCTCGAAGTCCTCCCAGAATTTAGCGACGCAGTCGTCTTTCGGTATGAAAAAGCGACAAACAGCTTCCAGCCACGTGCACACTCACCAGCGGTCGAAACACACTTTCCGGGCGTTCCAGCCATCAAGGCGAGCGAAACAAGCCTTGCCGGACAAGCGTTTTTCGAAGGCCGTGTGATCGAAACCGAGGACATGAGCCAGCTATCTGGACTCTACGATCCAGAAACGCCGTACCGACAGGCGATGTTTACGCCGATTGGGACATATGGCGTGCTGTTCGTCGGCGAAACAGACGAAACGAACGCAGACGGAGTCAACGGCCAGACGAGGGCACTCGCCGAGCTTGTCGCGACGACGCTCGAAGCGGCCTTTAGCCGGCTGGCTTCCGAACAACAATCACAGACACACCAACAGCAGCTCGCCGAACAGGCGGCCGAACTCCAGCAGCTCAGCCATTTCAACAGTCTTGTCCGCGATCTCGGGACGGAGCTGTTTCAGGCGCGGACGCGCGATGCTGTCGAATCGACTGTTTGCTCGCTGTTGACTGATACTGATCGCTACCAGTTTGCATGGATTGGCGAAATAGAGAGCCGGAGCGACGAGCTCACTGTCCGAGCATGGCAGGGAGATGGCTGTGGCTATCTCGACTGGCTCCGTGAGGATACGGCGGGAGCCGACGGTAACAGTGCCGTCAGTTCCGAACCAACGTATCGTGCGGCGCGTGAATCGAGGGTTATTTCTGTCGACCATGTTGCTGACGGCTGGGACGTTGAACCGTGGCGCAAAATGGCGCTTGCCCGTGGCTATCAGTCGGTCCTGAGTGTTCCACTGCGGTACAACCAGATCAGCTACGGAGTGCTATCGCTCTATGATACCGAACCTGACGCCTTCGATGACTACGCCCAGACCGTGCTTGCGGAGTTCGGTGAGATTATTGGTTATGTCATTGCAAACGTCGAAACACGACATGGACTGCTCACCGACAACGTGACCGAGGTCGAATTGGACGTTCCTGCGTCCGACGACAGTCTGTCCCGACTGGCAGCCACAGCCGACTGCCGGCTCACATTCGAGGGGTTCGTTCCCCAGCCTAGCGGCCAGTCGCTGGTGTACGTTTCGGCTGATGATGTTGATTCTGCAACGCTTGAGGCCGTAGCCGAGGGAATTGCCGCACTGAGTCAGCTCCGTGTCGTCTCTAGTCAACACGGTCACACACTACTCGCCGTCCGGATCGCCGGCCCATTGCTCGCGGCGACACTCCTCGACTGTGGCGCGCTTCCGGAGACGATCGAAATCGATGGAACAATACAGCAAGCAGTGGTGTCGATTCCGCAGACGACGTCAGTGCGTGTCGTTATCGACCGGGTTCGTCGCGAATATCCGATGGTCGAACTGGTCGCTCGGCGAGCGCGCAACCGTGGCATACAGACACGAGAAACGTTTCATACGACTCTCCAGCAGCAACTGACCAGTCGCCAGCGGGATGTGTTGTGGGCGGCGTTCCTCGGGCAGTATTTCGAGTCGCCACGCGGGAGTACAGGAACCCAAATCGCCGAGTCCCTTGGCATCACCCAGCCAACATTCACCTATCACCTGCGCGGCGCACTTCGGACGCTGTTGACGATGCTGTTTTCCGAGACAGCAGGGCACACTCTAGAAGACTAGAATCACGTCATACACGAGTCGTGTCTCATAGTCACGATGGCTTTCCGCACTGCAGTCGTGGATGATGTATGGCAATAGACGGGACAACAGTGACGACCGCCATCGCTCACTCCGAATCAGTGAGCGAGCGCGTTATCCTCGCTGTTGCCAACGCAACGGGCGTTGATCCACTCGCGGTGACACCACCGCTGTATGACGTGATCGATCCCGACGCGCTCGACGGGCTATTTGGCCCGGTCGACGGCGGGGACGAACGCGACAGCGGCTCGGTTTTCTTTCAGCTGGGGGGCTGTCAGGTGACCGTCGACGCAACTGGAGCAGTCGTTGCCATTCCTACCGATGGACGGTGTGCAGGGACAACGCGAGAAACAGCAGTCTGACACAGCCTTGTGCTGGGGGGCACGAGCAGTGTCAGTATCGGAGGAGCAGTACAGAAGAGGCACCCAATCACCCGTGGGGGCGGGAAAAACGGGTAACTATCCGTCACCAGTTCGAGTCGCGGATTTTTTCGAGCCCAACAGCTATAGGTTCCGGCTTGGATATCGAGACATGACTACAACGGAGTCGAACGTCCTCGGGACACCACTGCAGCCCTGTAGTCACGTCCCCGAAACCGGGTTTTTACGCGATGGGCACTGCCGACGGCTCGAACGCGATCCGGGTCGTCACGAGGTCTGTGCGGTGATGACACAGGAGTTTCTCGAATACAGTCGCCGACAGGGCAACGACCTCATCATGCCACGACCGGAGTTCGATTTCCCTGGGTTGCATCCGGGTGATCGCTGGTGTGTCTGTCTGCCGCGATGGCTCGAAGCCCGTGCGGCGGGCAACGCCCCACCGGTCGTCTTAGAGGCGACAACCGAGGGCGTGCTCGATGAGATTTCGGTCGATGAGCTTCGAGAGTACGAATATCAGGAATAGTCAGGAAGGGGCTGTCAGTGGGTAGAACTGGTAGTCGTTCATAATGGTAATTGTCGTTGTGGAGAGGGTTGAGTTTGCGAGACGTAGGGGATGAGTGCAGCACGACAACGCTGTTGTTTCACGCCAAAGTCAGTGAACTATCTGCTCACTACACGTACAGCTTAGTATCTACGTCATGAGGCTGACTCAGACAAACTTTGGTTCGAAGGGATACTCCCATGCCTCTCCACGAGTTGCTCTGTACGCTGCCAATGGACAGGATACGACATTGAACAATACGACTAGCACAAGTGCAGCGTAAGTCACGAACATGGAGGCCCCTAGGTTAATCAATACAGCTCCCATCAAAAATCCTATAATTATACCCCCATAAACGGCAAGTTGCCAATTCAATGCATTGCGTGCATTCACTTGTGTAAATTCGTTCTTCGAGTGGCGAACCACTAGTGCTGCTCCAAATGGTCCAAGCATAAATCCAATAAGATGCACGAGTGCTCCTATTCTTGTTGCCTGTCTATCCTCTGACCGAACAGAGTTTGTCATACACCCAATTTTCTTGCTATACCAAGTTAAATGTTTTTATTTATCTAATATAATTGGACAATATGGTATTTGAGTCTTCTGTGCTGACCAACCATCACCTTTCGGAGATAGAGTCAGATAACTTAGTACAACATGCGGTCGGGTCTTGCATATCAGAAATGATGTGTGAAATGCATGCCATAGGGCTCAGTGGAACTGAAATCCTTTGCCTCACCCATCTAAGAAGCACAGATAGAGAAGACAGCAGAAGATTTAATTTACAGTACATGGAATGTGTATCAGTATGTCCACTGACTCTCGCCTTCCCGTCGACAGCCCTGAAGAAAGATTCCTCGATCTGCTCACGTATGCGGAGTTGCTAAATACACCTCAACTCGCGCGACTGTACATTCATATTCTCAAAAACGGCCCCGTTGATGTTGACACTATCAAAACAGATCTTGAGATGGCTCATTCAACGACCTACAAGTACATTGGGCAACTCGAAGAGATGGAGCTCTGTGTTCGCCATGACGACGACCGCCCGTCGACAGTCACAGCGGAACCGATTCGTCTATTCATCCATAGAGCTGACGATGGTCTCGTCGCATCTCCAGCGTTAGTTGATGCGATTGGTCGACAACTGGATACAGATGATATTCGGGTGTTCGTTGATCGACAAGGCGTGCCAAAACTCGCGGCAGCCCTTCATTATGCGATTCGAATTCGGAACGGGGAGCTCACCCAGCGGACTGCAGCTTCGAAGCTCGATGTCCACCCAGTCGAAGCGATGACCGTTTTCTCCGCTCTGGAAAATGTGATCGACGATGCAGCAACGTACGACCCCTATCTGTCTGAAATGCTGCAATGACACCCCATGAGATACCGTCGGACAGCATTGCAATCATCGATAGTAGTGTGCTGTTCGCTATGGGTGGACCATCCAACGACAAATACCAGGCACTCGAACAATTCGTCCGTCGACAGAATATCTCTGTAAAGATACCCGATCACGTCGCCAAAGAGCTGGGTGAGAGTCCAGCCCAATACGAGTACCAACGTGATCGACTTCGTGCAGCGCAAGATGCAGGGTGGCTTGATCGGGGTGAAATAGATTTCACAATCCCGAATGTCTCCAAAATTGTCGACAAGACACGGACTCGAATGGCGAAACTTGCTGCGTCTGATGTCTCTGAAGACGACATCGAAAAAACGGATACGATTCTCGCGGGGGTAGCGTATCAGTATGCGATAGAAAAGCATGATGTTTCAGTACTTGTGAGCGACCGACTTGCACAGCGAGCCATAACTGATGTCCTTGCAGCAACGGCAGTGAGCGAATATATCGTCGTTGTCGAAGGTCGAGAGTTGCTACAGAAACTCGTCAGTGAGTAGAAGAGATAGAAACGATGGAGCAATCCGACCACGTTTTGCTATACTCAGAGGATGGATTCAGCAATCATTTTCCCACAAGTGGTATATCAACAGGCTTGAGAGAATTAGTGATGAATCGTCGTCGGTTTCTTGTCGTTGCGGCTGGTATTGTTGGTCTTAGTGGCTGTCTTGACGACCCATCTGACCCATCTCGTAATGGTGTGTGGGAAGAAGGGTCAGCGTTTATTGGGTTTGACGAACACAACATGTCAGAAGAGTTCTCAGGAACGATTCGAATTGTTCCTGACTGTCGAGACGACGACGTTGAAATACAAATCACAGATGGTCAACCACAGAATTCAATCCCATACGAGAGAAACGAACACGGAGAGGAGTGTTCATTCAAACTCTACATTGACGGTGAAAAACAGGAATCAATCTCCATCAGGGGCACAGAAATCTGTGGTATCTGGGTCGATTCGGATAGGGGTATTAACTCGGGTTGTGAGGTTATCTGAGGCTCCCGCAACGGAGATTATAATTGAACTATCCATAACCAATTGACGTTGATTTTGCATCCCTCTGTACAAGATATGCGCTCACAGTCTCACAGATAACCACGCTCAGTCGGCGTTCGCCTGCCAGTTTCGAACCGTATCGGCACCGACGCCGTCGACCTCACCCGCCAGATCATCCGGGTCGGCGTCTTTCAGCCCTTTGACGTCCTCGATGCCGGCGGTCTTGAGTTTTTCAGCCGTCTTTTCGCCGATTCCTTTGACGCTTTCGAGCTCCGAGCCGTTCTGTCGGGCCTGGAACTCCCGGTAGTTACAGATCGGACAGCCCAGCTCCCAGGGCTCGCGATCATCGTCCTCGTAGTGGATCACGAGTTCGGGCAGGTCGTGTTCTGCACAGTGGTCGTCGGTGACTTCGATTTCGCCGCGGCGCGGCAGTGGCAGTGAGTACTCACAGTCGGGATAGCGCGTACAGCCAACCAGCCGCGAGCCGTTGCGGAGCCGTTTGATTGCCAGCTCGCCGTCGTGTTCTTCCCCACACTCAGGACAGACGCCGATGATTTCGTCGTCCTCCTCGTCGGCCTCGTCGGCCTTACACTGCGGACAGCCGTGAGTGAACGTTTTGCGGCCAGCCAGCATTTTGACCGATCGGAGCCCGTGTTCCTCACACTCGTCTTCGAGCAGCAGCGGTTTGCCAGTCGATGGCAACGGCAGCGTGTAGGTACAGTCTGGATAGCCGTTGCAGCCGATGAAATACGAACCGTACCGACTTTTTCTGATCAGTAGGTCGTCGTCACACTCCGGACAGGGCCCAATGGTCTTGTCGGCTTTCAACGAGTCCTGAATCTGTTTGCCGATTGCTTCGCGGGAGTCGGTCAGGTCGTCGAACACCGCCCCGAGCAGCCGTTTCGACTCCGCTGTGACCTCGTCGAATCCTTTGTCGCCGGCGGCAATCGCCTGCATGTCGGCTTCGAGCTGGGCGGTCATGTCTTCGGAAACGACCTGATCGGCGAAGTCCTCGGCAGCCTCGACGACGGCGCGGGCGAGCATGGTTGGCCGTGGTGGGTCGTTTTCGAGATAGCCCCGGTCGTAGAGCTTTTCAATGGTGTGGTGTCTGGTCGACTTCGTTCCGATTCCCATTTTTTCCATCGTCTCGATCAGCCGCGACTGGCCGTAGCGACGCGGTGGCTGGGTCTGTTTGTCCTCGATCCGGGTCTCGGTAATCGAGAGCTGTTCACCCTCCTCGACATCCGGGACGTGCGTTTCGGACTGACTGAAGTACGGATAGACCTCGTGATAACCCGCCTCGATAAGCCGTTTGCCGTTGGCTTTCAGTCGGAGGTCTTCGGCACCGCCGGCGTCGGCGCTGGTCGTCGCCGCAACTCGAGCGACGACCTTCAGGTGTTCCCAGGTCGCATCGTCGGCGACCGTCGCGAAAAACCGCCGGACGACGAGTTCGTAGACCTCCCACTCGTCCGCCGAGAGCTCGCCGCGGTTCGGCAGCTCGCCGGTCGGATGGATTGGCGGGTGGTCGGTCGTCTCCTTGTCGCCAGCCGTTGGTTCGATATCGTCGGCCTCAAGCAGCAGCTCGGCGTGCTCGCCGAAGGTTGTGTCGTCGACGAATGCACCCAGTAACTCTCGTGGATCGAGGTCTTCGGGATAGACCGTGTTGTCGGTTCGCGGGTAGGTAAGATAGCCAGCCGTGTAGAGGTCCTCGGCAATGCTCATCGCCCGTTTTGCCGAGTAGTTGAGCGAGCCAGCCGCGCGAATAAACTGCGTCGTATTGAACGGAGCCGGTGGTCTGTCAGTTCGCGTCCGGCGGCGCACTGAGTCGACATCGGCCGTACTGGCGTCGGCGAGTGCCGTATACACGGCGTCGGCTCGGTCGCCATCCCAGATCCGTTCGGCCTCGTTGTCATCCTCGTCGCGGTAGAAGTATTGGGCCTCAAAGCCACCCTTGTCGGCTTTTTCAAGATCCGCAAAAAGCTCCCAGTAGTCCTCGGGATCGAAGGCGTCGATCTCGCGTTCGCGGTCGACGATCAGCTTCAGCGTCGGCCCCTGCACGCGGCCGACCGAAATGAAGTCGTCACCGAGCTGGCGGGCCGACAGCGAGAGAAACCGCGTGAGCGCTGCGCCCCACAACAGGTCGATGACTTGCCGAGCCTCGCCGGCAGCGGCGAGATCAAAATCGAGGTCGTCGGGGTTGTCGAAGGCGTCGGTGACTTCGCGTTTGGTAATCGAGGAAAACCGAACGCGGTCGATAGCGACATCTTCGTTGACCTCCCGAACCAGTTCGTAGGCCTCCTTGCCGATGAGTTCGCCCTCGCGGTCGTAGTCGGTGGCGATCGTGACCGCCGAGGCGCGCCGAGCGAGCTGGCGAAGCGCGGCGACGATGTTCTTCTGGGTGGGGTGTTTGGCAATCGGGGCGTCGATCAGTTCAACCGGCTCGACATCGCGCCAGTCGTTGTATTCCTCGGGGAAATCGACGCCGACGACGTGCCCCGAAAGCCCGATACAACGTTTGCCGCCCCATTTGTAGACGTTGACGCCGTTTTTGCGTTCGGCGTCGGCCGTCTCGCCGCTGAGGATCTCGGCGATCCGTCGGGCGGCGTTGTCCTTTTCGGTGATAATCAGTGCAGGCCCGCGACTCATTGCGCCGAGCTACGCCGCTTTATGGCCTAAAGCTTTCGCGCGACCGACGGATCAGCCACGGCGGCACGACTCGTGCCGACGAGAGCCTTCGTTTGCACGCCGTGAGAGCCATCAGTGGGGTTTTTGCCGTCACCAGCCCTCATATGTTCTGTGTTCAAATTACTCATTGGACTGTTCGGGCTAATCGAGTTCCTCTATCCCGAACGGTTTGTTCGCGTGCTGACGAAATACAGCTACGAGTACGAGGGCGAGGCTCCGGTCGCAAAGCCGTGGATCGTCACCGCCGCCAGGATTGAGGGACTGGTTATTCTCGGTGCGGTCGTCTACTCGGCGCTCAAAGCCGACTGTAACTGCGGGCTTCTGTCCCGGTCGGACAGCACACAGACAGCCGAAGACGACAGCGGTAACGACTCTGTCGACCGAATCGACTAACTTGACGTTGATCAGATCGACTCACGAAGCCATCGATAACTGAATCGACAAGGGCACTATCGTCGGCTGTGTGAGTGCTTCGAGGGCGATTCAACAATCACTATACGAGCCACCGCCATTCGGTAGCCAATGGCTGTTGGAACCGTCGTTGGGGCCGACCTTGGCGTCATATTGAGCCTGAGCCCCGTCGGGAGCGAGGAGGTCGGCGTTGTGGCCGACATGGTTCTCACACAGAGTCCTGAGGGCTGGGCTCGTGAGCTGCTTGTGGATTCCGACGGTCTCGGCCGATATCTCCTCATTTTTCTGTTGGCAGCAATCCCACTGCTTGAAATTCTGGTCGTCATTCCCCTCGGGGTCGGCCTCGGTTCACAGCCCGTGTTGGTCGCGATCGCCGCCTTTCTGGGCAACGTCCTCCCGATTTATGGAATCATCCTCGGCCACGAGCAGCTCGCCGCGTATCTCGATCAGCGTCGTGACTCTCCCGACAGTGAGCCATCGAGCCGCCGAAAGCGGGCCACACAGCTCTGGGAGCGCTACGGCCTGCCCGGACTGGCGGTCGCCTCCCCAATCGTGACCGGTGTTCATCTCGCCGCACTGCTCGCGCTCGGACTCGGCTCGAAACGGCGGACGACGGCCGTCTGGATGACCGGCAGTATCGCGGTCTGGACGGTCGTAATCACGGCCGCGTCAGTCGGAGCCCTATCAGCGGTTTCGACACTGCTCTGAGTGCCCTACGACCGGTGAGCCACGAGAGCGGTCGCTGACCACAACTCCCACGTACCTCCCGACCGTATCTCGACACATGACACGGCTCCTCGTTGTTGGCGGCAGTGGCTTTATCGGCCGGGAACTCTGTCGACAGGCAGTCAAAGCGGGCCATGAGGTCCGAAGCGTCTCGCGTAGCGGCCGGCCCGATATCGGCGTTGGGCCCGGAACCAACTGGGCCGAATCGGTCGAATGGACCAGCGCAGACCTTTTTTCGCCGCACGTCTGGCGTGACCGACTTCGCGGCGTCGACGCCGTCGTCCACTCGGTTGGGATTGCCCACGAGGAACCCACCGAAGGCGTCACCTTCGAACGAATCAATGGCGACGCCGCCATTCTCACTGCGCTCGAAGCCGAGCGAGCCGGTGTCAACACCTTTGTTTTTCTCTCGTCTGCGGTCAACT
>LKMJ01002891.1_pt1 | contig 15898 bp, 18 predicted proteins | sample 643391 | NCBI WGS metagenome assembly LKMJ01 (sample SAMN04112250, study PRJNA286221) | soda lake metagenome | biome: soda lake; feature: Kulunda Steppe; material: water; isolation source: sample PL-Br10 brine of Picturesque Lake | place: Russia: Kulunda steppe | collected 2010-07
GGGAGCCACGACCTGGAGGCAGCGAGCACGGCGGCCGAGGCGATGGATCGCGAGCTACACGTCGTCGAGTTCACAGTCGCAGACGTCGAGCGTGCGGTGCCCGAGGTGGCGCGGGCGATCGGTCGCCCGGACGCGATGGCGGTCCAGATCGCGCTCCCGCTGTATCTCGTCGCCGAGCAGGCTCGTGCGGACGGCTACGAGTATCTCGCGGTCGGACAGGGCGCTGACGAACTGTTCGGTGGCTACGCGAAAGTCGCGCGCGCTCCCGAGGATCCGCGGGTTGATGCGGACACTGTCCGGGGCGCACAGCGCGAGATGATTCTCACTCTCCCCGACCAGCTCGAACGGGACGTCCTCGCGCTACGCGCGGCGGGCGTCGAGCCGGTCGCACCCCTGCTCCACGACGGCGTCGTCGAGACGGCCCTCAAACTACCCGCCGACTCGCTTGTCGACGACCGCGGCGAGCGAAAGCGCGCGTTCCGACGTGCTGCCCGCCAGTTCGTCCCCGACAGTATCGCTTTCCGCGAAAAGAAGGCCGTCCAGTACGGCAGCCTCGTGGGCCGTGAACTCGACCGGCTCGCCAGACAGGCCGGGTTCAAACGCCGGATGGACGACCACGTGAGCGAGTACATTCGCTCACGGATTGCATAGATGGATCTCATTGCCGGACTCGACGCGATTGACCGCGCAGATGGCCCCCTCGCGTATCTGCTGGTGTTCGTCTTCGCGGCGATCCCGGTCGTCGAGGTGCTCGTGGTCATCCCCTTTGGCGTCGCAGTTGGGCTCGACCCGCTTCTCGTCGGCCTCGCCGCGGCGACGGGGAATCTCTCGACGGTCTACCTCGTGGTCGTCGCCTCCGACTGGAGCCTCGAGTTCGTTCGACGACGATACGGCGATCCGACTGACGAATCGGACTCGAAGACGGTGCGTCGCGCCCGTCGGATCTGGGACAAATACGGCCTACCGGGCGTCGCGCTGGCCGCGCCGGTAACGACCGGCGCACATCTTGCCGCAGTGCTGGGGCTTGCCTTTGGATCCTCGCGCCAGCGAGTGTTTGCCTGGATGACGGGGAGTCTCGTCCTCTGGTCCGCCGCGATCGCCGCCGCATCGTGGTACGGAATGGAGAGTCTGCTGCGGATCGTCGGGTGAGTTGCTCTCTGGTTGTAGCGAGAAGAAGCGCCACACATCGAAAACTGTAGTGTAATACTTCATTTGTTGTAGTGTGGGCTACGGGCGGGAATATAGTGCACCGACAGAAACTGGGCGCAAGGAAGAGGCCGAGCATTCGGCGCTGCGCCAGTGAGATAAATAACGAGGTATAATTGATTAACACTGCAATACCGTGTATCACTACACCTCTCCATGGCTGTGGCTCAGAGTGTGGCTTTTATAACTACATGCCGTAGAATATGGGTAACACTCTATCAGCGAACCGGTGATCCCCCTTTGATTCGATGATCGAACCAAGAGTTTTTCCTATTGGTTATGCACAATATTGTGACTATGGGTACAACCCATTCAGCGAATCAAGAGTCAGTTTTCAATCGTCCGTCCAACCCGATCGGGTATGTTGCCATTCTGATGGCACTGATCACGGGTGTACTACATCTTGTAGCATCGACGAATGCCGTCGAAATGAGTCAGCTACTTGCTGTTCTGTTTATTCTCAATGGTCTCGGGTTTATGGGAGGGGCTGTACTGTACGTGACTCGGTTCTGGCGACGCTGGTTGTTTATTGTCGCAGCCATCTACGCGTTCGTAACGATTCTGGCACTGTTCCCGGTACAGGGCTGGGGTGTAGAAGCGTTCTACATGGATGGATCTCTCAATCCACTCGCGGTGATCACGAAAGCTACCGAGGCCGTGCTCGCAGTCTGTGCAGTCTATCTGTATGTAGCCAGTGGCGAGCAATCAGAGATCCGTGCACAAACCCCCTGATACGTTGTTCAACTAGCTCTCTTGTACTACCTTCTGTAACCGTACTAACTCCAGACCGGCTTCGTTATTTTGCGAACCGCGTAATCGTCTCTAGCTCCTCCATCGGTGGATCGGCGAAGGCCTCGCGGGCGATCGACCGTTTGTGGACCTCGTCCGCGCCGTCGATGATGCGGAACTGGCGGACGCTCTCGTAGAAGTCCGCGAGCGGGAGGTCACGGCTAATCCCGGTGCCGCCGCAGTACTGGAGTGCCGAGTCGACGGCCTGCTGGGTCGCATTCGCGGCGAACGTCTTGCACATCGCCACCTCGATCCGGGCGTCCTCGCCCTGCCTGATTTGCTCTGCGGCGTGGCGCACCATGGTCCGGGCGGCGTGTAACTGGATCCGATGCTCGGCGACGTCAAAGCGGATCGCCTGCTTTTCGGCGAGAGGTTCGCCGAAGGCCTCGCGGTCGCTTGCATAAGCCGTCGCGATGTCGAGCGCGCGGTCGGCCATCCCCAGAAAACGCATGCAGTGGGTCAGCCGTGCGGGGCCGAGCCGCTGCTGAGCGATGGCGAAGCCGGCGTTTTCCGCGCCCAGAAGGTTCTCCTCGGGGACCCGAACGTCGTGATACTTGACCTCGGCGTGGCCGATCTCCACGAGGTCGGGGCCGAGATGTGGGATATCGCGCACGATCTCGACGCCCTCGGCGTCGGTGGGGACGAGAAACATCGAGGTGCCCGAGTACGGGTGGGCGTCCTGGTCGGTTCGTGCCATCACGATCAGTACGTCGGCCTCGCTCCCGCCGGTGGTCCACCACTTGTGGCCGTCGATCACCCACTCGTCACCGTCTTTTTCGGCGGTCGTGGCAATCATCTTCGGGTCCGATCCCCCGCCCTGTGGCGGCTCTGTCATCGAGAACGCCGAGTGGGCGTCACCGGCGACGAGCGGGTCGAGCCAGCGGTCTTTCTGGTTGTCAGTCCCCACGAGTTCGATAGTGTGGATGTTCCCCTCGTCGGGCGCGGAACAGCGCAGTGCGGCCGGGCCGAGTAAACTGCGCCCCGCCTCCTCGAACACGGGTAGCATCTCGCGGAAATCCAGCCCGAGCCCGCCGTGTTCTTCGGGAACCTGCGGCGCGTAGAGGTCTCGATCGCGCGCCACCGCCCGAAGCCGCTCGATTTCCTCTCCCGGGACTGGCCCCCGACCGAGATACTCGCGTTCGACCGGCAGGACGACCTCGTCGACGAACTCGCGGGTGCGCTCGGCAACCGCATGGCCCCGCTCTGGATCGTCGTACGTGAATTTCATAATTGTTTATCGTTGTAATACGTGAAAAGTGTGTTCCCGAGTCACACAGTGACCGAACAGGGACCGCTTCTCCGTCTGACTCAGGTCCGCCAGTCCTCGCGCAACAGTACGTACTGGACGGTGTCGACGTACTCGCCGTCAATGAACCGATCCCGGCGGGTTCGGCCCTCTTCCTCGAAGCCGAGCGATTCGAGGAGGCCACGTGAGGCCTCGTTGAACTCGTAGGCACAGGCACCCACTGCCGGGTGGTCGTGGGTCCGAAAGACGTAGTCGATGACGAGGCCCACTGCGGGTTTCCCGTAACCCTGACCGTGTACCTCGGGTTTTAGCCAGTACCCAAGATCCGGCCGTCGCCACTCGACGTCGTCGACTGACACTGCGCCGATGCGTTCTACCTCGTCTTCGTCGGGCGTCCCCGGTCCCGCATCGTCCAGACAGACGAGGAACTGGGGAGTCTCGCCGTCCTCGTGTCGCTGTTCCAGTTTCTTGCGACTGCCAAGTGGGTTCCCAAGCGGGTACCGGATCTCCGGGTTCGCAAACGAGCGCTGGAGAAAATCGAGGTCTTCGGCTTCGAGCGACCTGAGCGTCACGTCGCCGTCGGTCGTGATGCGTGCTCCGGGCATACACGGTGATAACGGACGGCCGATATATGTTTTCTCCCGGAGCGTCTCCAGCCCAAGCTATTTGATACCAGTCCACAATGATGAATGTATGAACGAACAACATGTGGAGCGTGGTTTGGCGTGAGCGAGGAGTATCTGGACCGTCTCGTCGACGAGGACGCTCTCTCGGCCTATCTCACTGCCGAACTCGGCTCCGCCGAGCGATTCGACGTGATGCGTCACGAGCAGGGCCACTCGAACGAGACGCTGTTCGTGGAGTGGGGCGACCGCGAACTCGTACTCCGCCGCCCGCCTGCGGGTGAGACGGCCGAGACGGCACACGAGGTGACCCGCGAGTATCGAGTGATGGACGCGTTACAGGAAACACCCGTTCCGGTTCCGACGACCGTGCTCGCCTGCGAGGACGAGGACGTTCTCGGTGCGGCATTTTACCTGATGGAGCGCCAGCACGGCGACGTACTGCGAACCTCGGAACCCGAACGCTTCAATAACCCGGCGGCTCGTAAAGGACTGAGCCAGGAAGTCATCGACACGCTGGCGGCGATTCATTCGGTCGATCCTGCGGCGGTCGGTCTCGACGACTTTGGCTATCCCGACGGGTTCACCGAGCGTCAGGTCCGGCGCTGGTCCGAGCAGTTCACCTGGGCGTTCGACGTCACCGGCGAGGAACGGGAAGTGCCGGAGGTGTACGAGTTGATGTCATGGCTTACCGAGCACGCCCCCGAGAAGCACCCGCACACACTGGTCCACGGAGATTTCAAGCTCGACAACCTCATGTTCGCACCGGGAACGTCGCCGGAACTGACCGCAGTCTTCGACTGGGAGCTCTCGACGCTCGGTGACCCACTGACTGATCTCGGCCTTCTGCTTCTGTTCTGGCAGGATCCCGCCGATCCCGACCCGCCGATCCCCGAACTGATGCCGACCTTTACCGCAAAGGAGGGGTATCTCTCGCGAGGCGATCTGATCGACCGATACGAGAAGCAAAGCGACATCGAAGCCGATCAGTTGCGGTTCTACCGGGTACTGGCCGCCTACAAGATGGCAGCGCTCGGTGAGATGTTCTTCCGCCGCCATCTGGAGGGTAACGCCGCCGACCCGCTCTACCCGAAGATGCGCGAGGGCGTCCCCCGGCTGGCGAAACGAACCCTGGAAATGGCTGAAGGATCGGGCGACGTATCGTTGTAAGGGATCGCCATCCTCAGCCGTTGTGATTACTCCTCGACAGTCTCTATAGCGTCGATCCCGGCCGCAACCACGTCCGCTTCGAGTTCGTCGCGACGGTTGCGAAGCTCAGCTTTCGTGAACCATTGCCATGCGTCGGGAGGGGCCTCGCCAGCTGCGGGATCGATTGATCGATCGGTGGCCCGGGCGTAGTAGACGAAGTCGATGTGCTGGTGGGCGACCTCACCGTCGATCCGGTCGATATCTTCGAGTTTGAACTGCTCGGGTTGTGGAAGTGGACGAGCAGTATCGGATTCCGTCCCCTCGGCTTCGCTGATCAGGTCAACATCAAGACCTGTTTCTTCTTCGAGTTCCCGGAGTGCCGCTTCGTGCGGTAGTTCGTCCCGGTCGATGTGCCCGCCCGGCGGGAGCCACATGTCCAGCTTTTCGTGCTCGTGTAACGCCGTTGCGCCGTCGTGGACAACGAACACGGTCGCGACGAAGTGTCGAGTGGTCTCCATACCTCTCGTCTGGGGGAGGTGTCGTTTGTAGCCGTCGTTTTCGACCCGGAGGAGAAGGGACCTCGATCAGTCTGGCGCGTGACCGTCTGCTTCGAGCAGTTCGTGATATCGATTGCGGATCGTCACCTCGGAGATGTTCGCAACCTCGCTGACCGTGTTCTGGGTCACTTTCTCGTTGACCAGCAGGGAGGCGGCGTAGACTGCGGCGGCGGCGAGACCGACTGGGCTCTTGCCGCTATGGATGCCCTGTTCCTTGGCCGTTTTGAGCAGGTCCCGGGCGCGGCGTTCCGCCTCCTCCGAGATGTCGAGATCCGACGCGAATCGGGGGACGTACTGTTCGGGATCGGCAGGCTGGATTTCCAGATTGAGTTCGCGGACGATATAGCGGTACGTCCTGGCGACTTCGGCACGGTCGACGCGACTCACCGCGTTTATTTCGTCGAGGCTGCGTGGCGTTCCGGCCTGTCGCGCTGCGGCGTACAACGACGCCGTTGCGACGCCCTCGATCGATCGTCCCGGAAGGAGGTCCTCGTCGAGCGCACGCCGATAGATGACACTTGCCGTCTCCCGGACGCTCTTTGGTAGTCCGAGAGCCGAGGCCATCCTGTCAATTTCGCCCAGCGCCTGCTTGAGATTGCGTTCCTTCGCATCTCGGGTTCGGAACCGTTCGTTCCACGTTCGAAGCCGCTGCATCTTCTCGCGCTGGCGGGAGGAAAGCGACCGTCCGTAGGCGTCCTTGTTCTGCCAGCCGATGTTCGTCGACAGTCCGTCGTCGTGCATCATCTTCGTCGTCGGTGCACCGACGCGGGACTTCTGGTCTTTCTCCTTGGAGTCGAACGCCCGCCACTCCGGGCCGCGGTCGATCTCGTCCGCGTCGACAACCAGACCACAATCGACACAGACGGTCTCACCGCGCTCTTCGTCGGAGACGAGCTGTCCGTCACACTCCGGACAGGCCAGTTGCTCCTCATCGTCCTGGCTGGTCTGCTTCCTTTTCTGTCTACGCGCGTGCTCGCGCGTGTTCGAGTGCTCTCGAATCGTTGTGTCAGTCATTGCTTTTGGGGGTAACTGCGGGCGGAAAACGCTTTGTTGCAACCTTCTATTGCGACGGCAGCAACTTAAAGCCACCGCGGTATGGACACACCCGCGCACGACCGCTCCTCGCAATTGAATGCAGGGATCGAAACCCTTACTCCCGATCCACCAGTCACCTCGTGTATGAGCGACCATCCCGCCGGACCCGACACCGTCCGTCACGTCGCGGAGCTCGCGCGGGTCGATCTCGACGACGACGAGGTCGACCAGTTCGCCGAGCAGTTCGCCGACATCCTCGATTATTTCGAGACGATCGAGGAAGTGCCAGAGGTCGACCGCGAAGCCGAACTGGTCAACGTGATGCGACCGGACGAAGAGCACGAGAGTCTGACACAGGAAGAAGCGCTGTCGAACGCCGAATCGAGCGAGGACGGCTACTTCAAGGGTCCGAACGTCTCATGACGGAGAACGTCTACATCACCGAAGAACGGATCGACGGTGAGGGCGAGGGGGAACTTTCCGGAAAAACCGTCGCAGTCAAGGACAATATTTCCACAGAGGGCGTCCGGACGACCTGTGGCTCCGGGATGCTTGATGAGTACGTTCCACCCTACGATGCTACCGTCGTCGAACGCCTGAAAGACGCCGGTGCGACGATCAACGGGAAGACGAACATGGACGAGTTCGGAATGGGAACGACAACCGAAACGTCCGCGTTCGGCGCGACCGACAACCCTGCTGCACCGGGACACGTTCCCGGGGGGTCCTCGGGCGGCTCTGCGGCCGCCGTCGCCGCTGGTGAGGCCGACCTTGCGCTCGGAACCGACACCGGCGGTTCGGTCCGCTGTCCCGCCGCCTTCTGTGGTGTCGTCGGCATCAAGCCCACATACGGGCTGGTCTCACGGTACGGGCTGATCGCCTACGGCAACAGTCTGGAACAGGTCGGCCCGCTCGCCCCGAGCGTCGAGGAGGCCGCCGAACTACTCGATGTCATCGCGGGGGAGGATCCGAACGACGCGACGACACGCGAACGCCCCGAGGTCGACTACGCCGCCGCCGCTGATGGCGATGTCGACGGACTCCAGATTGGCGTCCCCACCGAACTCGTCGAGGGTGCCGACGAGGGCGTCGTCGAGCAGTTCTGGAGCGCCATCGACGAACTCGAAGCGCAGGGCGCGAGCTATCACGAGGTGAGCCTGCCCTCGGTCAAGCACGCCGTGGAAGCCTACTACGTAATCGCGATGTCAGAAGCCTCCTCGAACCTCGCTCGCTTCGACGGCGTCCGATACGGCCAGTCCGGCGGCTTCGAGGGCAACTGGAACGAAGCGTTCTCGGCGGCACGACGCGAGGGCTTTGGCGACGAGGTAAAACGACGTATCCTGCTCGGTACCTTCGCTCTGTCTGCAGGCTATCAAGATAAATACTACAAGAAAGCCCAGGACGCCCGGGCGTGGGTCAAACAGGACTTCGACGAGGCGCTCTCGGAAGCGGACGTTCTCGCCAGCCCGACGATGCCGATCACGCCCTTCGAGCTCGGCGAGAGTCTCGACGACCCATTGAAGATGTATCTCGCGGACGCGAACACGACGCCGGTCAACCTCGCCGACCTGCCCGCCATCTCCGTTCCGGCAGGCGAGGCCGACGGTCTGCCGGTCGGGATCCAGTTCGTCGGACCTGCCTTTGGTGAAGAAGCAATCATCCGCGCCGGATCGGCTCTCGACTGATCTCAGGCCGCTCGTTTTCGCCGTTGCTTTCGGATTCCCCGCACCGTCGCTTCCCCAAGCGCGGTCAGCACAACGAGAGCGAGAAACAGGCCGAGTTTCGATCGGAGCTTTGGAGCCGGTCGCTCTGCACCGTCATCCTCCCCGTCGGTTTCCGTCTCGTCGGTTTCAGCGCCCAGAACTCGCCTGAGAACGCCTGTATTCGATATCACGTCTACAGGTATGTGGTCCGATGGCTTAAGCCGCGCGACGGCTGAACACGCCTACCAGCACCGGTCCCATCCGAACGCATTTATTTTCATTCACAAACTATGGCCTATGCGAACTGACGCGAGCCTCCTCGACCTACCCGGCATCGAATCAACGATGCGAACTGTCAACGGTGTCGACCTGCACGTTGTCGCTGCTGGTGATCCGGAGGACCCGCTCGTCATTTTGCTCCACGGGTTTCCGGATTTCTGGTACGGCTGGCGCGAGCAGATCGAGCCGCTGGTCGCCGCCGGGTATCGAGTCGTCGTCCCGGACCAGCGGGGGTATAATCTGAGCGACTCGCCACGAAGTACCGATGCCTATCGAGTCGACGAACTCACCGCGGATATCCGGGCACTCATCGGATCGGAGGGCCGGGAGTCAGCTCACGTTGTCGGCCACGACTGGGGTGCGGTCATCGCCTGGCAACTGGGGATCACACACCCCGAATTCGTCGATCGACTCGGTATCATCAACGTCCCGCATCCCGCCGCGTTCCGTGAAGCACTACGGTCCAGCGCGGAACAACTCCGCCGTAGCTGGTACGTCTTCTTCTTTCAGCTCCCCGTACTTCCGGAATGGGCACTCGCCCGAGACGAGTACCGACTGTTGAGCGACGCCTTGCTGGAGAGCGGCTCTGCCGTAGCGTTCACCCCGGTCGATATCGAGCGGTACCGCGCGAGTTGGCGTACTGCAGGATCGCTGTCCGGCCTCATCAGCTGGTATCGGGCGGCCGGGCTGCACCCGACGGATCTGCTCTCGGGGAGCACGTCCGACGGCGAGCAGGTCGAGGCCCCGACGCTCATCGTCTGGGGTGAGCGGGACACCGCACTGGTTCCGGATCTCGCGCCGATGAGCCGCCAGTACTGCCCGAACGGTCGCGTCGAGCGCTTCCCGGAGGCCACCCACTGGGTCCATCAGGAGGAGTCGGAGGCAGTGACGGAGCTACTGGTGGGACATCTCGAAAAATGATTCGCAGGAGGTAACCGCTACTCGTCGCCGCCGCGATTCCGGAGTTTGCGGAACGTAACGACTGCGACGACGGCCGCGAGCGCCACGCCGAGCGTCTTTTTGAGTTTGCCAAAGCGTGAACTACTCGATTCCTGTTCGTCTTGCTCGTCGGATTCGGTTTGCGTTTCTTCGGCTTCTTCGGTTTCACTGCCCGACAGCGACGGAGTGCGTAATCGTTCTAGCGCCATACCTGTCAGTAGAGCGCGAGAGGATATAAAGCTACGAGCGGGATTACTCCTCGTAGGCCAGGTTCATCATCCACTGGGAAAAGGCGTCGCTCTGTGGATCGATCTCCTCCTCGCCGATAAACGGAGAGAGCATATCGCCCGCCATCAACAGCGCGAAGTCGAGATCCTTCGCAGTCGGTGACACATAGTAGGTGTTATGCCCTTCATACACGGTCTCTTCCCGGTTGACCAACTCCTTTTCTGCAAGCGAATCGACGATCCGGCTCCCCTGTCGGGAGGATACGTCCAGTTCCTTCCAGAGATCACTCTGATGGATGCCTCCGGTCTCACGGACCAGTTCGAGCCCCGCTCGCTCCTCTTCGGATAGCTCCGCCTCGGCAGTCGAGACGCTCATCGATATCGCCCCCACGAGTCGGAGAGATCTGACGGCATGTCCATACAATACGTACTGGGAGCGACGTGCTTAAAATTGGCCTTCCGACCGGGACCTAGATCCAGCCCATCAGCGTCGCGACGAGCAGGGCGACCCAGATGGTCACACCGACTACCAGCCAGTCATTTGGCAACGTTTCGTTGTCCTGTCTGTTCGCACGGTCCGTCGCACCGATCGCGATCAATCCGAGCGCGAGCACGACGCCAGCGCGCTGGATGACGATCCCGATGGGCATCATGTCGACCGACAGCGACAGAAGATCGAGCACGACGGCGGTTGCCAGTGCGCCTGCGGCGACGACCCCTGCGTCCATCCGTCTGGTCATCCGGCGGGCGGTCAGATACGTCACGGCGGGGATACCGATCGCGATGAAGGGGTACAGTACCATCGCGATGCCGTGCATCGAGAGCGCCGGGACGTACCACTCGAGCAGAATGCCGCTGACCCGGACCCCGAAATATAGCCCGACGATCGAACCGAACACCAGAAAGTGGTTCAGGGTCAACCGATCGTACGCCGCCCGGATGCGTTGTCGGTCGACCGAGTTCAGACGTCCCCACAGGGACAGTCCCGTGTCTCTGATCCGCTGGCGACCGAGCGCACCTATCAGCAGCAACGGCATCACCCACGCGAGTTCGACGACGGTCATCCACCCGTCGTTGTCGTACGGCTCGTCGTTCCCGACGTGCTTCCGCCAGACGTCGTCGACGAACTCCTGTTGCATGAAGTCCTGCTCTACTCGAGTCTGGGCCTCGTCATTGCCGTGGACCGCGTGGCGTAGCGTGAACCAGTCGAAGTGCTCGTCGTGGGCCTGCATGATCACCCACTCGTCGTCCTGATGGGGGGCTTCGTACATCCGGATGTGGTACCGGTGGCCGTAGTAATCGCCGAAGTGGACCTGTGCCGACTCGGTGACGAACTCGGCGTCATTGCCCCGGGCCGTATCGTCGATAAACGCGTACCGGGTCGCTCCACCGGCTTCGTCCCATTCCATCGACGTCCCGTCGGTGGTGTTGATCTGGATCTGATCGGCGGAGAGCTCTTCGGGACCGAGTTCGTGTTCGTGTCCGTCGGTCACGTTCCAGTCCCCGTCGTCCGCCATTATCCGGAGCGTCGTGTCCAGATCCGCACGGACGACCACGTTGATTGAGCTTCCCTTTCGATGTTCTTCGGCCGCACTCAGGTAGGGGTAGAAACTGCTCTCGCTGCCTTCAAGCTGGACGAGTTCCGGTTCTTCGTCCTCTTGTGGCGCGATCAGATCGGCTGTCGGCGGTGCGATAAACGACATCGCCGCCGAGACGCTAACCGCTATTACGATCACTGCCAGGGCGATACTGACTGTTCGTTTCACTACCCCCGGATTAGCATCAGGAAATCATATATCTATTGGCTTTCTGTCAGGGGTCGTATTCGAGCGCACGCTGACGCAACTCCTCGCCACGCTCCGATTCGACGGTCAACTCCGGTACTTCAGTCGGGGAACCGTTCTCCAGTGCGACGAACACGAAATTGGATTCGGTCGTCTGTTCGCACTCACCCGTCCGGGGATCTTCGCGATAGGTACGCAGATGTACCCGAACGCTCGTGCGCCCGGCCTCGTACACGTACGCCTCGACGAGCACGTTGTCACCGATCGGGATCGACCGCTGGAAGTCGAGTTCGTCGACGTTCGCCGTGACACAGGAATGACCCGCGAACCGCATCGCCGACATCGCGCCAACCTCGTCCATCCACTTCATTACGTTCCCCCCGTGTGCGGTCTCGTAGTTGTTCGCGTGGTTGGGCTGGACGCGATACCGGTTCTCGATGTAGGTGTCCATCAGCGTTGGCATACAGCGGCATCGTAGGTCGGGTGAACTCAATAATTCCCGGATTCGGCGCGATCGTGCCGACCTTTTTGTTCATTCGAGGGCAATCACCACTCATGGCCGGACACGGCGACGTGAGACACTTCGATCTGTTTGCCGGGGTCTACGACCTGTTCATGCCCGAAGCGGCCCCCGACGTGCTCCGCCGTGGCCTCGATCTCGCGGAGCGGGAGACGGCTACTGGCCTCGACGTCGGTGGCGGTACCGGGCGGGCCGCCCGTGCGATCCCGGACGTTGACTGGACAGTCGTCGATGCCTCCGGGGCGATGCTCGCCGAAGCAGCTGCGTCCGGAGTACCGGGCGTCCGTGGCGACGCCGCACGATTACCGATCACCGACGAATCAGTCGACGCTGTCACGATCGTCGATGCGCTCCATCACATCGGCCGACCACGCGAGGCGATCGCGGAGGCGGTTCGTGTACTTGCGCCCGGTGGCGTGCTGGTGATCCGCGAGTTCGATCCGAACACGATCCGCGGTCGAGCGCTCGTGGCGGGCGAACACCTGGTCGGATTCGACTCGACGTTTTTCGGCCCCGACGAACTGGCGGCGATGGTCGACGATACCGGACTTGACGCGAGCGTCCCCGAGCGTGGGTTTGGCTACACAGTAGTCGGGGTAAAGCCAGTCTGAGCGTCGGCACGTTCTCACGACAAGAACCGTCGACCGCGCATAACGCTTTTTGTGCTGCCTCCGACAGCCGACGTATGGTCACGACAGCGCAAACCGATGCGATCGACGACCTCGTGTACGACTGGCTCGCTGAGACCGGCGCGCCGGGGGCGAGTCTGGTGGTGACCGACGATACTACCGAACAGTATGCTGCCGGCTTCGGGTCGCGGGATATCGACTCGAACACCCCAGCTACACCCGATACGCTGTACGGCGTTGCCTCCGTCACAAAGTCGTTCGCGACGCTCGCCGTCCTCCAGCAGGTAGAACGCGGTAAGCTCGCACTCGACGACCCGATCACCCGGCACACCCGGGTCGCGTTCGAGGGCGCGGACGAGATCACGATCGAAGAACTGCTCACACACAGCTCCGGCTTGCCGAATCTGGGCACCTCCGAAGTGCTCCTCGCCAGACTCGCGGATCTCGGCGAGATCGGTATTCCGCTGAGCGATCGTGACGACCTGTATCAGTTTCTGGGCGATGCCGGAGCCGAGCGGGACCAGCACTCACAGGATCGGTTTCAGTACAGCAACACGGCCTATATACTCCTGTCTCACGCTCTCGAATCCGTCGCTGATCGTCCGTTCGACGAATACGTCGAGGCGGAGATCCTCGACCCGCTTGGGATGGAACGGTCGACGTTCGATGCCGAGGCCTTCGCGGCCGACGATGACCACGCCACGCCACACCGATCCGTTGAAAACGGATTCGAGCCGACCCGGTTTCCGGCCCGCCAACTCTCCCGGGCAGCTGGTGGACTCATCTCGTCACCTCGTGAGTTAGGCAAGTACCTCAGATGTAACTTACAGGGCGGGGAGCTCGACGGTGTGACGCTGGTCGACAGCGCACTCCTCGGCCGCGCCCACGATAGCCACGTCGATCCACTCCCTCGGTATGGCGATGCGTACGGCTACGGCTGGTCAAGACGAACGGTCGCCGAGACTGTAGTCGTCGGCCACGGGGGATCACTGCTCACCTCCTCGTCCGCTATCGGGTTGCTGCCGGAACGGGACCTGGGGATCGCACTCTGTTGTGCCTCACAGCCGGAGCTCCACCCGACGGTAGTGCTTGACGGTATCGTCGCGATACTGGAAGACGATTCACCGGAACAGGTCGTCCCGGAGTTGGGGTATCGCAGCCGTGTCGACGCCCTCACTGGCAGATACGAATCCTATCGTGGTATCATCTCCGCGACAGTGACTGACGAAGGTGGGTACCTGTCAGTAGACATCGCAGCAGGACCTATCGAAGAGGAGCATGTCCTCGTGCCCGACGACCCGACACTTACAGGTGATGCTGGCACCGCCGATCGCGTCTGGACGTTCACCGCCCCACGGTCCGGTCGGCCGATGCCCGTGGAGTTCGTTGATACCGGAGACGGTGTGGATCTGTTCTTCGATCGGTATCGACTGCATCGGCAGTCAGCGTAACACAGATCGCGATCCGGTGTCCCGGCCGCTTCCAGCAGAGCCATATCTGTTGAGTCGTAACGAACCGCTATGTCCACGCTCTCTTCCCGCCTCGACGGCGCAACCGACGATACTCGACAGTTCGCTGTGCTCGCAGGCGATCTACTGGTCGTCTCGCTGGTCGTTGCGGCCGGTATCGTGGAACACCACGGGCTCGCTGGGCTCACGGACCCCTTCACCACCCTCGAAACGGTCATCCCGTTTGCGGTCGGCTGGCTACTCTGTGCTGGCCTCGCGGGACTCTACCGTCCAGGCGTACTGACGGTCCCACGAGTCGCCGCGCGGCTCACTACTCTTACCGCACTCGCCGCAGTCAACGTTGGACTCCTCTTGCGCGCCTCACCGTACTTCGGGGGCGGCACGGCCTGGCCGTTCCCACTCGTAATCACCGGTACTGTAATCGTTGTCGTCGTTCCGTGGCGACTCGCCCTCGTCCAGCTGCTTGGCGGCGAGTAGCGACCTGACCTGGCAGAGCACTCTTTTCGGATGCGCCCCTACTGGGTCTCATGACGACTGCACTGTTTCTCTCCAGTAACGACGTCGACGGACTGGCCACGTCCCGCGCGTTCGTCGAGACCGTCCACGAGGGGTACCGACAGCATGGCGAGGGCGCGCCTGCACGCCCACGAACCAAGCTGCTCCAGCGTGATCCGCCGGGAATGCTTACCGACTACGCCGCCGTGCTCCCCGATACCGGCGTGATGGGCGGGTACATGTACGCCGCAGGCTTTGGCGAGCGCGACGCGTGGTTCATGACGCCGCTGTTCGACGCCGAAACCGGGGAACCCCTCGCGGTTCTCGATGGCGCGAGCATGAACCCGTTCAAGACCGGCGCGGCGGGCGCGGTCGGCGTCGACGCGTTGGCCCGGGACGACGTCGAGACGCTCGCAGTTATCGGAAGCGGGCCGCAGGCACGCGGTCAGCTCCGGGCAACGGTGACAGTCCGGGAGTTCGAGCGTGTGGACGTGTTCTCACCGACCCGCGAACACCGCGAGTCGTTCGCCGAGGAGCTGGACGAGCTGCTCGATCCCGCCGTGCGAGCAGTCGACTCCAGCGCGGCCGCGGTCGAAAGTGCTGACGTGGTGATCACCGCGACAAACGCCAGCCAGCCTGTCTTTGACGGCGACCTGTTAGAGCCAGGAACACACGTCACCGCGATGGGCCAGTATAGCGCCGACAAACGCGAACTCGACGCCACGACGATCGAGCGCGCGACCTACGTGCCCGACCTCCGCGAGCGGACCGAGATCGACGCCGGGTCGTTCCTCCACGCGGCCGAGTCGGGAGCCGTCGACGAAGATCACGTCCACGCAGAACTGGGTGAGATCATCGCCGGGAAAGCGAAAGGACGTACCTCTTCGGACGAGATCACGGTCTTCGACAGCGGCGGAACCGGTATCGAGACCGTCGCTGGTGGCGCGCTGGTGTACGAACGCGCTCGCGAGGCGGGACTGGGGACCGAGATCGAGTTTGCCCCGGCGAGCGAGGCGCTCACAGGGCGGTGATCGATCCCGGTATTACTCGCGTATCGGCAAGAAGTGCTCCGTCTGGGATTTGAACTCGAATGCAAACGCTCGCTTCGCTCGCGTTTGCGTAGTTCAAATCCCAGAACGTGCGCGCTTCGCTCACTGCGTTCGCTGTAGTGCTCCGTCTGGGATTTGAACCCAGGTCATCGGCTCGAAAGGCCGAAATGATTGGCCGGACTACACCAACGGAGCGCAC
>LKMJ01002892.1_pt1 | contig 15898 bp, 27 predicted proteins | sample 643391 | NCBI WGS metagenome assembly LKMJ01 (sample SAMN04112250, study PRJNA286221) | soda lake metagenome | biome: soda lake; feature: Kulunda Steppe; material: water; isolation source: sample PL-Br10 brine of Picturesque Lake | place: Russia: Kulunda steppe | collected 2010-07
AAGCCACAGGGCGGCCCCCTGGGCCGGGCTGGGCAGCTTGATCAGCATGCGCATGTTGGAATGTTTCAGTGTATGGATGTATGTGTGAGGGTATGTGTGTGTGTGTGTGTGCTTGTTTGTGTTTGTGTGGCAGCGGGCACGTACGCATACAACATGCTCTGCCATGTGATAAAAACATGCCACCATGCCGAGTGCTTGCATGTGCACTACAGGCGCGGCCTGGTCACAGGCTCCGCTCCCGCCAGCCCCGCAGGGCACAGCGCGCTGGGAGTGCCGGGCGTGCGGCTTCAGCCCAGCCTGCCCTCCGGCTTTGGGCTGCAGCAGCAAATCATGGGGCCCCCTGGCAGTGCCCCGAGCACCTACCTGCTGTCCCAACCCAACGGCGCGCTGGATTCGCCACTACCTGCCTGGAACCAGCAGTTGCTGCAGCCACCGCCACATGGCCAGCAGCTGCCTTGGGGTGCTGCACAGATAGGCACAGCAGGGCCAGGCGGGCCCCCGCCACCTGCTTGGACAGATCAGCAGCGCCAGCTGCATCAGCAGCAGCAGGCGCAGGTGCAGCAGCCGCCGCTGCAACCCGACCAACAGGTGCCCCGGGGCGGAAGTGGGATGGGGGAAGGTATGCCCCCAAGGGTTGCCTCCTGGAGTTTCCAGCAGCCGCAGCCGCAGCCGCTACCCAGGCTGCAGGCGCAGCCTAGGCAGCAGCACCAACAACCGCTCTTCTTCCAGGTGCAGCAGCAGCAGCAGCAGCAGCAGCAGCAGCAGCGCCAGCAACAGCAACAGCCTTTGCAGGTGCAGCAGCAGCCGTCGCAACAGCAGCAGTTGTTGCAACAGCAGCAGCAGCAGCAGCAGCAACAGCAAAGAAGGGTAGGTGCGGACTTGTACATGCAAACACACACATCTTGATGCAGCGCAGCGAATGCTAAGGACTTACACGTCCATTTTTTTGCGTCAGAACCCTCTGTCTGGACATATATGATACTCATTCTGTTCTGCTTATATGCACTCAACTGGTACTTGTTGTGACCTCCCAATCCCCTGGCCACCCACACAGGAGCTAAGCACATCAAAGCATGAGGCACACATGCACATTTGTACACACACATTGCAGCCAGGGAATGTAGATCCAGTTCTATGATTGCGCCTTGACATGTTGGTTAACTTCCGCTCAAATGGAACAAAACCCAATCTACATATCCCATGAAACACTGAACAACTGTCCATCTACTGCCCTGATCCACCTGTCCTTCCCCCTCCTCTTCTGCCTCCTTGCACTTTTGCAATTACTGCCCACGCTCCATGATCCAACCTTGACGTTCGCTTTGCCCGCATGCCGCCCCTCCGCGTACCTGTGCCTGCAGCGCTCTGCCTTAGGCCCCGTCATCGATTCATCCCGCCTGCCGCGCTACGGCCTGCTGGCGCCGCCCCTGCAGCTGCCGCCTACGCCCATCGAGCGCCCCGTGTACTATGACCGCCGTGCACATGTCATGGCGCACAACAGGGGAGCGCTGCGAGAGGCCCTGGCGCGCAAGACAGGTGACTGCCCCCCTTGTTTGCTGGGCTTGTGACTGCTGCTAGGTGGCTGCTGCTGAGGGAGACTCCAGTTGCGGTCAGACTGCAATGCAGGCAATGTGCAGCCCAAGCGCTACCACCTCAATCCAGTCTGCTCTGCCAATTTAGCTAAGCAGCCCACGTATGCCATGTGTTGTGTCTGTCTTTTTGCCTGAGTACCTTTGACACGAGTTATTCAATCTAGCAGTTCAGACGTGTCTAGCTTGGTGTGCGGCAGGCATTTACATCGCGAAGCCCAGGCATGGTAAGGAATTGTTGCGCTCCCTTCATGGGGGGGAGGGGGGGCTGCAACTTCCTTTGAAGAGGCGCTCGGATTGTATGCTTGTGCTTGCATTCTCATCTCCAGTGCCTGACAGTGCTGCTGAGACGAGTGGCTGCAAAAACACATTGGCCTGCAGGCCACTTGGAGGATGCCCCTGTTCGCATGTGGGCCGACTTCACAGCACGCCAGAAGGAGCGCCATGTGCCGGCATCTCCTGATACATACCGGCGCATGCTACCCTTCTCTCAAGGTGCTTGCGCGGGTGTTTGATTATGTACTTGTGTACGCAAAGATGATGTGTGTGTGTGTTTGGTCAACATTTGTTCATTTCACGCAATTTACACAGCAGCTATAGCACCTGCGCAAGCTCACCAGCTCTGCCATGCTCAAATTTGTAGGTGAGATTGCCCCCAGGCATGCAAAGTAGGCGCTTCTCCAAGCAGTGTCCTGGTTGATCCTTGCAATACATGCCTGTATCATGATGCAGGCATGCCTTTCTTCCTCGCCACGTTGTAAGCTTGCCAAACACAAGCGTGGGCCCATCACATGCAGGTTACCGGCTGCGCATCTTGCGCGCCACGGACCTGCCTATGCACACTACCTTTGATGGGCGCACCTTTGAATTCCAGTTGGGCGTTAGCCTGTATGACGAGGCCTACGGCACCTTTTATGGCAACACGGTGTGTTAAAGGGAGAGATAATGAAAAAGTGTGAGAGAGGGAGTGGGAGGAGTGACAGACAGGGGGGGATGAAAGAGGGAGAGAGGGAAAGCAAATGGGTGGGAAGAAAGAGAGGGAGGAGCATCCTGCTTGCTGCAGTGGGTTTGCAGGATATGCCCATTGGGCAGAATGCTCGGAGTGGATTTCCCAGTCACCGACAAGCGTTGGCATGTATGCTAACTTTGCATTGCCAAGGTGTGCTTGAAGTGCCTGATGGCAATTGTGTGCTTTCCCCTGCCTGTGCATGCTTCCAGGTGTACTCCTGTGGGGATGGCTACGACCGAAGCCTGGCCGCACAGCGCAACGCCATAGACATGGAATTCTCCTTTGATGTGTTCTGGCACACCCGCATCTCAGACCCCAGGTGGGTTGCTGCTGCTGCTGCTGCTGCTGCTGCAGCTTCTGCTGCTGGCTAGCATTTTACGTGTGTGTAGGAGTGTGTGTGTTGTGCTTGCGCATGCGTGCCTGTGTGTCCGCTCATGAGCGTGCCAGTGTGGGCTCGTGTATGTGCGTGTCTGGCAGTGTCGGAGATGGTCTTGGCATGGCATAGCGCCGCTCCCATTGCAATTCAGGACCCACAGTCACCACCTGCGCGCCACATGGCCACTGCTTCTCTCTGCACGCCCCGTAACCACTGCCCTGCTCTGCACGTGGCCTGGCCCTGCAGGTGCATGGCAGTGGTGGAGGTGATCATGATGGAGCGTGGCCTGGACGGTGTCGTCAAGGGCCGCTACTCGCTGGGCTGGGCGCTGCTCCCGCTGTTCCAGGTTTGTCGCCCATGAATAATAGTGATAATGGAAGGCGCACTTCATTTGCTGCAACAACCCAATGTTGCGGATCTTGCGCCCGCATTGAGCCTGGGTGCTGGGGTCGCCACACCTCTGCGCTGGTGCTCTGGCGCCATTTGGGCGCCTTAGGACGCCCGGGGTGATTGCATGTTCGTGGCTGGGCCCCTCTCTAGCTGCCCTGCTCGTGCTCTCCCAGCATCCTTGGAGGTGCTGCCAGCTCGCACAGCACTGGAGGGCTTTGCGCTCTGCAGCAAATCATTCTCATGCATGCCCGTTCTGCTGTGATTAAGGGTGCCCTTGCGCGTGTGCTCCACACCACCCAAAAACGCTTAGGCACAAACACTTGACTGCACAAACAAGTCCTGCAACCCGTGCTGACGCGTGCGCTTGTACACTGCATGGCAGGTGGGAGGCGCCGCTAGCCCGGCGGCGGCAGCGGGTGCGGCACCGCAGGCGGTCCCCATGGTGTCCGGCAGCCCGCGCTACCTGCTCATGCGCTCCGTATACGACGAGGAGCTGCGCGCGCCCAAGGTCTTGCAGAACTGCAGCCTTGTGTTCCAGGTGGGCTTCTGCTTTTGGGCATGCGTTCATGAACGGGCGTGCTTGTTTGCTGGCAAGGAGTGCATGGCGTGGGCTGCAGCCTCATATGGTCTGGGTGTGCCTTGCGTTCTGTCTTGGGTCAAAGGGCCGTCTTTGATGGGGCTGCCACTTCCTGAAGGGGCGGCTGGCACACTCATCCTGCAGTGTTTTGTTCAAGGCAGGCTGACCTGCTGGGGATGTGCGATAGCGAGGTTTCATGCACCAAGCAAAAATTGCAAGATGGCCGTGCAGGGTGCGCGTGTGCGGATGCGGACATGTAGTCTCAAAGGGACATGTCCCAAGCATGCAAACATGGCAAAACAATTTGTTTGTGTGGAGCCAGGCATCAACAGTCAAGGACAGGCATCCCAAATTGTGCAGCTCTTCCTGTCGCTTGCAATTGCCGCTGCACTTGCAGGTTGGGCACTGTGAGGAAATGCTGTGACTTGTGCGCATAGTGGGGCTTGCGCATGGACAAGCTGGTGTGTGCATGCTTACATCCACACACACGCCCACACGCCTGTACACACGTGCTCGCACTTTCACGCACACATATGCACACCCGCGCTCAAATGCACACGCATCACCGTGCACATTAGAAGTGAGCATGCATGCACACCCCCAACCACGCGAGCACGCAGGCGGAATCCTACCCCGCGATGCTGCCCATCATGCCGCTGCTGCCCGAGGACTTCCTGGTTTCCTACGCCGATGCTATCCCCGGCCTGCGCCGCTTTGACAGCGACGGCCAGCTCAGCATCACCACCAAGCAGTGCATCTCCACGCTCGCCAGCCCCCTGCTGAGCCCCATCTACAGGTGAGCCCTAAAAGCACCTCTGAACGCACCTGCCTGTTGAGTCCCATTAAATGTTTATGCTGTAGGGCAGGCCATGGTTGATGAGCCGCACCCACAGGCAGGCAATCCTAGGTGTGCCCTGAGCGTGCTGAGCCACATCTGTAGTTAGGCTGGCTGAGGGTGCCCAAAGCTTGCTGCTTGAGCATGCACACATGCATGTGTCCTTGGCCTGGGCACAACGGCTACCTTGCATGCATGCACACGCACCTTGGGAAGTGCGCCTGGACGCTTCGCTTTTTGATGCGACCCCTTGAGCGCACCAGCAGCAGCAGGTATTCACGGAGAATGCCATGCTTGGGCGTGGCTTTAACACTGGGCCAACACATGTGCCAGGATGTCACTCACCCTCCCTGCTGTGCCCTGTCATGCTGATTGCAGCGTGGTGCTGCGGCGCCTGCAGCTGGCGCTGCCCATAAAGCTGCATGAGCTGCTGCTGGCCCTAGACTACAAGCAGGACACGGCTGTGTAAGTGGGCAGTGCCTGCGCAGGCCTTCAAACCCCTGTGCTCCTTGAAGCTGCTCCTTCGGCGTGTTTGTGTTTGTGGCTAGGATGCTTGAGCAAAGGGGGGCGGATGGGGGCTGGGGTGGGAGGTGGATGTATTTATACACATATATATACAGAGAGAGAGAGAGAACCTGCTCTCTCCCTATTTTCCTCTCTAGTGGCCATCCCTTAGCCCTTGCGATTCCCACCGCCTGCGCATCGTCTCCCTCAGCTCCATCCTGCCAGCCTGTGCACATGTGGGGTGGCAACTTTGCACATGGGAAGCCAGAGGCGGAGGAAGCACACAGTGGGCCCGCACGCACCCCTGGCCCCAACCATCTCACCTGGCCTCCCCTCACTGCTCCCCATGCCCTGCCGACTCACCCCCGCTTGCTTGGCTTGCCCTTTGTGTGTGCAGGGGCAAGGGTACGTTCACTGGAGCCCTGAGGTGGGTAGGGGCCGTGCACGCATTCATTGCTCAAACTGTCGCCTTCTGGGGCAGCCTGCGTGGCTGTTTGCGTGGGTGCCTGAGATGGATGGTACAGGGCAGTGCAGTTTGCAGCTAGGGGCTATACCCAATGGGCCCATGCTGTGGGAACAGCCCCTGTGCGGAACACTGGCAATCTTTGCTATGCTGTGGGAGTGCAGTCCTCCCCAGTCTTGACTATCCACAGGACAGGCACACCTGACACCTTGCGTGCTTGCGCGCACATCTGCTTGTGACCCAAGCTGCATACCTACCGCGCTGCTCCCGCTGTCTTCCCCCTCCCCTTGTTTGCCTCACCCGCGCAGGTACTCCATCCGCGTGTCGCTGCATAACGGCCGCACCTTTGTGGGACCCAGCTACAACCTGCAGCACATCAGCGCCATGGACGTCACCGGCTGGAGAGTGCTGCAGGTCAGGCGCAAGCAGGGGCCGCTGCCGTGCGCCCTTGCCCACCTGCCCATGCAAGCCCCGCGCTCTGGGCTCAACCAAGCCCGTGCACTGGGTGCAATCACGCCCATGCGCCGGACACCGTCTCTTTGCAACCCACTACCATGAGCGCACCCACATGTCAGCCACACTTTCCATGGCCCCCTGCTGCGCTTGCGCACCCATGCATCACCTCCCGCGCGCTGCGCCTTGCATGCGCAGTTCCCACTCCACACTGCATGTGCACCGCCTGAGCTGGCATGCGCCCCTGCCTTCCATCTGGTGGCAGCACCCCAACCCACCGCTGCAACGCCTGCAGGTACTTGCCCTTCTTGCTTGTGTTTGCGTGCGCTCATCCCCCGTCCATACTTCATCCCACGCCTGCACGCAGGTGCTCATGCCTGACCCCGTGTTTGACTACGTCATGGGGGACGTGTTCACTACAGTCGTGGTGGAGCTCATGGCCATTCCGCCGCAGGTTGGGTTCGTGCGGATGTGTGTGCGTGTTTGTCTGTGTGTGTATGCGTGTGTGCGCATGCTTTTGTGCCAACAATAAGAAATGGCATGCGTGATGCTTGACGGCCACCCGCGCTGCTGGCGGATCTCAAGACCCTGGATTGCGCGCTGCTCGATGGCTACTCCATTTCTGGCAAATCCCCAAACCCTACATGCTCACCCTTTAATCGCCCCCTGCTGCCCCTTGTGGTGCGCATGGTGCGTGCAGATGGTGCTGCCCAACACCGCCCCCACGCAGCGCTTGGTGGGCTGGACCGCTTTTGTGCCCTTCTCCTACATCTCTGAAGACGGGTCACGGGCAGAGGTGGGTGTGGTGCAAGAAAGAGAGAGGAGCTTGAGACACACTGCAGAGGGGGCGTGGAAGAGGGGTGCGAGCCACACTGTGGGGCGAGCATAAGAGAGAGGGGTGTGTGTCACACCGTGTGGTGCATACAAGAGAGAGGCATAGCCTGTTTCAGTGCTGCTATAAGTTAGGGTGCTTGGATGGCTGCATGGATGCAAGGACATGCACAAGGTGCATGGATCAAAGAAGACTGGGCGTTGTACTAATGCTTGGTCGTGTGGATGGGCAATGAACTACTTGCCAGTTCCCTACACCAGCGCCAGCCTTGCAAGCTTGGAATGTACATTGACAATATACAGTCAACACACACGGTTGACGGTGTGCAAACGCGCAACGCATACGCACACACGCACACAAGACTACAAGCATGCTCATGCAGGTGGCCGTGGGTGTGCACCGCTACCAGCTACGCGAGCCCCGGCGCAGCCTGTTGTTGCGCGACCAACCGCCCCTAAATTGGCGTGCGCTGCTGGGTGACAAAGCAAAGCACAGCGTGCCGGCCCCGCTTGTGGAGTTCCAGTTGTTTGAGACAGGTGCAGAGCAGGGCGCAGGGGTCGTGCTTGGTGCAACAAAGTGCATGTTTGGGCGAGATTTCTATGCAAGAGACTGCATCTTGGAGCCTACAACTTGACCATCCAAACTTGTTCAGGGATTCCACACGTCCATAAGGATCTGTTATCAGGAGGTCGAATCACTCTCCACAAGTGAACAGGTCATGGATCCTCACAACCTGCTTGCGCCCTGCTTCCAGGAGACTGCTCTTGCACGCGTGCTGGCATACGCAGGCCATAAGCCTGCGTGGTGAGTGCCCACCCAACTTGTGTGCGTGACATTGCAACCCTTGACTGGCATGCATGTGTACGCATGTGCAGGCCGCCACACCATCTCGCCTCCCCACCCAGGCCAGCAGACAGTGGCCATCCAAACGCAGCGTGCACAGGAAGAGGCAATGGGCGAGCGGCCCCTGGAGCAGGTTGTGGCGCCTGTGCCCGTGCCCCAGGTAAGTGTGTGTGAGTGTGTGCGTGCGTGCGTGCGTGCATGTACGCATGTGTGCACGTACCCTGTGTTTGCACTGCGCTTGCATGTGTGTGAGATACGCTTGAGCGTGCCACTGTGTCGCACCAGGTTGTTGCTGTGCCTGACCTGTGCTTTGTTGAGGTGGGTTTGGCTGGGTTGGTCGAGTTGTCTCTACCATCATGGTGCAGGCTCGTAAGGGGCTGTTGCTGGTCCCAGCGTATGGCATGGGGAGGGTGATGGCACTCACAAAAGTGCCTGAGACACCTGGCTTGTGGCGCAAATAGGCAAAAGGCTGATGGTTCAATCACCAAATACCTTGATTAAATTGGGATCGGAGGATCCCTGTCAGGGATTCCCTGAGAAGTCTGACAAAAGCTGAAGCAAAAAAGAAAAAAGAAACATAATGGCTGTCTCTGGCAGCTCAAGGCAAGAGGAGGGTACGTAAGGACTCATGCTGCAAGCGTTTGGTTTTTCAGCTCAAGTTGGTTGTGACTGCAGTGGCTGTCGTGGCTTCAAGAAAGTCATGGGGATAGCTCTTACCCAAACTCAAAACATGCGCACACATGATAAACATACGCATACAAACATACACGTACACACCTGATGATTGAGTGCACTGTCCTTGCAGGTGCTGCTGGCTCCCCATCCACAGGGCGGGCAGCCAGGCACAAGCCCTCACAAGCCGCCCCAGCCACCGCCCGGGCGGCCAGGCCTAACCCCACACCCGCCGCCCTCCCCTGAACGCGGCCTCATGCCCCATCCCCCTCCTGGAAGTGAGTGCGCGCACCGTGCAGCTCCTGAAGCTCTTGGGTGCACCAAGTGGCTCCAAGCCCAGCGCATCTGCTGTGCTGCCTGCAGGCCCCTGGATCCTGAGTCCGAAATGTCTGCCCTGGATTTATAGCTTTTGTGCATGTGTGTACCACGCACACTATTTTGAGTGACCCTGCAATTTCTGGGTTGGGCGCGAAAACAGCAAAGAGTTGTTGCTGTTGCCAGCCATACGCCCCCTGTGGCTGTGCAGGTGTACAAATCATAAATTCTTGTTGGCATTCCATGCCTCAGAGCAGCCCGGGTGCGGCTTACTTGCTTGGACACATGCGCGGCCTTTTGCAGCATGCACATGTTGACGTATGCATGCATGCACTCACACACACGCACACATTAACACAAGCGCAAAATAGCTACACGCCTGCTGCTGACCGCAGGCCCCATGGCAGCCGCCAGGGGTGCTCAGCCCCAAGATCCGCGCATGTCGCTGGACGCCATGTTGCCGCCCTCAATGCAGCAGCAGCAGCGGCGCAGCAGCACCCTGCAGCAGCTGTCGCAGAGTGTGGCAATGGACAAGGTGCGCAGCGGATGTGGGACGGCAGGGGGGGAGGGGACCGCGCAGCCGAGGGGTGCGCTGCATGTGTGTGCCTACAGAAGCAGGTTTTGCAAGATGATGTGCAGGGGGTATGCTTGCACAGTCTTCTAGACTCGTTGGCCGGTGCAGGCGCTGGGCAGTGCACCGCACAGTTAGGATCACCATGGGGGTGCCTGTTTTTCTCCTTGCCAAGGGGTACATCAATAATGGCTCTCTTGTCAGATTGCCTTGACTGCCACCTCTTGCAGCACAACAGTGTACATGCATATGTGATGCAGCCATCTCGCTTCAAGCAATGTGTGGCTACATCCCAGAAGTCCATGAGCGCATCCCCTGCCCCTTTGTCTGCGCAGCCGGCAGCCAGCCAAACCGATCCCATGCAGGGCATTACGGCCGCCATGCAGCAGCAGCTGCAGATGCTGTCCCGAGCCGTGGAGGAGCTGCGAGAGGTGCATGGATGAGAGTGCATTAGCTTCATGTGTACACGTGTGTCCAAGTGCCAGTGAACAATCTTCATCGCATCAGTGTGTGTGTGTGTGTGTGTGTGTGTGTGTGTGTGTGCATACGCCCATGCTGGCACCATCACGCATGTGCCATGAGTGCTTATGCCCTGCCCACCTGTCTGCCGTCCTGCGCATGATGCCTTATGCCAGCGTGTAGGCATGGGCGGCTCATATTTTCCATTCACAGTCAGCCCTGCATACTCCTCCACACCAAAGCTATGCACGCGCGTGTGGCTTGTGCTGACACTTGTGCCTGTCACCCCCGCCCGCCTTCTCTGTGCGCAAACACACACGCACGCACGTGTCCCACACATGTCGGTGTATGCGCAGGAGCGCAAGTCTCTGCGGGAAAGCCTGCACCTAGCAGCCATGCAGCAGCAGCAGCAGCAGCCGCGCCAGCCCTCCCCTGCGCGCATCTCTTACCCTCCCTCCGGGGGCGCTGGTATCGTGCAGCCCATCTTTGAGGACAGCCAGCCGCGCATGGTGCGTGACGGCGCTTATGCCTGGCAGCTGTGGCGCGGCTGCTCTTGTCTGTGTGCGTGTCTTGGCGAGTGTGAAAGGCAAAGATTGGGCGGGTTACGCAGGGTTTGTTGGGTGCTGTGCTTGCGCCTGCCTGTTGGTGCAATGGCAGGCCTCCTTAGCCTGTGGCTTGGTCATGCGTGATGTGCCGGGTGCTTGGAGCAGCGTGGGAGTGCTTACAAACCTGTGTTCATGGCTCAAGGCACACCTATATGTTTCTGAGGTCAAGCGACCGAAGCCCGCTGCATGTGTTCCCCGTGCGTGGCTGGAATTAGTCAAAGCGCTGACTTGCCTGTGCACACTTGCGCACGTGCGCGAGTGTCCACCTTCACACACCATGCAGGTCCACGTGCATGCACGTTCATACTTACACATGCACTCGGGCATGCATGTGCTGAGCCACGTGCAGGGCCAGACGATCCCCTCCCAAGAGGAGCTCAACCGCTTCAGGGACCTGCCCCCTACAGACAGCCACGGCCGGCCACACGCGTTTGCCGGCGCCCCCGCACCGGCTGCCCAGCCGCCTAATGCGGTGCGTGCCCCACCCAACCCAATGGCTGTGGCAGTTGAGGGCCTTTGCCTGCAATGCTCGTGCCTGCGCGCGCTACCCTACCTATAAGGCAGCCCCTCTCCTCCAACACTGCATGCCGACGTTCCATGTCGCGTGCGGCTGCTGCAGCTGCGCCAAGTAATCGCAGAGCTGACTTTTGCGGATAGCTCCCATGCCAGCAGGTGCTTGGTGCATATGCCCACATGTATGCCCTTATGCGCACTAGTATTTGCATTGAATAACAAGCAACCCGCCCCTGCAGCCTGCAGCCTGAACAGACACCTCGGACAATGCACACCCAGCTTTTGCCCTTCTGCCCTTTTGCGGCCACCGTGGAGGCAGAATTTTAGCTGCCTGACTGCCCTTGTGCTTTGCTAGTTGCTCATGGCCAGCCCATCCAGCCCTGCCATGCATGCGTCCTGCTTGTCCCTTTTTCTTCTCCTCCGTCCGTCATGGCTTGAAACAGCACAGCAGTGCGCGCGCGTGGCCTGCTGCCCTGCCTTGCACTCAGCTTTTGCTGCAGCACGGACATGTGCCATGCGCGCAAGGCCTGGCCGCACTTGCCCCCTGCAGGCCCCCTCACGTGTGATGCTGCAGCAGCTGCATGATGCTGGCATGGTGGACGCGCTGCCAGATGATGTGCAGGTGAGTGCATGTGCGCGTGTGCATGCGTGTGTATGCGTGCCAGTGTGCTTGAATCGTAGGCATTCAGGGAAGTGTGCCTGCCTCGTCGTGTGTGCCTTGCAGCGTGCCTGGTCTCGCTCCCAGCCCTGCCCTGCAAATTGCATCGGAGCTTGGTCGCTGTACTCACCTAGTTGAACTCAGCACATGCTGGAGCAGGCTGGCCAGCTGCTGAGCAGATGTGCCTTTTCCTAACAAGTGCACGTGTGCGTGTGTGCATGCACAGGCATGCGCAGGTCACGTTACAGGCCGCTCGGCTCAGCACGCATGCAAATCCCAGCACTGTGCACGCATGCCTCAACACACTGCACGTGCATGGCGCACACGCGGCGTGCAGGCCATGCTGCGGGACCCGGGCGCCAGCACCGCCCAGGCCCGCCATCTGGGCGCCCTGCCCTGCGACCTGTCCATTGAGGCCCGGGACTCACGCACGGCGGCGGATGTGGTGCTGCAGATCCTGTCCTACAGGTGCGGATGTGGTGCTGCAGATCCTGTCCTTCAGGTTAGCGGCCTTGTTTGTGTGCAGAGCAGGGGCATGGCAGACGCTGGCAATACCCAGCTGCAGGGGGGCCTTGGCGTGGTCGCGTGCCTCCTTGATTTGGAGGCGGTTACGCGTCTGGATGGATGGGCATTGCTGGCTGATGACTTGTCTGTTTGGTAGCCACACACCCACACCATTGGGTCTATGGTGAGGCCCTTTGATCAGGATGCCCTGGGGTGAGTACGTAGGGTACGGGGCTAGTGCTGCTGCTGCTCCTGATGTTGCTTGCTGTGTTGATGGTGGTGATGATAGAAGTGGTGGTGTAGCCGATGCCGAGCCTGGCCTGTTCCAACACACCTTTCGCGCGCAGGCACCACGAAACGCTGAACGCGCCCGCCAACCTGCAGTCTCTGTACTTCACATTCCAGTTCTACCACTTCCCACCCACCACAACAGACGTGGCGTTCTTGGTCCAGGTGTGCAGCAGGCGCCGCTCCTAAATTCCACAGGAATCGTCAATGTTCCCATTATGCATGCTTAAGCTATGAGCTAGGTATTCCTGTGACCGGGCAGTGCTGTGTGCGGCGTCTGTGCTGCCTTTGGCAGCGCCTGCATCCTTGCGCGTCTCGGCCTGTGTAACCCTGCCCTAGCCTGGCAGGGCACTGCCTGGGTGGTCCTTGCTGCTTGGGTGGTCCCTGCTGGCAGGAAGCTGCACTGATGCAACCCAGGCCCTCCCACAAATCCTGCCTGCTGCGGGGCCCAGTCTTGCCCTGTCTGACACATGCACTGTCTTGTTCCTTGTTGTCTCAAGGGTACACTCCCAGGGTCATGTGGCCCAACAACCGTGGCATGCGGGTGGCGAGGCTGGCTGGTGACAGCAATGCACATGCGTGCAGGTGGCCCAGAGCAGCCCCTGTCTGTTTGCACACAAATCTGCACAAACACCGTCTCGCCCTTTTTCCTTGTCTGTGCTGCTTGCCACGCACGCCCCTTGCCCCCCAAAGATGCCCAACCTCCGCTGCACGATCCCTGCTTTGCGCGCAGCCCAAGCCGCCGCACTCGGCGCCCATCACGTCTGGCCAGGCCGGACTGCACCCTGCTGGTGCGGCGGTCGCAGCGGCCGATGCTGGGGCAGGCACGCGCATCCTGGTCACCAACCACCCCATGAAGAAGGGCGCAGGTGCGGGGTTGCAGGGGCATCACTCTCGTGTTGAAACCTTCACTTGCGTATTCTGTGTGACTTCAAAACAAAAAAGGGGATGATGCAGGGGATCTTGCTGCTTAAGCACTTGTGGTACACTTGCTTGGCGTTGGTGCTCACTCTGCGCTCATGCACAAGAGTGCTCGGCTAGCAGCAGCAGTGGCAGCAGCAGGCCAAATGTGCTCGTGCTCTCTTGTGTGCATCGGGCAAAACCGTGGATACACACGCGTGCACATGTGCGCAGGCGTGATAGTGAAGCATGTGCTGGATGGCAGCGTGGGGCCGCTGGAGCCGGGCCAAAGCCCCGCAGAGGCCGCGCACGACGCGCACATGGCGTTTGCAGAGTACCTGGCGTCGCACAGCCTCAGCCTGGATGCTTGGGACGGGGACTCGCTGCTGCAGGTAAGCTTGGTGTGTCTGTGTCAAAGAGGGTGTGTATGCGTGCTTGTGTAACAAATGATGTGCTAAGGATGGGGTTTGCTTGGAGTGGCGTGTGCATGGTGGGGTGCATGCCGTGCAGGCGCACCCCTGTGTGGCCTGGACATCGTGGCCCCATTGCTGCCGTTGCTGCACAAGATGCATGCTGCCCGCAGCCTGCCTCATCATGCAGTGCATTTAGAAACATGGATACGCCTTGTCCTCATCAGCATAAGGTTGGAAGCACACACACACATGTGCACGCACAATCATGCTGAGCAAATCTCTGCACCACATGGATGAGTCCCTGACATTCCTGCGATTTGCGACACTCCTGCAAGGTGCATGATGCACATGCAGCGCACCTGTAGGACACCACACCATATGGATGCGCTCCCCACACTCCCGCAGGTCGGCACGGCCAGCCTGGATCTGTCGCCGCTATTGCGCCAGGGCCGGGAGTTCAGCGAGCTTCTGGTGGAGCTGCCCATCATGCTGCACGAGCAGCAGCAGCCGCAGACCGCGCAGCAGGTGGGCAGGGAGGGAAGGAGGGGAGGGGGTGGATTTTGTGCGCATGTGTATGCATGCAAGTATCTCTGGATTGATGTATGTGTATGCATGCATCTCACTCCTCATATGTAACCACGTTGTTTGGTGCACTGCCCACTCAAATCACAGCCCAAATACACTGCAGCCCAAGCTGTGTCACCAGCAGAGGCGATGCGCCGGATCACACAGCGCAAGCGAGCACCGCGCGAATGTGCTCTCGGCTGCTCACACGCTCCCCTGCCTGCTTCCACCTTGACCTCTCCCCACCAACCCACCCTCATCACCCTACAACCCTCCCCCCCTTCACCTCCACCCATTAAAAGATTTGACACGCCCGCTTCATCTCTCCTTCCTCATTTAATAGTGTCCCCTCTCCTTCCCCTTTGCCAGGTGTCCCTGCCTACGCCAGGCGCCACAGACACCGCCGCGCCCACCGTCTTGTCACGCGGCTCGGTGGTCGTGCGCGTCATCAATATTGGGCGCGAGCCGCGTGATACCAGCCGCCAGCCCTATGTGAGTGTGTGTGTGTGTGTGTGTGTGTGTGTGTGCGTGCGCACCCCCTTACCCCTAAATGGGTACCCCATGCACACCTGCCCAACCTGTGCAGCCCCACACACGAATGCAACTGCATTTGCAGACCCATGCTTACAAGCATGGCATACCGCTAGCCCTACACAGTGTCATGCACATTTGTCTGCTTCTGAGTGCAGCCCCATGCAAGCGAGCATTCGTATTCATGCGGCCATGCCTGTTTGTGAGCATGGTGTGATGCGGCCAATCCACTGCCAGCAGCACACTGTACACTTTTGCAGGCGGCGTTGGACTCGTCTCCAGCAATTATTTGATTTGATGAAGGAGCATACATGCATTTGCACACACACACACACTCTCACTCACATAAGCATACCCTTGTGCAAATACAATCAAGCCCCCTCCCGCACACAGGCACCTGCGGGCATCTCTGGCCCAAAGTCACTCGCCGGCGGCAAGCGCACACGTGTGCGCGTGCGCCCCGCATGGTGTGATGTGCACGGCCCCATCGCACGCGAGCTTGCCAACGGGGACCACCCAGATGCCATCGAGCAGATGGGGGGCGGAGGGTATGGGGGCTACGGCAGCGAGGGCGGCCTCTACCATGGCCCCACCGAGTCGTGGGGCGGCGACTTTGGGCTGCTGCTGGACCCGGAGCAACAGCTGCGCAAGCGGCGCGCGCAGCTGCAGAACGACGAGCATAAGGCGGTGCGTCCGTGGGTATGGTGGGCATGTGGGTGCACGCATGCAGGGTCAGACAGCGCTCAGGCGCTTGGGTGCGGGTTGGAGCGTGCGGCCGGGCGGACGGTCGTGACGCCTCCAGCTGGGCACTTTGCTGTAGGTGCTTGGTGCACAAAGGCAGCTGATGTGCTGGCAGAGCTACTGAGGCCAACTGTGTACGTGTGCTGCTGCAAGGTGCGCTCCAGGATGATGAAGGCCTGCGCCACATATACTCCTTGCCACCGCGCCGTCAGCGCATGTGGCAGCCAGCGCACGCAGGAATGCCATGCTCTGGGCACGCGGGGCATGTGCGCGTGCGCCCCCCCCCCCCCAAA